>JABAOF010011155.1_pt1 | contig 14439 bp, 12 predicted proteins | sample 7062171 | NCBI WGS metagenome assembly JABAOF01 (sample SAMN14538628, study PRJNA623070) | marine sediment metagenome | biome: marine biome [ENVO:00000428]; feature: marine pelagic biome [ENVO:01000023]; material: deep marine sediment [ENVO:00002113] | place: India: Gulf of Khambhat ...
GCTTGTCGAACGGCATGTCGAACGGCAGATGGACTTTTTGCGAGGCCGTCAATCTTGGAAGAGGAGAAAGCCATTTGGCCATCCAGATGCAGGGCAAGAAGGTCCTCCACGCTGTCATTTTCATCCTCCTTGGCGTCTTCCTTTTCATCCTCTTTCTCTATATCGGTTTCCCCTATGAAACCCTCAAGAGAAGAATCATAGGGGAGCTGGAGGCCAAAACCCCGCTCCGTTACGAAATTGAGCAGATTCGTCCTCATCCCTTATCGGGCCTAACATTTAAGAATGTGGTCATCTACGCTTTAGTGGACTCGAAAAAGATTAAAGTGTTAAGTGTCGAGCGGTTTAGGATTACCCTTTCCCTTCTTCCACTTCTCTGGAGAAGAGTCCACCTTCGATTATGGGGAGAGGTGTTGGATGGCACCGTAGAAGGGGAGTTTTCCCGAAAAGGAAGGGGGGGCGATTTAACGCTTGTGGGAAGAGATGTGAATCTCCAGCGCATTCACTTTCTTCGGGAAGTTAAAGGGGTTGAGATGGCGGGAACCCTGGAGGGAAAAACGATGATTGTCCTCAGGGAAGGGGATTTCTCCGGGCAGTCCGGATCAGCGGAATTTCTGATCAGCGAGGCGAAGCTGAGCAGATTACCCTTGCCCGGCATAGCTCCTCTCGGCATGGGGCAGATTAGAGGTGACATAGAACTAGACCGTGGGAAAGTCACCATCAAGCGGCTCGCCTCCTCAGGAGGGGATCTCAACGGCCAGGTACTCGGAAATATCTTCCTCAATTCCCATTTTCCCAAAAGTCGACTCAACCTGAGGATTACGATTAAACCTTCGGCGGAATTCGATCGCAGGTATCGGATATTTCTCTCCCTTCTCGGCCGGCGAGGCAAGACCGAGGGAATTTACGCCTTCTCATTGAAGGGAACATTACTCCACCCGCGTCTGGTGACGAAATGAGAATTGGTAGCTGTGGGGAAAAGTCCTCATCCTCCGATGGCGGAGGGAGGCCAACCGTGGGAACTAAACGGATAGGAGATAAGCCAGGTTATCCAATACGGTCGTGAAGAAGACGTTCTTCACGATATACCCTTCCGGAACCTCTATTTGGGCGGGGGCGAAGTTGAGGATTCCCCTGACATGGGCCTCCACCAGTTGATCCGCCACCTTCTGGGCTTGATCCGCCGGGGTCGTGATAATCCCGATCTCGATATTTCTCTCCGTCACGACTTCCCTTAGTGTATTGGAATGAAGGATTTCAATGGGCTTGCCCAGTTTTTCCGATACTTTCCCAATGACCTTAGGGGGATCGATATCGAAAGCGGCCACGATTTTATAGTTTTGCTTCAGAAAATCCTTATAGGAGAAGAGCGCTGAACCCAGATTTCCCATCCCGATAATTGCCAATCTCCATTCTTTGTCCGATCCGAGGATTCGTTTAATATCGAATAACAAATCCCTGACGTAATATCCAACCCCTCTGATACCAAACTCACCGAAGTAAGCTAAGTCCTTTCTCACCTGGGCCGCATTGACTGCGCACTTAGTGGCCAGTTGGGCGGAAGAAACAACTTTCTCTCCCCGAGCCTGTAATTGTTCCAAACACCTTGAATATCTTGATAACCGCCTAATGGTTGCCTCTGGAACCTTGGAAAACTTCAACTCTTAATTCCTTTCAACAAAAATTCAAAACATTTTCAGATAACGTGAAATCCTTAACGACTTAACTATATAGCACGTTAAAGGGATAATGCAAGGAAAAAGAAATTTTTTTCACAAAGCCCTTTGACCAGCAACTTTTCACCCTTGAGCCATGTTTCCACCGTGGAAACTCTCCTGTACTGAATCGGCCCGGGCGATTCGTTCAGTATAGCTTGACATTAGCCTCATTGTCATGGTACATGTGATATGTTTTCTTAGTTAGAAGTTTTTACCCAAATATCAGATTTCCTTCAATTAGGAAGAGGGGAATTTAGGCAATAGCCCATTAATACGGTAAGGTCCTAAAATCTTTACACTGGATTAAGACTATGGATATCGGGGCTCGCATGAAGGAAGTGAGGATCTTGAGGGGAATGTCGCTTCGCAATTTGGCTAGAAAGGTTGGGGTTTCAGCGAGCTTTATTTCTCAAGTGGAAAAGAATAAGTGCCAACCTTCGTTGGAGACGCTGCGGAGGATTTCAGAGGTGCTGGAGGTTACCACAAGCTATCTCCTTGAACCTGAAGAGCATCAGGCCTCCCCTTCCAAAGAAGTTTTGGAAATCCGGCTGCCCAACCGGCTACGGTACCTATCTACCGTTGCGGATTTTTTGAAGGGCGTTTGTCAAAAGCATGGGGTGCCCACTGAAGATATCGAGAATATCCTCCTGGCTGTCGATGAAGCTTCCACCAACGTCATTAAGTATGCCTATGACGTCGGTCCCCTCAATTATTTTAAGGTGAGGGTTTCGTTCGACCGCGACCTGGTGCAAATAGACCTTCTCGACCAGGGAAGAAGATTCAACCCCTTGGAAAACCCTCCTCCTGACAAAAAGGAGTTTGCAGGAGACGAGGAAGACCTTGGTATGGGAATCTACGTCATGAAAAAAGTGATGGATGATATCCGCTACCGTTATGCGCCAAACGAAGGGAACCATTTAACACTGATTAAACAGATATCTGCATCAAAGGGGAATGGGCAATGAAGATCGAGGTTATCGACACCCAAAGAAATGGTATTCATTTGGTTAGAATAGAGGGACGCTTGGATGCCAATTTCTCCTCCCAGTTGGAGGATGAGATTGATGAGGTGTTGGAAAAAAAAACGAAGAGTATCATTCTGGATTTCTCCGAGGTGACTTACCTGAGCAGCAGTGGTTTGAGGGTTTTGCTCTCCATCAACAAGGAAACGAAGAGCGACGGGGGTCTCGTTCTGATAAACCTTCGGGACATCGTCAAGAAGGTTATCGGAGTCGCCGAATTGGACGATTACCTGACCCAAGCGGAGACCGTGGAAGAGGCGATGGCGATACTGGAGGCCCAAGGGAAGGCGAAAGTAACGGGCTCATAGGGCTTCAGCCATGAATCTAAACCCCCTTCGAATGAAATTTCAGTTTACCATTTCCAGAAGGTTGCTCATCTTTTTCGTTATCGTGGCCCTGGTTCCCCTGGGTTTCGTAACGGCCATAACGTTGAGGCGCTTGCAGGAAACGATGAGCGTATACAACCAGGCCACAATTTCCACTAATCTGAGAACGGCCTGGGGGATCTATAACGCCGAACTGGAAAAGATCGCCGATGGCATTCGGATCCTCTCCTCCTCACCTGAGACCAAGGAAAAGATTGTTGACCGAGACATCGATGGATTGAAGAAAAGGATTATAATCTCCAAGCGAATTCTCAACGTCGACCTTATTAATCTTATCGACCGTTTTGGAAATGTCCTCTGCAAGACCAACAACGATCGGGACGAGTATGGACTCATGCATCTGGTAAGGGAGGCCCTTAAGGGACAGGAGATCGTCTCCAGCGAGGTCTTCACCCCCAAGGAGGTGGATATCGAGGATGATGTGAGGCAAACGTATGCCCAACAGTTGACCGTCAGATACCGCTTTACTCCAAAGGCGAGGCTTATCAAAATTGAGAAGAAGCTGATGGGCATGGCGTTGGTGGCTTTGATCCCTGTGATGGATGAGGAAAAGATGATTGGGGTAGTGATGGCGGCTCAATTTCTGGCAAGAGATTATAAGATTGTGGATAAGATCGTTGAAAGCGTGGGAGAGGGAACGGCGACCATCTTTCAAGATGATGTTCGGCTCTCAACGAATGTCAGGGACTTCGAAGGCCAGAGGGCAGTGGGTACACGAGTCTCCGAGGAGGTCTACAATCAGGTAATCAAGGAGGGGAAACCCTGGAATTCGAGGGCATTCGTAGTGACGGACTGGTACATCTCCTCCTATGAACCCATCAAAAACTATTGGGGTGATCGAATCGGCATCCTGTATGTGGGGACTAAGGAGGCCTTCTTCACCCCTTTGAGCCAATCCATATTGAGGCGTATCTATCTCATCGTGATCGGGGCCCTCCTGTTCACCATCCTCCTCTCTTTGAAGATTTCCAAGACCTTCACACAACCCATCCTGAGGATTATCGAAAAGACGAAGGTCATGGCCCAGGGGAAATTGGACACCAAGATCGACCTCCACAGTAAAGATGAGTTGGGGGAATTGGCAGATGCACTCAACACCATGAGCCAAAGACTACTGAAGAGCAGAGAGGAAATCCTCACCAAACAGAGAATGGAGAGAGAACTAGAGATAGCTTACCACATGCAGAAGAGGCTTCTCATTAAAAAATTCCCCGAAGTGAAGGGTCTGGAAGTCGCTGGGGAGTGTATTCCCGCCATGGAAGTGGGGGGAGATTTCTATGATCTCCTCCGGATCGGCGACGGGTACAGCAACATCGTGATCGGCGACGTGGCGGGCAAGGGGATGCCCGCTGCCATGTTCATGGGAATCGTGAGAAGCACCATCAGGGCTGAGGGGTTTGAGAGCCTCAGTGCCTCTGAGGTTATGAAAAAGGCCAACCGACTGATCTGCTTGGATTCAGAATCCGGGATGTTCGTCACGATCTTCTACGCCATCTACGAAGAGGCGAAAAAGAGACTGGAGTATTGCAACGCAGGGCATGTCTATCCCATGGTATACGATCCCAGCTCGCAGAAATTCACCTACCTCAATACTGAGGGGAGACCGTTAGGCATAACGACCGAGAGCAACTACGAGGCCAAGAGTTGCAGGTTGGAAGGCGGGCAGGTCGTCGTCCTCTATACCGATGGTGTGGTTGAAGCAGTGAATGGAAACGACGTTCCCTTCGGGGAGGGCAAGCTGAGGGCCACTATTCGGGAAAATGCCCACGCGCCAGCCGATGAAATCGTTCAAAAGTTGAAAGGAGCGGTGAATTTGCATCGGGGAGACGCCCCCCAGTTCGATGATATAACCCTTATTGTGCTCAAGGGCAAATGATTCTTTCCTTGAAACAAGAACTGGAGTCATTAAATACCTTCCTTTTCTTGCTTCTCTCGTTTACTCTCTTTTTCCCTTTCCTCCTGTGAGGCCTTTTTGGCTTGCTCGAGCTTGAATCTCCTCGAGCTATAAGGGGTCATGCGAGAGGTGAGATTCCACGGGCCATTGAACCTCTTATTCTTTTCGGCCGACTTCTCCTCCATCCTCGCGATCATCTCTTCCTCCCGTCTTTCCTCTTCCGTCTCATCTGAAATGAAGTTCCTCCCTTGAATTTCCTCCAACTCCAATGGATGGTGAAGCTTCATCTCTTCTTCTGAGATCTTGCCCGTAATCTTCGACCAGTTCATGGGGTAGACTTCGGGATCGAACATGACGGAGTAGAGGTGCCAGACCAGGATGGTCATGCTCGCCAGAATCGCCTCATAGAAATGGATTACCCTGGCCACGTTCACCCCCCAGCTGGGCAAAAAGAGGCTGAAGTACTTGGGATACCACAGGATAAAACCCGTGACCGCCATGACGAAGGTTCCCCACAAGGCCCCAAAGTACTCGACCTTCTCCATATAGCTATATCTCCCGAATTTCGGTTTTTCTTTTGATATGCCGAGGTCATATCCGATCAATTTGAAGGCGTCCATAAGGTCCTTGAAGGTGGGGATTAATGCCAGCATATGGCTCCGCCCCCTACTGGTGGAAACCATGTACGGGATATGGTAAATGCCAAGAAGCACGGTAACCACTCCCGCTATCCTGTGGAGCAGACCCCTCATGGGGCTGGCAGGAGGATGGAAGAAGATTCCTACCCACCAGGCATCGGGATATTTTAGGGCGAAACCCGTGATTACCAAAACAGTGAAGCTAGCTGCCAGTAGGCCATGTTGAATCCTTTCGTTGACGGTGAGCCTCTCGTAATACTTGACCCCTTCCCGTTTCCTCTCTGCCAACCACTTTCGGATGAAATCAATTCCCCCGTGGAAGTACATGAAGACGATCACCAGGATGATCAGGATGATATAGAAGACCCTCACCCACGAAGCCACCTTATCCCCCACGGTCCCTGCTGCCGTTGAGGGCGTAAAATGGACGGGAAACGTTGCGAAGTTCTCCGAAGCGCCGGGGTGGCATTTGCCGCAAGTCTTAACAAGATTGCCCCTGTAGATCATGGACTTGGGGTCATCGGAGGGCCGGATATCGTGAACCCCGTGGCAACTGGCGCAGTTGGCCACAACCACGTCTCCTCCCTTTTTGGCCAAACCGTGGTAACTATCCAGATAGGATGTGACCTTGAGGACGGATACCCCGTACTCCTTCGTAATCCACTCCGCCCCGTGGCATTGGGGACAGGTGGTCATGGCGATCTTCTGCTCCGCAGTAGAGGAATCCGGGTCGACCTTGGCCTTGATGCTGTGGATACCGTGGCAATCGGTACAGACGGGAGAACGTCCTACCCCCCTTTTCGCCGCAACTCCGTGAATGCTTCCCTCGTATTCTTCGAAGGCCTTAGGATGACATTTTCCGCAGGTGGAGGAGACATTCTGATGGGAGATTATCGAGTCGGGATCCAGGGGGCTCTTGAGATCGTGGGAGCTGTGACAGTCGCTACATGTGGCTGCCGCTTTAATACCCCTTTTTACGGCGCGACCATGAACGCTCTCCTTATAAACAATCCCGGGTAATACCCGATCGGGAATTCCCCGATGCTCCTTCACGAAGGCCACATTGGCGTGGCATCGATCACAGGTCTCCTCCAAATTCAGGGGATTAACCTTTGACATGATATGCTCTCTGGAGTAGACATAATGGGAGCCGTGGCAGTCCGAGCAGCGGGCCGAATCCTTTACCCCTCGTTTGATGGCTTCTGCGTGGAGGCTCTCCTGGTAGACGTTATCCACTTCCTCATGGCATTGCCCGCAGTTGACCAATTTGAGCTTCGCGGCATGTTCTGCTTCCATACCCCCCAAATCGGTATGGCAACCCACGCATGAGATGTCCGCATGTGCGGAGTTCTCCCAGTTCGCCTTGTCCACATATAAGGAGACCTCCCTTCCTACATCATCAACCTTAACGAGCCCCTTATCGCTATGGCATTCGAAACAGAGGCTATCCTCGATTGCCCAGAGTTGCTTCGGGACGAGTACAATTCCAAGGGCTAGGAAAAGCAATGCCAAGACCCAAAACTTTACCCCATCCATCTTCATCCGCAATTCCTCCCTTCGGTTTTGTGAAATTTTTACCATGCTCAGAGCGAAAAGTCAACAAAATTATTAAGTATTACTTAACAGCGGCTGGACCTTCACATAATGGTCCTCAAGGAGGCGAAAAGTTGAAGATACAGTGCTCTATAAATACCCAAGGGGGTTCAGTTATGGAAAAAGATGTGGGAGTCCTACTAGGCGGTCCCTCCTTGCTTTAACTGTAGACAACCAGTAAGTCCTCGATGGACTAAGAATTCCCTTCTATAGAGGAGGAAGGATTTTTTAAAGGCTCCTTTATAGCGATTGCCTGACATTCCTTTCCAACCGATCGTTCTAGTCTGATATTGTTACCCGTATCACTGTTGGGTGATCCCGAGGAAGGCCGGACGTGGTTTTATCGAGCCTTCTTTGAGGGGTTGGCATTTGCGGGAATAACCAAGAAGTAAAAACGCAGATATCTTCTGATTATCTTGAAGGGCGCCCTTTTTTACCTTCTAATAGTCTAATCGCTTCCTTTTGATCATTTGTGTGGCGAAACAGATCGAGAGTCTTTGAGGTTCTGAGTATTTTCTTCGCTGTTTCCTGCAAATTGAGCAATACGAGGTCGCCACCCTTAGTTCTGAGTGCTTTCGTCAATAAAAGGAGGACCTTTATCCCGGCACTGCTCAGAAAAGTGACATCTGAACATTCCAGTATGAGGTTTTTGCCCCTTTTTAATACAGAATCAAGGGAGCCCTCCAGTTGTGAAGCGTAATAGGAATCTAATCTGCCTTTCACTTTGATGAGGTGTATGTCGTAGTCTTTTAGATATGATACATGAATATCCATGGCTATCTACCTCTCTTGATCAAGCATTGCGAGCTTTAGAAGACTTCTGATTTTCTCGAGGGCAGCATGAGTATACTCAGGCTGATCGGCGAGGTTATTCGCCCGCGTCTTCAAATAGCCAGGGTGATCATCAATTTCTGCCTCCATGATTTTTTCCGTAAATCCGTTTCCCCTGACGGTAAAACAGTTCCGTGCTGTGGTTTGGTTTTGCACAGAGGGTCTATGGGCAAGACTCATAAGAAAGGAATACCTAATCACCCCGGGCATTGCTGTTTCTTTGTAATCCCTCAGTTTTTTCCCGGAAGCAGTTAGGGTCTGATCCAAAGAGGTCTCCGAAGTAGGTATAAGCGCGTGCCCTGCATCCTCCACAGATGTCGCGGATTGAACAATACCCGCACCAACCTCGGATATTCTCCCTGTTTCTCAGTTTTAGCAAGACGGGGTTTCGTGTCCAGATTTCCATAAGGCTTTTCTCCCGGATATTTCCAATCTTCAGCGGAAGCATATCGCAGGGCTTGATAGAACCATCAGGATCGACAGAAAGCAGAGTGATGCCTGCAGAACACCCCTTGGAGAAAAAAGCGGCGCCTGCCTGAATTCGGCCATAGGGAAGGAGGTTCATTGCCCCCCGGGTCAGCTTGTTAATGGAGAATTCCCTCAGTATTCTATCGGCAACGAGCGGGGCCTGAGGAGCCGTCGTAGATATCTCCAAAGGATTTTGGCCCAAAATCTTACAGTGGGTCTCCGCGATGATGAAATGGAGCATCTTCCTTCTTTTTTCCCCATCCAGGTCCAGTTCGATTTCATTGCCTCCTCGTCCACCGGGGACAAAATTGAAGATGATGATTCTCTTGCAGCCTAGCTCCTTGGCAATCTGAACGATTTTCGGGATTTCCCTGAAATTGGCTTGGGTGGCTGTGATGGAGATTCCCGTGTTAATGTTTACTTCCACGGCATTTTGGACACCCGCAACGGCCTTTTCCCAGCTTCCCTTCCCGCGGAGGACATCGTGGATTTCCGGGGAAGCTGAATCGATACTGATTTTGACATAGTCGAGACCAGCCTCCTTTAAGCAAAGGGCATTTTCGAGGCTAAGGAGGGTTCCATTGGTGATAAGAACGGAGTAAAGGTCCCTCTGATGGGCCTCGTGAATCATTTCAGGCAGATCGTCAGAAGTCAAAGGCTCACCTCCGGCGATCATAAGGGCATTGGTCCCTGCTTCTGCAACTTGCTGGACCAACTCGAGCTTCTCACTTCGGGTCAGTTCGTCTTTCATGGGATTTTGATCGGCATCCACATGACAGTAAACACAACGGAGGTTACAGGATCGAGTAATCTCCCATACCAGGATAACAGGTGCCCCCGAAGGCTGTGGAGTGGTCGCCCCGAAATGGCCGAATCCTCGAAGGTAATTGATGATTAGATGGCGGGTGTGTTTTTCCGACAAGAGCTCCCTTAATACAGTACGTTCCACTCCAAGCCAGACCCGCAGCATTTCCAAAAGACACTGATAGGCCAGCACTTCCAGGTAACAGAGCCACGGGATGGAATTTCTGCTATCTCCATTTTCCCCATAAAGGGCCATGGCCCTTTCCAGGTGATTGTCGCGGCAGAGAGTGCATGGAGAGCTGGATTTCTTCAATAGGGTCCGGAAAGGGGAAAAACCCGCCAACCGGTGAAACCGGTCAATGGTTCCGAGGGTTGGAGTCGAGCGAGGAATCCGATTGAGAGACATTTTATCTGCGTTGCTCCAGGATCTTCAGTTAGCAAGTCTATTGTTGAGAAAGGAAAGTTTCATTACTACCGTTGATCCAACGACGAGACCAACAAGCTCAGCTTTTCTTTGAATGAGACCAACGCTCTAAGAGAAACAGAGTTAGGATGAATAGAGGAATAATAAAGATAGTGCAGGAAAGACCGATCGCCGCAAGAATTAAGGCAGTTTTCATTTAGGAAATCTCTTTTTACGAATTGTTAAGTATATATTAACATATATTTTTGATTCTGTCAACGGAAAACGAGACATACGGCGGGAGCTGATCCAAGGTATACATCGAGTACGAAAGAGACCTTGGATAAATATTCAATTTTGTTGAATACTCCTAAGAAACTGAACCTGTTTCTCTCTGATATGACACACACTGCCCCGCTTTGGGTCTGTTGCTTCTATGAGCATTGCTTAGAGGGGCAAGGCTAAAGTCACTTGCTCCGTCCAAACAGGAGCCACACACTCTGTTTAAGCAACTGATACCAACGATTGGTGCTCTTCCAATTCGAAGTCTTCCGTTTGTACATGGGACAATCGCTATAGGCTGAAATCGATAGGCAAAACAGTTTCAAATGGGGGAGACTCGGCGCAAGGTTTACCCGATTCTTGGAGCCGCAAACTCTTAGGGGATTCAATGGATTTGAATCCTCATAAAAAGGGCATGGCATGACACCGAAACTCCTACCATACACTTTATGGAAGGACGACATCTCGCCGGTATTCAATAGGCGCTCATCACGATGATTGGAACTCATCTAATCTCGGGTTAGCATCTCCCCTTTTCAAAGCCCAGCGTATGCCCCCTTCGCCTTTAGTTATGCGTTCCACTAGCCCTTGTACCCTGAGGGACTCGAGCCTGCTTGAAATCTCTTCTTTGGTTACGGCTTCCTCCAGTACATGGTCTTCGCCAATCTCGTACCATAGTTCTAAAGGAGCCAAACTTTCATAGAGGGAGAGCTTACGCAAAATAATTCGATCAATTTCATCCATTCTGGTACGACCTTCCATTTCCCGATGATCGGTTGCGATCCTCTGCAGGCGTAAGTGCCGTCCAGTTGTATTTATGATAGGTTCACTATAGACAACGTTAACTGTTGAGGATTTCCTTAACCTGCGCCCTGTCAACATCCATCACGTACCTAATCCCGCTGACTCTAGCAGCCTCCCGAGTCAGCGCGGTTATGTCATCTCGCGAAAGGCGTTCAAGAGAAAACTTCCTGCTTCCGGCCATGAGCTGTCGCAGCCCTTGGGCAAGTCGTTCACAGTAAGTGTAGAGCCCGAGGGCACCAGTGGGGAGCTCCTCGAACTCCGCGTCGCCCAGTTCCTTTCGGAGAGCAGCAGCGGTGACGAAAATCTCATCCTTTGAATTGCCGAAACGCCCGACGTAAACGGGAATTTGCCCATTTTCGATTGCCCATCCGATAGTCTTACCGACCATTGCGGCTGCGATCGGGCCACGGGCCATACCGATGAGTTTCACAAATGGCGCGCCCATGGCTAGCCCTTTGAAGATTTGATCCTCGAAAGCAAATCCTCCGCCCACCGCCAGGGCAGGCACATACTTTCCTTTTTCAGCAAGGCATTTGGCATACTGGTACAGAAGCGAATGCAGCTCAACAGGCGGCACGCCCCACTCATTCATCATTCGCCACGGGCTCATCCCCGTACCGCCTCCCGCACCATCGACGGTGAGAAGATCAAGGTTATATTTAGAGGCAAAAGAGACAGCCCTTGCCAAGTCGGCCGGCCGATAGGCGCCTGTTTTAAGGAAGATATACTTGGCCCCTGCTTTACGCAGTTCTTTTACCCTTTTTGCGAAAGATTCCTCGGTGATCATACCGACGCGTGAATGTCGCTCGAACTCCTTGAACGCCCCGCGCTCGAATGCCTTGATTACGTTCGGATCCGTTGGATCGGGAAGCACGATATACCCGCGGGAATGGAGCATCTGGGCCTTCTTCAGGTCGTTAATCTTGACTTCACCCCCTATGTCCTTCGCGCCTTGTCCCCACTTGAGTTCAACGCACTCCACACCAAGCTTCTCGATGGCATATTCATGTGTCGCCAGGCGGGTGTCCTCGATGTTCGCCTGAAGGACGATTGCTCCGTATCCATTGCGCTGGTGATTCTGGTAAAGTTTCACTCGGCGCTTTAGATCCACGGTATCAACCACCCGACCGTTTTTAATTACAGCTTCAGGATCCATACCGACGACATTCTCGCCGATAGTCAGACCGATACCCGCGAGGGCAGATCCGATCGCTAACCCCTCCCAGTTATTTTTGGCAACGGCTGTGGAGCCCATAGCAGAGATGATCCACGGATATCGAAACCGTATCCCCTTGTCATGACCTATAGCCACTTCGAGGTTTACGGCTGGAAAGATGGCCCTATCGCTGTCGGCCTCGATTCCGTGAGCTCCAATTACGGTGCCCATGATGTTGAAGTGTGAGTAGTCAACGGGATAGCTCTTCTCAGCAGCCGTGGTGGTCACCCCGAATGGCTGTGGATAGATCACCTCGTGGCCGCGGTAGGCTGATTTTCCTATCTCGCACATGCCGATGCAGCCGTCCACGCAGGTCACGCACATACCCGAAGAAGGTACCACCGAACTTTCTGTCCGGTTCTTAGTCAGTGTTGCAGCTGAAGCATTTATTTTGGAAAGTGACATGGTTTTTTTCTCCTTTCCAGCGTCAATCCTTTTCTATTTCACAGGCAACACAGGGTTTCAGGTAGCACATCATGTCGTCGAACTGTTCCTTTTCGATGCATGGGGGAGTCAGATTTTCGCAGCCCCCGCAAATGGCCCTTTGGGGCTCTGTGTAGGTGCATCTCAGTTGGCAGGCCGGACAAATGTACATACAGGCGCCGCACAGGCGACACACTTCTGACCGAATGTTAAACGGCGTGCCGATGCTCCGACTTTCGCCTCGCCGGCGAAAACCGATGGCCTTGGCCATCATCTGCTCCTCGCACATCCGCACGCACAGCCCACAAAGGATGCAATCCTCATACTCCTGCTTGAAGCGCTGCTGGCGTACCCCATACGCCGCAGCCAGGTCCTGGATCGTCTTCGACTGCGGGCACGAGGCCAAAAGGAGTTCCAGGATCATCTTGCGTGCCCTGATCACCCGCGAGGAAGCCGTCCTAACCTTGAGCCCCTCCTCTGCCGGGTAGGTGCACGACGAAACCAGTTTTGCTTCCGTACCTTGCCCTATCTCCACGACACAGAGTCGACAGGCACCGTAGGGCGAAAGACCATCCTTATGGCACAGAGTCGGAATAGGGAAACCCATGAATCTCGCCGCTTCGAGCAGCGTCGTACCTTCGTCGACTGAAACACCCAAGCCGTTGATGGAAAGATTAATCAACGCAGGCCTCTTCGTTTGGAATCTAAATAGCTAACTCGCGTCCACGGCGTCGAACTTGCAAATGCTCTTGCACGCTCCGCACTTAATGCACTTGTTTGGGTCGATGGCGTGGCGTTCCTTTTTCTCCCCGGATATGGCCCCCTCCGGGCACGCCTGCAGACACACCATGCAACCCGTGCAGTTTTCATTGATCAAGTAGGTGATGAGTTCCTTACACACCCCCGCGGGGCACTGGTTGTTCTTGATATGCTCGACATACTCGTCCTGGAAGTACCGGAGTGTGGAAAGCACGGGGTTTGGCGCAGTCTGTCCCAGGCCGCACATCGCCGTGTCTTTCACTGCATAACCCAGTTCCTCGAGAAGGTCCAGGTGTGCGAGCGTACCCTTTCCCCTCGAAATGTCGTCAAGGATCTCGTACATTCGCTGTGTACCTTTCCGGCAGGAGAAGCACTTGCCGCAGGATTCATCCTTCAGGAAATTCATGAAGTACTTTGCGACATCGACCATGCAGGTACTCTCGTCCATGACGATCATACCACCAGACCCCATGATCGATCCCGCCCCTGTAAGGCTCTCGTAGTCGATGGGCAGATCGAACATCTTGGCCGGGATACAGCCGCCTGATGGCCCTCCCGTTTGTACCGCCTTGATCTTTACCTTGCCGGCCGGTCCGTCACCGATACCGTTGACAATCTCCTCGATGGTGATGCCCATGGGAACCTCCACCAAGCCGGTATTCTTGATCTTGCCGACCAGGCTAAATATCTTAGTCCCAGAGTTATTCTTCGTTCCGATCTTCGAAAATTTGCGGGCACCGCTCTCGATGATAACCGGAATGTTTGCCCAGGTTTCGACGTTGTTGATCGCCGTGGGCTTGCCATCGATACCTTTCTGCACCGGAAACGGGGGGCGCTGGTGCGGCTCACCCATTTTCCCTTCGATAGACTGTATCAATGCCGTTTCCTCACCGCACACAAACGCGCCAGCACCCATTACCAGATTGATGTCGAAAGAAAATCGGGTTCCCAGGATGTCCTTGCCCATAAGCCCGAGTTGACTCGCCTGCCGGAGCGCAATGATCAGGTGCTTGATGGCTAACGGATATTCATTGCGGATGTAAATCACGCCCTCCGTTGCACCAGTCCCATAGGCACCGATGAGCATTCCCTCGATGATGCTGTGGGGATTGCCCTCGAGAACACTGCGGTCCATGTATGCTCCTGGGTCTCCCTCATCCGCGTTGCATACGAGTAGCTTGCCACGGCCATTCGGCTGCTT
>JABAOF010016617.1_pt3 | contig 14438 bp, 11 predicted proteins | sample 7062171 | NCBI WGS metagenome assembly JABAOF01 (sample SAMN14538628, study PRJNA623070) | marine sediment metagenome | biome: marine biome [ENVO:00000428]; feature: marine pelagic biome [ENVO:01000023]; material: deep marine sediment [ENVO:00002113] | place: India: Gulf of Khambhat ...
TCGGCAAAAGGATATCAATTGGATGGAAATTAGTCAAATAGAGATAATTGAGGCAGGATCTGTCTTTATGAGATTGCCACGCTCCGGTCGCAATGACACGCGGTTGAGATTGCCGTGCTTTGTTCGCAATGACATGCGGTTGAGATTGCCACACTTCGGTCGCAATGACACAAAGAAATTGAGGCCTGCCACTTTTTATGTCATTTTGAGTGCAGTAATCTCATACTTTGTGTCATTTCAAGAAGCGGAGTGACGTGGCAATCTCGTAAATATAAATGAGCACTAATCCTAATATCAAGAAAAGGGGCCTATCCCCTTTTTATGAAATGTCGAATGTTGAGATGCGATCCCCTTTATTGAGATGCGACCCCTTTTACTTTTACTTCTTCCTCAAAGCCCGGTATTCCATGGATTTAAATTCTGTGCCGTCAGCCAGTATCATGATCATCTCGAACCTGTATTCATCTTTGCTAACGAGTGTGGTTGTATTCCGGACATTCATGTCTTCGCCGCCCATAGGATCCTGCCAGACTCCGGTTTCCACGATCCTCTTTTTACCTTCGTCACGGCTGCCCTCAGTCAAGTAAAAGGCCGTGCTCGAGCTGTCGATCCAGAATGAGATATTCTTCTTTTGATAGTTATCATAACCCATGATCTGAATTCCCTCGAACGGCTGTCCGAACATCGTGCCTTTAAAGTCCACCTTGAGAAAACGTCCTCCGCATATCATTTCAGCCTTGGCACTGCCCTTTGAAACGATCGGCTCGGCTCCGGGCTGCATCCATCCTTTCGCTGTGACCTCCCACTCTCCCACGAAATTTTTCAAGAATGCATGGTTCTCATTCGGAGCATTCAGTTTCATGTAGGCTGCCATCATTTCTGGGTCCATCTGCTGGGCTTCCTGAGCGATTCCGGCACTAACAATATATACAGCAAGGATGAAACTCAGGCCTAAAACTAAATAACGCTTTTTCGACATCTCCTTCTCCTTCCGGAATATTTCCGAGTATAATGATGTAAAAAGTGAATTTTTTCTAGACATTATGCCCCTTCGGTCTCGTTTATACAATGTTTTCTTTGTCATCACAAAAAGTTTTTTGTGAACATAATACACTTTACCTGCGTATAAGTTATAAATGATTCTTTTTATTCCAGGAGTCTACTCATGAAAAAAACAGTGATTTTTTGCCTTGCATTATTTTTTCTTTTTCAATTGGCTCTAGCACCAAAAAAATGTTTTTCCTCTGAAGATCCTCCTCCCCTCCTACAAAAAAAGAATCTTAAGGCCGTCATCTCTAACCTTGAAACCAGAATTCCGGATTTGATGGAAAAAGCCGAGATCCCAGGATTACAGATTGCCCTGGTTCGTAAAGGGAAAGTTGTCTGGTACAAGAGTTACGGCGTCAAGAACGCTTCGTCCAGCGTTCCAGTAACGGATGAAACCATCTTCGAGGCCGCTTCTCTCACCAAACCCTTTTTCGCCTACGCTGTGATGATGATGGTGGACGAGGGCCTCATCGACCTGGACAAGCCCCTCCATACCTTCTTCACCCGCGAAGAAGTCGAGCAGGGATTAGGCCATTCTCTGGATAAAGAAGGATTCAAACGAGACTGGTTCGAAAAGGTCACAGGCCGCCACGTCCTCAGCCACTCCGGAGGCTTTCCCCACGGAGAACGGGGAGATGTCTTCCCCATCTTTTCTGAACCAGGCACAAAGTGGAAGTATTCGGCGGATGGCTATCAGCTCCTGCAGAGGGTGGTAGAGAAATTAAAGGGCGAAAGCCTGGATACAATCATGCAGAAATATGTCCTCGACCCCTTGGGTATGGAAAAGAGCTGCATGGTCTGGCGAGAGGCTTATGAAAACACTATGGCCAACGGACATAATGTCTTCAGCACACCCCAGGCTTTTCGCAAGCGTAATCAGGCCACCGCAGCCGCCAGTCTCTACACTACAGCCGATGAATATGCGCGCTTCGTCTGTGCGGTCCTGAACGGAGAGGGATTGAAGCGGGAAACATCGAAAGAAATGCTCACATCTTTTATCGATATGAGAGAGGACAAGAGCCTAGGATGGAGCCTGGGCTTCGGCCTCCAGAATGATTCCAACGGCAAATCTTTCTGGCAGTGGGGCGACTACGGCATATTCCGTAACTACATCATCGCCTATCCCAAGCAAAAGACTGCCGTAGTTTACCTGACTAACAGCTTTAATGGCCTGAGCGTCTGCTCTGAACTTATTGGCCGAAGCGTGGGCGGCCAGGCACTGGGGAATGCGTATTTAAATTACAGAACTTATGATTCACCATTCTATACTCTTTTTCGGAGTGTCAAGGACGGCGGTCCTGATGCAGCGCGAAGCCTTCTTCCGGAATTGAGGAAAAAAAATCCTGATGACTTGCCCTGGGAGACCATTGGTTATGTAGCCAGGCTCTTCCGGGATGAAAATATGCTTCCCGAGGCTGTCGCAATCTTCGAGTTCATTTTCAAGGAAAATACGACTTCAGGACGGGCAGCCTACGAGTTGGCGAGAGCTTACATGCTCCACGGCGACCTGGAAAAAGCCAAAACACACTATCTGAAGGCCAAGGAAGCAGAGGAAGACAAGGTTGACCTGAAAGACATCGAGTGGGATCTGAAATATCTCCAGGCCGCAGGAAAACCGTTTCCTCTGGATGAAGACTACATGAAAAAAGTGGCTGGGAATTACGGGCCACGCCAAATCTGGATCAAGGACGGCAGGCTCTTCTATTTTCGGGAGGGTGGCACTGTAGGTGAGCCCCGACCCCTGCTGGTTCTTTCGAGAGACACATTCTATATTAAAGGCCTCGTCGGATTTTACTTTAAGGTGGAATTCGATGACCAGGGAAATCCAGTCAAGCTTGTCGGCAATTATATCGACGGAAGAACCGACGAAACAAAACGCACTAAATAGCTGAGAATCTGTAAGCGCCTGAAGAAAATCTTGTAAAGAAAATTGGGGACTGTCCCCAATTTTTGTCCCCAATTTTAGAAATGTCAAATGTTGAGAACAAATCCTTCTCTACGTAACTCCTCATTTAAAGGGACCCATCCCCCCCTTTTTTTTCTTAAATGAAACTAGGTAGTAAATCCTAATATATATTACTGTACTGATTATATATTACGTTACTGAATAATGGGGCCTCCTATCGCTGTATCCCAAACTTCAAGGTCATCCTCAATCCGACTCCACATCCAAACCAAATCACCGCTGTAAACTTCTAATCTAGTACCACCAATTACTATTTCATTTCCTAATATTCCGTCTGTATCGGCAATATTGACATTGCCTATATTAAAAAATGGATCAACAAAGATTTCCCCTGCTAAAAATAACTGGAAATCACCATTTCCATCTCTAATACATTCATATCGAATCAGCTTTCCTCTGTGACCCAAGGAAATAACAATCTCATCTCCTAGTGAAGTTGAAATAAGCTCTGCTGTATCGAGATGATTCCAGGGCCAGTCGGTTTCAGAATCCACCCAAAAGGAGTATCGATTACTGTACCACTCACCTTCTGTTTGTTCCCATATGAATACATAGGACTGATACACACCATTTTCGTCGTACACATATGCTGTGGAGCAAAACTCATTAATGCCGTCTCCATCCAAATCTGCAATACGAAAAGACTCATGACCCAATCGAGCGTCATCCATAAATTTAAAATCTATAAGGTTAAGGCCAGAGACAGTATTCGCAACATCATATTCATAAGCTAAAATATAAGATTGATTCACTCCTGTACCAGGTACATTCGCTGATATAAGGATCTCATCTTCATCATCGTCATCAATATTCCCACAAGCGACAGAGTTTAGTACTAAAGAAGCTTCCCCCACTGAGTCTGCTGGTCTCAGCAAAGCAATTCTTTGAAATGCTCCTGTCTCTCCGGTATAAGCATATATCTTCGCAGGATCATATTTAAAAATAGCAATATAATTTGCAGTAACTAACACCACTTCATTGAGAGAATCTCCATCAACATTGGCAATTGCAATGTCAGTTTTCCAATGGTTAGTCTCTTTAATATTGTTATCCAGATCATCATAATAGGTGCTTCTCCAGATTCCCATTTCATATTCGCTCGCATCGAAATCTTCCTTGTAAACATTAATAAAGTATTTGTAGTATGATGTGTTCTTTGGCCCTTTCCCCGGTTTCCCTTGAATTCTACAGCTTGTCGGCCCGACAATTTCTCTAGTGATTCCGTCTCCATCTAAATCTCCAATTGCCACAGAACTGTGGTGCACCTCTTCAGCCGTCCATATTTTTTCATACGTAACGCCAGTGTATCCCCAGACATGAAGATGACCTTCTCCATCTGGCTGAGCAGTGACAATATTGTAATCATTGAGATCTAGAAGTGGAGCGGATGGCGTTGGTTTACCTTTGTCTTTCCCAGGTGGTTTCTCTGGTTTTCCTTGGGCTTGAACAAAATTGAATCCAATGATCACCAAAGCGACACAAAGAAGAAAAATAAAAGCAGATAGTCTTAACAATTGAAATTTTTTCATAGTTCCACCTCCCTTAACCAATAGAAAACCAAGAAAACGCTTCTATTGTCAACAACTTCTGTAAAAATGTCCTCAATTGCCCTGATATGCCCTTTAATTCGTGTTTTAAAGTTATGCAAAATACTATAAATAATATAGCTTGACATGATTAAGAGAGCTTTTTATATTTAGGAAGGATTTAAATGTCAGCAACTCAAAAAAAAGAAAACTTATTGTCATCTTGGAAAGAAATTGCTTCGTATTTGGATTGTAATGAACGCACTTGCCGCAGATGGGAAAAAGAATTTAACTTACCCATACACCGATTCGAGGGAAAACCAACATACAGAGTATATGCCTATAAGGATGAACTGGACCAATGGCTAAATACAATATTTAAATCCACGGCGGTTCCCCGAAAAGATAAAAAAAGCCCGATAATTTGGAGGATAGGCTTATTTTCCCTTGTATTTATCATCGCTGCTTTCATAATCAATTTTTTCATATTAAAGGAACCGAGATCAGCCAAAAAAAGAGCTCCATCGAGCGTTCCTCAATCAACAGGCCCCCTAACACTGAGGGATAATGACATTGTCACAACTGAAAATGGAGACGCTGGAAGGCTCCGAGTCTGGAGAAAAAAATCTTCCAATTCTTACGAAGAAGTGTGGAGAATTGAGACTACCGCTCATCCATCGGTTGCAGTGGGTAATGTTGACAATAAAAGAGATTGTGAAATTGTAGCTCCTGGAGTTTGTCTATTAGTTGAAGAAAAAGGCGATAGTAAGGTTTCTTCATTTAAATTTTTTCTCAATATCTATAAACAGGGTGTAAAAGACTGGTGGAAGACCACATTTTATTCTGATAAAGACTGTATCTTTGAAAATACAAGGTCCCATCTTGCTGAGATCGCTATTGGAGATGTAGACAACGAGCCTGGTAATGAGATAGTACTGATCACAAAATCCTATTTATCAATCTTCAAATATGACACTCAGGAAGAAGAATTTATACTTCTCAGATCAAGAAATTTACAAATTGATGAAACCCCCTTATTTCTTAAATCGATTACTCTCGGAAATATTGATGATGACGACGCAGAAGAAATCATAATCGCAGCTGATGAACGGACAAAAACGGATGGAACAGCTCTTAATAAGGGATGGGTTCTGATTTATAAAGTTCAAGATGGCTGGCCGACTCTTTATAAGGAAATTAAAGTCGACGCAAATCTTGCTTTTCATTCCATAAGGCTTGGGGACATAATCAAAGGAGGATATCCGGAAATTGTGACACCCTGCTATAGAAATTTCGATGATATGTGGAACAGCTATATTATGGGATGGAATGTAAATGGTGAAAAAATATTTGATATGCAAATCTTTGAGCTGGAAGATCACTTTAACAAGTTAATTTTTTTGGATGTTGGGAATCTTTCTCCTAATTGGAGTGACGAAATTGTTGTTGGGAATAACGATACAAATGAAATAATTCTATATTTCTGGGATGGGAATAATTTAATTGAGGATTCAAGATTCCCGCTCACTCCACCTTATGTCAATATCACAAATATCCGGATTGCTGAGTTGGATAACAGATATGATTCTTTGCATAAAATTATTGTATGCGGTAGCGGCTGGGAGCATCTCAACACAGGCCGTTTTTTCATTGAAATATTTGGTTACAATCAAGGATTTTTCTCAACATGGCAGCGTTTTGGCGGAGAAAGAAGAGAAAGACCTGTATCTTATGCAGTGTTTGGAAAGAGATACGAAAGCAAAAAATAATCTGTTTTTTCTTTGCTACAGCTCCTTGCAATTACATTTCATTCTTTAATTTATTAGATTACAGCACTCTGCTCGTAATGACACAAGGAATTTAAGAAAAATTGGGGACTGTCCCCAATTTCTCCTCATCTGAAATGTCATATGTAAAAAATCCAATCCTTTATTCTGTAAGAAATCAAATGTAAAGATTTGATCCCTTTTATTTTTCTACATTGTTTTTTAATCTATCTCGTGGTAGGAGCCATAATAGCAGTTATAAATTATTACCAATTCACCTGAGTCATCATCAAGCCTATATATAGTAATACCGTGTGTTGATGAGACTATCTCTCCTCTTCCATCAAAGTCTAAATCCCCAACCGAGATGCCTATGTTTCCTCCATCTTGAAGTCTTGAATTGACAAGTTGATAGTTTCCGTCAATGTACTTGAATACATACAGCGCGTCATAATCTCCACTTGACGCCACAACTATCTCATTCTGCAGATCACTATCAATATCTCCTGCATCGACTCCTTGAGTGAATCCGCCAAGGTCATCACTGACAAACACAGATTCATACACTCCATTAATATATTTCCAAATCATGAGTTTGTTGTTATTCCCACCCGCGACAATTTCATTTAGAGTATCATTATCTACATCTCTTACTTCTGCAACATCAATAGCCCCCACACTTAAAGGCTCACCAATTGTCTCTACCCAGATACCATATTCATTCAATTCCCAAATAACAGGGGCACCGATCCAACCAAACGCAGCAAGGACTATTTCATTTTTGGTGTCATTATCCGCATCTCCAACTTCTATTCCCCAAATTATATTGTCATAGTCATAACTTTCCCATACTGAGCTAAAATCGTATGTCCCCGTACCTTCATCGTAAATAATCCTTTTTATCTCTACATGCTTGCTCATCGCAATGACAATCTCATTATTACCGTCATTGTCTGCATCTGCAATAACACAGTCTCTCCTTCCTATTGGGGGCTGGATTAATCCAAAATATGGACTTTCCCAGCTCGGTATGCCATCTGAGCTGTTTTCGAATATTAATATTTTGTGGTTATATTGATCCACGCGTTTTTCTGTAGTGCCTGCCCAATATTTGGCCAAAGCCACTATTTCTTTTTCCCCATCATTATCCACATCTCCAATGCAAACGGACTTGGAAACTAATTCTTTAATTACACGCTTTTTGCCTTTACTGCCTTCCTCTTCATAAAACTGGTTGCTCGCCCAGGTATCATGAAATTTTCCATCGCCAAAGTCATACTTATATTGGAAAATTCTGTTAAAACTAGGAGCAACTATTTGCGGTTGTTGGTCTAAAACAAGAGGCGGATATGTCTTCGGATCACAGTCAGGGCATGATCCAGCCTGATAATCTTCCCATTCGCAGTTTCCATTATAATTGCACTCGTATTCTAGATCAGGTGGTTTTGGCTTGCCCTTGTCAGGGGGCTTTCCTTTAGTTTGGCTCTGAGCTTGAGCAAAATTCATCCCGATAAAGACTACCGCAACTGCTAGAATACTTACCAAAATAAAAAGTTTGAAAAAACGGGATTTTTTCATTTTTCCCTCCCTATCTGACTTCGTATGGAATACTATCTATCTAGATAATTTGTGTCAAGTCAATAGTAATATTACACAATCTTCCTTAAAATTGGGGACTGTCCCTAATTTTTATGTCCCCAATTTATATATGAAATGATGCAAAAAAGTTAAAACTATCAAAAACACTAAAGATTGGGAACTGGAAATTGATGACAGTCCCCCACTCCGAAGAATGATTATTAAAAGTGCCTTATTCTTGTCGAATCAGCTTGCTTCTAGTCACCGTTGAATGGGAGTGCGACCTTATCAGGTATCAATCTCCTCCAGGAAGAATTCATCACTTTTCCAGGTTTTATCCCATCTAAAGCGACGTTTGAGCCAATGGTAAAAGATAAAGCCCTTACCGCTTCCCCGTCAACCTCGGGATATTCATACCCTGCCTCTATCCAGCCACCATAGAGGTCCTGCTGACTGGCCAGCCATCTTCCCAATTCGTTCGCATAGCTCCGGGCAGCTCCACCCACTGTGTTAAAAGCCAGAACAGCATAGGCCGTATCCTGGAAGTATCCCCCGACGCCATTCACCTCATCACAAAGACCTATAAGCTCATTCAAGAGAAAAAGTATTGAATCCTGATACTGGACATAGCAGCCGCAGCCCACCAATGCCCGGAGGGCACCACCCAAATTCAGAGCATACCACCAGGTGTCTGTTCCGTAATAAAATGTATCTGAGGTGTCGGCCAATATCGCAGCTGCCTGGTCAGCCCAGGTCAAATCTCCGGATAAATGGGCAGCTTCCATGAAAAAGGCAATGTCCCAGGCACTGCGCCTGTTGATGGCTCGAAAAAGGGCATCCAGATCACCTGCTGTGGGCCAGAATGACTTGAGGTTATTCCACTCAAGAGTCGCCCGAACGGCATAAGACATATCGCCTGTGACCTCGCTGAGCCTCTGAAGAAAGACAATGTCAGGCGCCGTCGTCCTGACGTGATACTGTGTCCCGGTTGCCCCCGCGCCAAGATGAGCCATGATGAATCCCGCTGCATCGACGGCCGCATCCAGATAGACTGGATCTTTAACATCCCGGAAAGCTTCGAGCAGGCCAAGAGCCGTGACACCTGTAAGATTGGTCGCATTGTATGTGCTGCCAACATACCAGTACCAGGTGCCTTCCCATCCCGTGTCGGTTCTCTGCAAATCGACCACTCTGTTGGCTCCTGTCAAAATAGCGGGCCTTCGTGCGTTTTTCTCTTCGTTAGCAACTGAAACATTCACTACCAAAAAGATCAAAAACGCCAAGGCCAAAACTGCAATCGATTTTTTACTCAAATTTCCCCCCTTTTATTTTCCAATAATGTGTTAAGGTCTCTAACGTCAATCAATCAAAAATATCACCCCCCTACCAAGTGTGTTCGATTATTCCCTGATTAAAAACACGAATTGAACTGAAATTCGTTTTCATCTCGATCAGAAATTCACCCCCAACTCATTCACTGCTTAATGGCTTAAACAATTATTATAATATTGCAGGATTAAGTCAAGAAAAATAAAGAGGCATATTTTGAGCCAATTCCGTTCGCAATATCATATTGAAATTGGGGACTGTCCCCAATTTTCTAAACAACCATGATGATTCCGCCAACAGTATGGATGACTATCCCCCACCACACGGTGTTTGTCTTCTTGGCGAGAAAACTCAAATACAATCCCATCACACCAGCCCCGATCATTAAACGCGCCGGATTACCGCTCGAAACCGAGCCGGGCGCATAATGCCAGAGTGCAAACCATACACTGGGCCAAATCATCCAGAATAAAATGTTATTCGGAAACAGTTTCAGATACACTCCCCGCCATAACACCTCTTCAAAGAATCCATTCCCAAAAGGTGTGGAGAATAAAAGAAGGGCTATCCATAAGCTCTCTTTCTCATATCCCCCCAGTATGAGTCTGCCAGCCAATGCCCCGAGCAGAGGGATGGCGACGAGTAAGATAATTTTTTTATCTGGCTTTCTGGGCCGGATTAATTTTATTATCGCTTCTTTGCCGATAATCAAAAGAGGGAAGATGCCGCCCCATATGATCCAGTAGATTGCTAGTCCAAGGCACCACGCGACTCTGTCGTTCATCACTCCAGCCAGCGCGTGAAAAATCGGATACATGACCGCCACTAATACCAGCGGTGCGATTATGGCGATTTTTTGTTTTGGGTTCATTTACAACCTTTGAATTGCGGCTTATCCCAGGTCAAAAACTTATATCATAAGGGAAAATTTTATGTCAAATTGAAATGTCATTGCGAGCGTGGTAATCTCATACAAAAAAATGGGGCCTGCCTTTTTTCTGAAATGTTAAATGTTAAGACGCGACCCTTTTAATCCAATTTATCCTATGAGATTGACGCGCTTCGCCCGCAATGACAACAAGAATTTTTTAGTAAAACCAAAAGCAATAAATGGAAAAAGAAATTGCTGACTGCTCCCTTTAAATTCTTGACGTTTTAGTGTTTTAATGTTATAGTGCCAATAACGCCATTAAGGAGTGTCATCATGAGTAGTCTCACAAAAAGATCGACCGTTTATTTGGATCCCGCGCTGCACAGAGCCCTGCGGATCAAAGCGGCAGAAACAGAGCGTTCCATATCCGAGCTGGTGAATGAAGCTGTGAAATATGCATTGATCGAGGACTCTATCGATTTAAGATCGTTTGAAGAGAGAAAAGACGAGCGATTAGTTCGTTTTGAAGATGTACTCGAAAAACTCAAAAAGAATGGCAAAATATAAAATCCTGGTCAAAGAATCGGCCATAAAAGAACTGGAGATTGTTCCAAAAAAAAGCCTCAAACAGATTATCAAACGCATCCAATCCCTGTCAGATAATCCTCGGCCCAAGGGGTCACACAAACTCTCTGCCCAGGAACGATACCGCATTCGCCAGGGAGACTACCGGATAATTTATTCTATCCAGGATGATCAAACCACAGTGCACATCTATAAAATCGGACACAGGCGGGAAGTTTACCGTTCTTGAAACGATCATTTCTCCTCCAAGATAGGATACAAATATTAAGCAAGCACAGAACGCTATTCGTCATGGGATAAATATAATCTTAATTTTTGTATAGGTTCTCCAAAAAAAGTGTCACCAACATATCCGGGTGTTTACGTTGAAGAAGTCACCAGCGGTCTCAGAACAATTGAAGGAGTGAGCACTTCTATCGCAGTGTTCATCAACCGCTCAAGAAAGGCCCATTGAATGTGTCAGTTCTTTTCCTGAGCTACAGCGATTTTGAAAGGAAGTTTTTATCCACGCTTGGCGGCAGCGATTTGGCCCACACCCTGCTTCTATTTTTCCAGAATAGCGGAAACCAGTGCTTGGTGCTGCGAATCACACACGTAGCTATTGCCGGAATGATGGCTCGCACTAATGCCAACTCCGCAGTCTGGAGTGCATGTACAGGAATGTAAGCGGAATAAAACGGAGGCATTGCTGGAATCATGGCTTGAACCGATGCCAGCCGCGCAGTTTGGAATGAACCTACAGGAATGGAAGCGGATTAAAGAGGAATCGCAGGTCTGGAATATAGATTGTCCGACCAAGATAATGCAGTAATCAATCCTTGCGAAATCGCCAGGCTTTTAAAATTTTACTATGTAACCTTTAATCGTGGAGCTAATGGTGGAGTGCCTTTTGAGGCATTGAATATGATTTCGCTAGCGAATGGAAATACATCTCCATCCGTCGTCTCGCTATCTTTATCGAGGAAAGTATCTATCGCGATATCAAATGGGTTGTCTTCGAGCCTAATGACGAACCGTTCTGGGCCCTGATTCCCCTGAACGCGGGCGCTTTCATGAACTATATCTTTCGCCAGGGAGCGTCTGATCCAGGCAATTCATAAGGCCTTCTTTGTCAGGTGCGACAGTAAGAACACGACATATAGAACGATATCAACCCCGGTATCATCAACATCTGGGTTGAATTCGCTCCTTTGAAACCGGCAGAGTTTGTCATCCTCAAATCCCAACAATAGACCGCTTAACGTGAAAAATCGGATACATAACAGCGACCAATACCGGTGGTGTGATAATCGCAATTTTTTGTCTCAGGTTCATACGCAACTCCTGAATTGCCACGGGATACCGCTTATCCGCAGGCATTGCTTATTATTCATATTCGAGCTCTGGCTGGAAAAAAGTAAATGCGATCCGGGCATCTGTGAATCGTTTATTTCCCATCCGAATCTCTTTCCTGAATGCACGATTATGCCAAAAAAAATTGACATTGGAACTGGGCCGGGATTCGGGAGGCTGGTCACTCACCCAGGAGGCCGGAAAGCCAATGCATGATATTCAGCAGGAACTGCACGTTCCCTCTGTTCTCAGGCTCATTCATTCCCTGGGGCCTCCGGTCCGGACCTCTAAGCTGGGCCGTAAACATGGACGCCTCTCCAAATACTGCCACCCTACCCTGTCCAAAACGCAACACAGCACCCCGAAACCACCCTCCTACAGGAACTTCGCGAGTTTTCGGAGTGAATTCCATTGCCCTTTCCGTCTCCAGAGAGACAGTCCCCGGTTTCAGAACAAGAAGACGTTCTACAGGCCGCTCGCTTTTAAACGCTGAGCCCGAGGTGCTTGATATTGAGTCAACTCTTTCCTCTTCCGAGCGCCCGTTAATTATCGGATGGTCTGGTAATTCTCCCTCTGAATGAGACCATCGAGATCCCCTGACATAGCCATTTGAGAATTGTATCCCGAAAACTTCTACCAGACGATTGACTGCACCCGGAAACGGCATATGATCGATTATAAGAAAAAGGGATCCCCCCTCGAATACAAAGAGCTTGACTGCCTCTATCTCTTCATCTGTAAAAGCAGAATAAACCGGAAGAACCCAATTCTCTAAATCCTTATTCTGTTCTGCCAGGGGAGTGACGATAACGAGAATGCTTCCTTCCCTGAGCGAATCAATATGAAAAACACTTTTCAGAGGCTTCACAACATAGCCATCTCGTTTTAACAACTCAGCGAAAGGTTGATAACGCCCACCCGCTGCATGGAAATTGAAGTGGCCTTCATCGATGAGCACAACCGGTCCTTTGTCTTTTTGGTAGGCCGGGTTTTTAATTGGAGGCCGAAAAGAAACGTCAGGCTCCGGCCTTTGAGCTAAAGCCATCCCAGAAAGGATCAATACCGTAAAAAAGCACCAGGTCAGCTTGTTTCCAGATCTTAAGAGTGAGTTTATTATCATTGTAAAACCTATCGTATTTTCCTGGATTGCCGAGTGCGTATTGTCTCCCTAGATTTTTTATGGAAAAAGAATAGCAAGTAGCAAAAGGAGAGTCAAATCCAATAATAGGAGTGGCGGAGTTCAGCCTGTAATAACACTTGAAAATTGGAAGTTATCCGCTATTTTTTACATTCCACCAAGGACTAATCCCAGAGGCGGAAGGGCGGATAGTCATCCGTCATAAGGCCTGCATAGGCCGCCACCCGATAGGTCCAGCGGTTGATTCCCACAACAAGTTTAAAAATATCTTCAGGATATCGGTCGGTAAACATCCGGGCGATCGCACCGAACAGCGCCAAGATCGTCCCCAGACCGGCGCGGGAGAGTCCGAAACCGCCATTGAGCACCGACACGACAATGTAGTGAGGCACGGCCAGAATCCACCACTTGACGAGCACCAGTCCTGGAGAGAGCTTTTCCGGATAATCCACGCTGAGGTCGGCCGGATAATCTTCGGATTTCAAAGAGAAAGGCGGGTATTTATCGGTCCCCAGGGCATTGTATCCATAGAAGCCGACCCGCCATGTCCAGCGCATCACACCCACATTGAACTGGAACAGACCGTGTGGATAACGCCTGGTAAAGAGAATAGCAAAGAAGGCGATCAACGTCACAAAGATACAGGCGATCCAGAGAAACGACAGGACGACGTAATGGGGAATGAGAAGAATCCACTTGACCAGCCAGAGTGCAGGTGAAGGCGGATGCGTCAGCTCCCCGGTTACTGTGACAGGATAGGTTTTTTTCTCCAACAGAAACCTCCTTTATGATCTACTGCGGTGTTCAATTATTGCTACGCCGAATGTGGCGGATTTATTCAAACAGATTAGGACAGAAAATGCAAAGTCATCGAAGTTTTTTCTGCCGTCAGGGAAGACTATCTGCCATAAAGCTCGAGGTTGTGCACGGATCCCCCCACGGATCTGCCCTCATCTTTGGTCCCTTTACTGCGCTAATCTAAAGTTTTGTTGGAGCTGCACATTATAGACTAAACATCTTACTTTTTATCTTTGAGCTTGGGGAGGAAATTCTCCATCACCCAGATTTCTGCAGAGCTCGAGCCAATAAAAGACGCGCATAGGCCTGCTGGACCGGTTCCTGGGCAGCTTTTATGGTCTGGCGGTAAAGTTCAGCAGCCTGAAGAAAATTTTTCTCGGCAAATTCTTCTCTCTCAGGCCGCTGAATCTTCTGAGTAAAGTCTGAACTGGTCAGGAACTTGAGGTATTCCCCGTTCGTTTGTTCTACATCCCACGGAAGCACCAGCCGGTTTTGGTCTACC
>JABAOF010000863.1_pt2 | contig 14436 bp, 9 predicted proteins | sample 7062171 | NCBI WGS metagenome assembly JABAOF01 (sample SAMN14538628, study PRJNA623070) | marine sediment metagenome | biome: marine biome [ENVO:00000428]; feature: marine pelagic biome [ENVO:01000023]; material: deep marine sediment [ENVO:00002113] | place: India: Gulf of Khambhat ...
ATGTTTGCTGGCGGATACATATGGCGTGATTTGAAATCTGCCGGTCTTGATACGGACTTCGCGGACGCCCTGCGCGACGGCGGTCACCGACCTGTGGAAACCTGGTGGCCACGTATCAAGCCATATTGGGACTATGTCAAACACACCTCATTTACGCGTGCACTTCTCATAACGATCCGTGATCTTTATGGCATTGAGGAAGTTAACGATTCGACCATCCATTCACTGGCAGAACGCGTGATCGCTGACAACGAACCCGGCCTCTACCAACGGATCCTTTACGATCGATGCCGAATCCAAAAGATCATTACTTGCATCACTTACGTTGGATATCCAGATGACCCTAGAATCCTTGGTCTCTCGATACGGCTTGGTGAAGCGCTGAGAAGCCCTCTGAACAGCGATTCGCCCGAATCTCTTTCCATGATATCCAATCAACAGATTCGCACGCTGGAGGACGCTGTGGAGGCCCTCCAGGGGGTCATGCGAGAGGATTTGGCAAAAGGCGCAGTTGGATTCAAGATCGCGGTCTCAGATCACATATCTCCAGACCGAGAGGCTGCGGAGTCCGCATTCCAGGAGGCGCTCCGTAAGGGAACCCCCGTGAACGAACATCCACCCCTTCGTGATTTCCTTTTCGACAAAGGCCTGGATGTGGCAGCCGAGGCAGGTGTTCCAGTTGCGGTACACACTGGCTACCTGGATGACTTCCGCCAGCTCGATCCAAAACTCCTACTTGGATTCGCTTTTGAACGACCGGACATCCATTTCGACCTTTTTCACCTCGGCGTCCCCATGATCCGCGACGCAATCCTCATCGGTAAGAATCTCCCCAACGTCTCTCTCAACCTCACCTGGTGCGCAATCATTTCTCAGGTACAGACCGTTCGTGCACTGGACGAGATCTTGGATCTGGTGCCGACCAACAAGGTGATCGCTTTCGGCGCAGATTACAAAGTTGCTGTTCAAAAGGTCTGGGGTCACCTAGTCATGGCCCGTGAGTGCGTCGCATTAGCACTGACCAATCGGATCAACGCAGGCCTCATGAACAGGGACGAGGCGCTTATGATCACAAAAGAGTGGTTCCTAGATAACCCGATCAAAATTTACAGGCTATGAGTGATCAGGGATTAGGGATCAGGAATCAGAAAATCAGGGACCGGTTGGTAAGTGAAAAAGTCAATAGGTCAAAATGTAATTCTTCCTTACTTGTTGACTGATTCACTGATTCCTGATCCCTGAACTCCAGTCTCCAATCTCTAGTCCCTAATCTCTATTTTACAAAACAAGAGCGTCTTGTCGATGGAATGACCACAGACGCTCCGATTCCTAGCCGATATGTGGGGATTTCAGTAGTAAATTGAGCTGACACGCCCCTAAGTTGATCTACGCAGGCCATATTCTTCGGCCACCACCGGGCGGCGTGATTGAGTTCAGCTCATACAGGTCCTCAGCTGTTAGTGGCAGTAGCTTCGCCGAGGAGATATTCTCCTCGGCCTGCTCAGTCGTCTTCGCCCCTGGTATGGCCGTAGTTACAGCCGGATGGGCCATCACAAATTGCAGTGCCAATTGTGTGAGGCTCCTTCCGTCCGTCATCGACCGCAGTTGTTCCACTTTCTCCAAGTCCTGAAGGAAGATTTCTTTCTCTTCTGGGTTGTCAATCCAGCGGCGGCGCCAATCAAATTCATCGAATTTTGTCTTCGGTGTAAACTTTCCTGTGAGGATGCCCATTGCAAGTGGACCGCGCACGATCACCCCAACGTTGTTCTCTTGGCAATAGTTAAAAATCTCGTTTTCAGGTGAGCGGTTCAGGATGCTGTAGTCTATCTGTAGAGTGGCGCAACCACCATCTGCGTTGAAGGTCTTCAGATACTCAAAATCACTCGTGCTGACGCCATACGCACGGACTTTCCCATCTTTCTGGAGTCGCTGGAATCCCTCCAGGAAAACATCCATGGTTGGATCGCGAAAGTTAATGTGGCTCTGGATGACATCCAAATAATCTGTCTGGAGTCTCTTCAAGCTGCTTTCAATCCCCGTGATTAATTTTTCTACGCTGTCGTATGCAGTACGCCCGAGTTCACCATCGAAATTTTGCCAACCGATCTTCGTGGCGACCACAAATCGATTCCGGCGGCCCCTCAGGGCTTCTCCGAGGAGTTCCTCGCTGTGGCCAGAACCATAGACATCAGCGGTGTCGAAGAAATTCACTCCAGCATCCATCGCCGTGTTGATTGTTGCTAGCGAGATCGCGTCCTCGGTATGACCCCACGAGTCACCACCAATGGCCCAGAGGCCAAGGCCGACCTCCGTGACTGAAATACCGCTCTTCCCCAACCTTCGCATCGGGATATCCTTTTCTGGCATGAGACCCTCCATCAGGAAAATAATAATTCAATTTTCAAAACTATTCGCGCCATTTCATATGGAAGAAGGTAATTTTCCAAAGACGAGTGCTAATTCAAGAGACAAATGAGCACTTGGGAAGATCAGCCATCTCACCTTCAATCGAAGAGAGGCCTGAGCTCGGATCTCCTTTCGATGAGCGCCTCTTGCTGGGATTCCTCAATGGTTTCATCACGGCTCATCGCACACTGACAACACACTTCTGGCTTCACGTCATGATCTGACCATCGACGAGATGTAGAATCTCGTCCACGTACTCTTCCACAAGAGCATCGTGTGAAGCTATCAGGACTGTGATCTCATCCTCCGCTACGATCTTTTGAAAGAGTTCCAAAATATCACGCGCGGTGACTGTATCCAGCTCGCCGGTGGGCTCATCGGCTAGGATGAGCTTAGGGCGATTTACGAGCGCTCTTGCGATCGCCACACGCTGCTGCTGACCGCCGGAAAGCTCATCCGGTCGGTGATGAATCCACTTCTTAAGGCCCACTAAATCAAGGCAATACACCGTCCGTTCGCGACGTTCCTTTCCTCCGACACCAGCAATTCGAGACATAAGCTCCACATTCTCATACGCAGAAAATGTGGGGGTCAAACCAAATGACTGAAATACAAAGCCCACCTGATCCCGACGCCAGCGCGTGATTTCCTTTTCGTTCAGGTTGGAGAGATCACGTCCGTATACGCGCACTACACCGGATGTCGGTCGGTCCAATCCGCCGATGCAGTTAAGCAATGTGGTCTTCCCGCTCCCCGAGCGACCTTGCAGAACGACGAAGCATCCCTCTTCGACTTGCAGGTTGACGCCTCTCAGTGCATCAACTTGCTGCTTCGACCCGCTTCTGTAAGTACGCCACAAATCTTTGGTCTCAACAACGATCTCGTTCTGCCCGACCACAAGATCCCCTTCCACTACTCGTTCTGCCTCCGGCCTATTCGCTTGGCCCACCAATTCCGGAGGGCGCTCACCAATCCTTTTTTCTCACGTTCGGCGACAAGATCATTCACAATGGATTCTGTGGTTTGGGCCTTTTCGCCATGGTGTGCTGGTTGTATCAGAATGGCATCCTCCAGCAGTTCCACTCGTACCCTACCCTTTATTTCTAGTTGTTCCAGGTACTCCTTTGGCAACTGAAGGCGACCAGCTGAATCCAACACTGTCAGTTCCTCAAAGGCCGGCTCCTTGCTGACCTCAGATTCATCATGTTCAATTGCCTGTTGCCGTACGGTCTCTGTGGCCGTTTTGCCATCACGAATGGCCACAACCCGGTCCACGTGATGCGTCAGTTTAAGGTCGTGACTGACGATCAGGGTCGTCAATCCATATTCAAGATTGAGGTTTCGAAAGGTTTCGTAGATGGTCAGCGCCGTCGCCTCATCCACCTCCCCAGTTGGTTCGTCTGCAAGAAGCAGCTGGGGTTTATTTGCCAGTGAGACGGCAATTGCAACTCGCTGCTGTTCTCCACCTGAGAGTTCCGACAGACGGTGACCCCCTCGATCACCCAAACCCACAGCCTCCAACAATCCTGTGGAGTGCTGTTTCACCTGTCTCCCACCCTGACCAGCCAGTACCATTGGAAGTTCAACGTTCTCCTGAGCAGTAAGGTAAGGGACTAAATTGCGTGCGCTCTGTTGCCAGACAAATCCGACCTTTGTGCGGCGATAGCGATCCAACGCAGTTGAGGACATCTTCAGCAGATCCTCACCTCCGACCCATACCCGACCGGCAGAGGGACGATCAAGCCCTCCCAAGATGTTCATCAACGTTGTCTTACCGCTTCCGCTTGCTCCCACAATCCCTAGAAGCTCACCTCGCTCAACAACCAAGTCAAGTCCCTGTAAAGCCACCACCTCAAGGTCCGCGACCTTGTAGATCTTCACAAGATTGTCGCAGACAATCAGAGTAGAGTCGGGAGAGGAGAGAGTAGAGTCTGAAGTACTACGATCAGTTACCATAAACTTATACTTTTCATCGATAAGTAGTCTGTAGACAGATAACAGAAATCAGAAATCAGTGAATCAGTCAATAGGTTGATAAGTCAATAAGTCATGAGGTCAAGAAGAGATCAGGTATTAGTGAATCAGGGATCAGGGAGCAGATATCAGCAGTCAGTAGCCAGATAAAAGTACTTCCCATTACGCGTCAACTTTTCGACCCATCGACCTGTTATCTGTTTTCTGATTCACTGATTCCTGATCACCAATCTCTATTCTCTAATCTCCAATCTCCAGTCTCCTACGATTTGGCGAAGCCAAAGCGCCTAGTCTCCAGTCTCCCCATCACACCGTTTCCCCTAGCTTAATAGCTTCATAAATCCTCATGCGCCTGAGGAGCATGACCAAGGTAATCAGCGTCACGACGAAGAGAATCGCGAAGAGACCGTAGATCCGGAAAATCGTTGGCCATGCGATCTCCACCTGGTATGGTGGAATACGCGCCACAGCTTCTACACCGATTTGTAGGTATGGAATGAAGAGATTGCTGAACCACAACCCGAGCACTGTTCCGAAACCAGCACCGATCAATATCAGGAAGATTAATTCCCAAGCGAGGAAGACCGTCATCTGTCCTGCCGATAATCCACTCGCGCGCATGACCCCCAACTCAATGAAGCGGCGCCGGTATGAGAAAAGCACGTAGAGCAGGATCCCAACCACTGTCAAAACAGCTGCGCTCGCAAACCCCACCGACAACAAACCGAATAATCCCTGCCTCTCGGGGCGCCCCTTCTCCTCAGAAATAACGAGAGGCGCGGAGTCCCAATCCAAGATGCGCACATTCAAGTCTGGCAAGATATTGCCTTCGATCTGGTGAGGATCAAAACCAGGTTCTGTCCTCAGCCAAACCCCGTATGGAAAAGTCCCACCAACCTGCTCGAATAGGTTCTCCAAGTTTCCTACAAAAAGAAGACCCTCTTGCGGATACCATGTAGGAAACAAATCAAAAGTTCCAACAATCACCGTGTCAAGATCGACCCGCTGACCATAGATGGTTAGCTCCAGTTGAAGTGAATCTCCCACGGCAAGAGAATTACCGTGCATGAACCCGCGCGGGACCAAAACACCATTCGGTGTCATCGCCATTTGGTTCATTAGTGCACCGAGGCTTTCCTGGGCGAAATCATTGCGCCAGAAGCTAACTTGTGGGAAATCAACGCGGTCGATACCGAGGAATTCACCGGTTCCCACTCCAGATAAGTTTGGCCTGACCGGATAGCGACCGACGCGGGTAACAGCACTTACTCCCTGAACCCTAAGATACTCTGAAACCGGAAAGAAAAGCCACCTTTGTTCTTCGCCGGGACTGCTGACAACACCTCCAGGGCTAAATCCACTTTGCCCCGTTGTCTCGCCCGTCTCCAGAAAGTTCATGTCCGCGCCGACCTGGTAATACTGCTGATCCCGTAGATGATTATCCAATGTATATGCAAATGAGGCCGTGAATGCAGAAAGGCTGATTGTCAAAACCAGCAAGATTAGTGGCGTACTATAAGCACCAGGAGTGCGCGCGAAATGTCGAGCTGCCAGCGTCAAGCCCACGCTCTTTGAATTGGAGGCTGCCCAGGCGACTCCCGCCATGAGCAGCGGTAGCAGCCGTAAAAACAGCAGCGTCAACGCGAGTATCCCCAATGCTGGGACCAGGAATAGCAACGGATTTTGGAATGGATCACCGCGGCTCGCCGAATCAAGTTCTACGATTGTGCCTTGTTCTCGCAGTAGATACGCGCCGTAGATCGCGGGTATAAGCAGAAGTACATCTAGCCAGGCGCGCTTCCAAAATGGAGGCCGCTGAGCTCGGGCCTGTTCCTGCTTGTATGTAACAATCGTCTGGCGAGATGCGTTGACGGCAGGTAGCACCTGAGCGAGGATCGCCAGCGTAACAGCGATAAGTCCAGCCTGTATCGTTGTTGTTGTTACTCTGATCTGCAAGTCTGATTGGGTGGTGAATTCTAGAAAGCTGGTAGCTTGTCCTATGAAACCAGCAATTGCAATGCCAACTAAAGGACTAATAAGCAGCGCGATGAAACCCAGAAACAGGCTCTCCAAAAAGACGATTCCTATGATCTGCAAGGTCGAACCACCTCTACTGCGCATGACGGCAATCTCGTTTCGACGACCATCAATCGTCAATCCTGCAACCATACTGATGAAGACCAGTATTAGACCGATAATGGGGACAACAAACGCGAAAAGAAGGATCGTGAGCAGCCTGGTCGTTCGTTGATACTCCTCCAGCGCATCCTCCATTGTGCTTACCAAGGCAATGTCTGGAAGGAGCGTCGCTGCACGCTGCTTTAGGGCACCTATGCGGCGTAGGAGCAATGCTGCATCACTCGAGCGGATCTCCGAACCATCTGTAGCAATGTACCAATAACTTGTGTAAATCTCATCGACAAGGTTGGAACTGAGCCAACCCCGGAAAGTACCCTCCGGTATGATCAGTAGTTCTGTCAGGCGCGAGGGGCTGATGAACCAGTAATCCTCTTCCGAGTCGATGGGAGACCACACCCCCGAAATTCGAAGGGGAACTTGTATGGACACCTCTTCACCGGTCTGTGTCTGATCTCGGACGTAGGCGATGTACGCTTCACCAACCTGCAATCCGAGCTCCTCAGCAAGCACCTCGCTTACTAAAACCTCCAGTTCGCTGTCATCCTGATGCAAACTAGCGTTAGGGAATCTACCTTCCTGCATAATGATGTGATCTTCAAGATCAGAGAAAAAGCCAAGGCTGGCCCAAATGAGAGCAGCGTTTGTATCTGTGAATACTGTTTGGTCCTCAGGGAACAGCGGGAAAGGCTCCGTTTTAAAATGGCGTACGATAAACCTCTCGGGGAGACCTAAGGTGGATGTCGATTTTTCGATGAGATATTCATCAACCGCCTCAATATCCTCCCACTGCTTTTCACCATGCCAACCCCCGAAGTATCTGAACAAAAATGTAAATGGCGGACGAGGGTCGATGCCCTCCACAGTGCTGGATAGATTTTCAAGGAAGACTCGATGATAGACCGAATCAGCATAGAGTGGGATGCTCATGATGAGCGCAATGGCGATGATCAATCCAAACATCGCTGCGAGGATTAGGCCTCGTTGCGAGAATATATGTTTTGCAACGACGATAAAAATTGCCCGCACTCTCAAAATGATACGCATGTTACAGATAGCCCTAAGGTCCGATCACAACCTGCCCCTCTGTCAGGCCTTCCAAGATCTCGACGCGATCATCACCCCTGATGCCGAGCGAGACATCCACCCGTCGTTGAACGTCCCCTTCCTGAATCAAGACAAAGGTTCGTCCCTCGAAAGTCCGGATCGCTTGTGGGGGAAGCCAAAGGGCGTCCTCTTTCTTCTCCAGTTCTACAGTTATCCGAACCAAATCCCCTAATTCGAAATCAACCTCGTCAGAAGAGGCAAGCACCGCAACGCGTGTTGTTTCGTCGGCATCCTCCGCGGCGTCACCTCCACCTTGATACGGAAGCCGGCGAATTTGGCCTGGCACTTGCTCACCAGGCCGGCTGACAAAGGCTATAGTCGCAGGCATTCCTACTTCAAGTTGTCCTACTTCTGAACTTCCCAACTTCGCGCGCGCTTCCAAACTTGAAATATCACCAATGACCATGACGGGGTTGTAAGCCTCTACGACTCGGCCCTCGGAGAGCACCTCAGAAAGGATTTGGCCATCGAATGGCGCCACAATCTGAGCATCTGCTATGGCTGCCTCTAGATCCTCTACGTTCAATGAAGCCTCCTCCAACCCGATCCTAGCAAGCTCGACGTCATTTTCCCGGATCGCGATTTCATATTCCTTAGTCGATGACCAGGGCTGTGCTTTGGCCATCTCCAAGCGTAGCTCAGCGGTTTCCAGGTTCACCTCTGCCCTTTGCAGCGCCAGTTGATCTGCAGCCAATTGTCTCTCTAAATTAGCAGTGACCTCTAACTCCGCGAGCAGATCGCCCAAATTAACAAACTCCTCGCGCTGAGCATAGACGGCTTCCACTCGTCCAGCACGGCGAAAGAACAACTCCTCCTCTACGACGGGGCCGATTCGACCGGTGAACTGCAGTCGATCTACAACCTCCCCACGCTGGACCTCATAGGTGGGTTTGATAGGCACGATAGGGGTGGGATATGGCGTTGGCGTTGGAGACTCCTGCGCGTCTGATGAGGAACAGCCTTCCACCAATAACGCCAGGAGGAGGATCAATAACAAGCTCGCCAAGTTGGTTCTCATCCTCAAACACATGTTTTGTGATTCCTCTCTCAATTGAGGCGAATGGATGGTGAATCAGCTAAAGAAATACGATGCTAAAGATGGAATAATACCGTCGTGCAATTCTGGTGGTTCTATGTGGTGGTTGCCCTTATTCGTATGCGAGCTTCCCGAAACTTTCGGGGTAAATTGTACAGCAAAAAGACACATACGATGCACTCCGAAGATCGATAACATTTCACCAGATACTTCACTTCCTTCTCCCAAGGCACCGGAATCGCGTACAATGGACATAAGCGATACACGAATTTGATTCATTATGAACCAACAACGTTGTGGATTATGTGGTGCTCGATCTCGCTTGATTGCCTCCTCACTCGGCGTATGTCTCGAATGTATTCGCCGTAGTCCTGAAGAGGCGCTTCCGATCACGGCCGCAGCCCATGATCGCGCCCGCGATTTATTCAACCTGCCAAGTGAGGCACCTCGCGCTGAGGATGGCGTCCAATGTGTGCTGTGTTTCCGAGAGTGCAGGATTCCCGAGGGTGGGCGCGGCTTTTGTGGGATGCGGACAGTACGCAATAGGCGCATAATCCACATGGCCGGCACACCTAACAGGGGTCTTCTTCATTGGTATCGCGATCCGCTCCCAACAAATTGTGTGGCCGACTGGGTTTGTTCAGGCCACCAACGCTACGGAAGCCACAACCTCGCCGTCTTCTATGCCAGCTGCACTTTAGATTGCCTCTTCTGCCAGAACTGGCATTATCGAGAAACTGATCCTACCCTGGAACTGCAGGGATCCATCCAAGCCATCAGCTCGTTGGATTTGGCCAATACGGCCAACCGGCGCACGTACTGCGTTTGTTTTTTCGGCGGCGATCCCGCCAGCCAAATGCCTCACGCGCTTGCAACTGGAAAGTACCTCAAGGAGCGCGACATCTTGGTCTGCTGGGAGACCGCCGGGACGATGCATCCACGCCTGTTGAGGCGTGCCCTAAAGCTCTCGTTGGAAAGCGGAGGGTGTATCAAGTTCGACTTGAAAGCATTCGATGAAAAGCTGCACATCGCACTGACGAATGGCTCCAACCAACGGACTCTGCAGAACTTCGCAGAGGCTGCATCCAATTTCTCAGTTCGTCCGTCCCCTCCGCTGGTAATCGCCAGCACGCTGCTCGTGCCCGGGTATGTTGATGCCAAAGAGGTGAGTAAAATCGCTGGTTTCATCGCCCAATTCGACCCAGATATTCCATACGCTCTTTTGGCTTTCCACCCACACTTTGTGATGCATGACCTACCTCGCACCTCGAAGGATCATGCCTATGAGGCGCTTGAAGCCGCACAATCCGAAGGTTTGCGCAACGTCCACCTCGGAAACGTCCAGCTATTGTCTTTGGATTACTGAGAATGGAGATTGGAGACTTGGGACGAAGGATGGGTGACGGAGGACGAAGGACGAGTGACGAAGGACGAAAGATCTGGTTATCGAATTGGATGCATCCATCCATTTGCAGAGCTATTCGCTGACCGCGGGTCGTTGGTCATTCGTCATTGGTCCTTGATCCCTTTCAGTTAATAGCTCATATCCCAAATTGCCACCCTATGCTATGATCATAAACCTCACGGGTATGAAACCCACATAGATATAGCTCCTCGAAAGTGCTCTAAACCCCACAAGGGAACCTCCCCTCCTGCTCACACGTCTCAATGGTATACGTCTCTTGAAGGAGTTTGTCATGTCCACAAAAACCATGGTGGTCGTCCTGGGGAGCCTGGTCCTTATAGTATGTTTGATAGGCCTCGGCTTTGCCATCGTGCACTTTATGACGCTTCCCAACCGAATCAATGATATGGAAACCTTGGTGCTTGGTCAGACGCGTTATGTCCCAGGCAGTCACGCCGCGCTAAGAGTCGTCGTTCGAAATATAAAGGATCAAATGCCCATCACAGAGGCTGATGTGAGTGTTTCACTGGAACCCATCGATGGTGGTAGTGCGATCACACTCTATGAGGGATCGACCGATTCCAGTGGTGTGGCGAACGTTTCATTCCACGTTCCCGAGGACATTGACCCCTCTCAGCAGCTTATTGTGGAAACTTCATCATCACTTGGAGAAGACAAACTCGAACGGGGAATCACCATCGATCGCGATTTCAAGATTCTTGTAGCGACTGACAAACCGCTTTACCAACCCGGCCAGGTGATCCATCTGCGGGCATTGGCGTTGAGTACATTCGACCTGGTACCTGCTGCGGGAGAAGGAATCGAATTCGTGATCGCTGACGGAAAGGGGAATAAGGTCTTTCGCGAATCAGTAGAAACCTCAGATTTCGGCGTGGCCTCTGTCGACTTCCAACTCGCCTCCGAGGTCAACACCGGACCTTACAAAATCAGTGCAATCATGGGGAACACGAGCTCAGAGAAAACCATCACAGTGGAGCGTTATGTGCTCCCGAAGTTCAAATTAACATGGACGACCGACCAAAGCTTCTACGCACCTGGCGAGCATGCATCAGGTGTGCTAAGTGCTGAGTACTTCTTCGGTAAAGTTGTCGCCGTCGGCGAGGTACTCATTGAAGGGTTCACATTCGACTTCGAACGTCAAGATGTATTCTCAATTCAGGGCACCACAGATGAAAACGGCGAGTACGAATTCGACTTTGACATCCCCGACTACCTGATAGCCAGCGGTCTCGATGGGGGCATTGGACGCTTCTACCTGGAAGCATCCGTCACTGACCTTGCGGAGCATACCGAGCAATCCAGCTTCTCACTCCCTGTCGCCCAGAGCCAGATCGTCATCGAAGCGATCCCAGAAAGCGGCACCTTTCGTCCCAATATTGACAACATCCTCTACATCCTCACCTCCTATCCCGACGGTACACCCGCCCAAACTTCGCTGAAGGTCTGGGTGGATGGAAAGTACTTCACACAAGAGACCGGTCCATACGGGCTCGCCGAGATCAATTTCACCCCACTAAGCGCGTGGCAAGAGGTCAGGATCGAGGCCCACGACTCCAGCGGCGCTTGGGCGGAACGGTACATTTACTTCGAGGGCGCTTGGCAGAAGTCCTCGGTCCTTCTGCGCCCTGATCGAGCCGTATATCAGATCGGCGAGACCATGCAATTGGATGTGCTCAGTTCAACTTCATCCGGCCGCGTTTATGTGGACATCATCCGAGAGGGTCAGACGGTGAACACCCGGACGGTGGAGATAACCAGGAGGAAAGGTTCGGTAGCTGTCGACCTGAGTGCTGACCTCATCGGAACTTTGGAGTTGCATGCTTACAAGATCCTTCCCAGTGGCGAAATTGTGCGTGACACTCGCATTGTGGTCGTCGATGCNNNNGGCCAGACTGCGAATGTCAACTTCCAGGTCGCCGCTGCGAATGGACCCGGTGTCCAGGCAGCACTCGGATTGGCCATCGTGGACGAGTCGCTTTTCGCATTGGCTGAGCAGGACCCGGGATTTGCCAAACTTTACTTCATGCTGGAAGCCGAGTTGCTGCAGCCGAAATACGACATCCACGGCTTCAGCGTACCCGCCCTTCTACAAGATGTTCCACAAGATCCCACCTTGCAGTCGGCGCTAGAAGGAGCGGCGCAAGCTTCATTGGCGTCTGCGGCGCAATCTGCATCTCCACTCTCTCTAACGCTCAATTCCCACGAAGAAAAGATTCAGGCAGCTCACGCCCGTCAGGTGGCATTCTTCAATGGTCTCACAAATACTCTCTTTGCTATCGACATTCTATTCCCGCTTGCTATTATCACTCTCAGTTTCGTCGCCATCGCACTGCAACGCGCGTTGTCATCAAGCCTCGCACTCATGATCGGCTTGTTGGTCGGCCTGATCCTTGTCTACCTGTTGATACCCACACCCGACTGGGTCGGTAACCAGCCGCTAGATAAGTTAGGCTACCTACTGGATTCTCTCCCACAAAACGAGGGGGCTATCCAAGTCATCGTGCTCCTTGGATTGCTCTCTTTCATCGCGCTGAGCATCTACGCACTAATGAAGCGCGAATGGACTCTGGTCATTGCATTGCTTCTAACCGTGTTGTTCATACCATTCCAGGTCTTGTTGCTTATTTCTGCCTCAGGAAGTGACCTGGCTACATCCGAATCTCTCTTAATCTTGGTGATTCTCCTGTTCTTGCTGATCCCATTAGCCTACATATTAAGGTCCATGGCCTTCGCCGTCCGCCGTCAAATTGGCTGGGCCGTGCCGGCATTTCTCGTTGGATTAGCTGCATTATTCATCCCATTGGCAGTCATCGGCATAACCTACTACAGTGGAGGTGTGGTTGCTCTTGGAATGGGAATGGATAGAGGACCCGTTATGCAGGTAGTCTCTGGAGGCGAAATCGCGCTCATCGAAGAGGGAGAGATGATGTTTGACGCCCCAGCCGCAGAACCGGCAGATGTAGCTTCCGCAACAGCTGGAGAACCACCTCGATTACGCCAGTATTTCCCAGAAACCATGTACTGGAACCCCGAGGCGATCACCGACAAGGATGGCCAACTGAACCTGGAGATCCCCATAGCGGACAGCATCACCACCTGGCGCCTCACAGCCCTGGCCTCAACCCAAGACGGGCGTATTGGCGCCACTACAGCCGGCATCCGGGTCTTCCAAGACTTCTTCATTGACCTCGACCTTCCATTGGCGCTAACCCAGGGTGACGAGATCAGTGTCCCAGTAGGAGTGTTCAACTACCTCCCCGAAGCGCAGAATGTGCGCCTCGTGATTGAAGAAGCGAGTTGGTTCGAACTACTAGATGATGCCGAAAAAGTGATCAGCATCGCTGAAAACGACATCAATGTGGTCTACTTCCGCATCAAAGCCAACGATTTTGGCCGCAAAGCACTTAAAGTCACCGCATACGGTTCCCGACTATCCGACGCCATTCAGAGGGAGGTTAACGTCCATCCGGATGGCAAGCTGATCACATATGCGATTTCAGATCGCCTCTCCTCTGAAGGTGTCACGCAGGCCATTGATATTCCTACGACCGCCATTCCAGGAACACAGAAGCTCGTAGTCAAGATCTATCCAGGTGTCGTGAGCCAGGTAGTTGAGGGATTGGACAGCATTTTGCGCATGCCTTTTGGCTGCTTCGAGCAAACCAGCTCCACGACCTACCCCAATGTTTTAGTGCTTGATTACCTGGAGACCACCAACCAAGCCTCGCCCGAGGTGCAGTTTAAGGCCGAGGAATACATCAACTTGGGCTACCAACGTCTGACCACCTTCGAGGTCCCCGGCGGCGGCTTTAGCCTCTTCGGCGATCCTCCTGCTGACCGCATGCTCACTGCATACGGTTTGCAGGAGTTCAGCGACATGAGCCGCGTGCATAGCGTTGATAGTGATCTCATCAAACGTGCGGCTGAGTGGCTCTTGGATCAGCAGAGTAGCGATGGATCTTGGGAATCAGACAGGGGCCTTGTCCACGAAAATACCTGGGCTAGATTGCAAAACAAGCACCTCCCGGTCACAGCCTATGTCGTTTGGAGCCTGATCGAGGCTGGCTACGGTGACGACGCTAGAACCGATAAAGGTCTGGATTATATTCGGGAGCATTCCTCTCAGATGGACGATCCCTACGTCGTTGCACTGGTCGCCAACGCTCTGGTCGCAGCAGATCGTGCAGAGGGCCGAATAAGCAGCTACACGGAAAAGGTGCTGGATCAGCTTGCTGGGATGGCCCAGATCGATGCTGATAAAGCGTACTGGACCAGTAACGTGGCGACCTTCATGGGAAGCGAAGGCCAAACGGGCAGCATCGAGACCACTGCACTGGCGGCGTACGCATTC
>JABAOF010003560.1_pt3 | contig 14433 bp, 16 predicted proteins | sample 7062171 | NCBI WGS metagenome assembly JABAOF01 (sample SAMN14538628, study PRJNA623070) | marine sediment metagenome | biome: marine biome [ENVO:00000428]; feature: marine pelagic biome [ENVO:01000023]; material: deep marine sediment [ENVO:00002113] | place: India: Gulf of Khambhat ...
TAAACCAATACGTTACTTGATTTACAGCCATGACCATGCCGGCCATATCTCAGGAGACGAAATATTCACCGAAGCGGCAATCGTAATCGCTCATGAGCAAGCTAAGAAGGATATCATCGGGGAAGTCGCGATAGGCCACCGTTTCTTTGGGAATGAAATCAACAGCAAAGAGACATGTGCGGATGTTTCGTGAATATCTGGAAACACTGTACATGAGGCGCTCCAAAACGCTCGAGATGGAAAATCCCTTGAAGAAATGAAACGGGCCATTAAGCTTGATAAGTACACTAGCTGGGGTGGCTACGAGCAGATGTTTGAACTCAATATTGAAGGCATGTACAGGATAGTGCAGGCAAATAGATGCGGAAACACTTAATCCCATTCACGGCTGGTCTGTAGCGTGTAAAGGTATAATTTATTTTGATCTTGACGCAGTACCTCTTCCGGATAACATATTTACGAGAAATCAAGTAAACTTTAATATGCACCAACAGAATATATGTTGGTCATTCCGGGGCAGATAGTTGCAAGACGAAAATGAGGTAAAAAACTCAATTTGCAAGATTACAAAACTTATATATGACAAGGATCTTTCTGATGCATGCGGTGGGAATGTTTCTGTGAGAGACAAAGATAGAATATATATTACACCGAGGAGAGCTGGAGAAAACAATCAGTTTGAAATAGAGCCAAATTCAATTATTGTAACAGATCTATGCGCAATTCCCGTCTCGGGAGATATAAAGGAGATATCACGTGAAGCACTCATTCATTACTATATTTATCAGAATTTTCCTGATATAAATGCAGTTTTTCATGCCCATCCTTTTTACATAATGGTTTTCGGCTCGGCTCATAAGGTTATACCAACAGTGAGTGAAGCAACGAGGAACTATCTTGGTGAAGAGCCGATATCATGTATTGAGGAGGTGGTTCCAGGTTCAATAGAGATGGCAGAAAAGGTTATTGAAAACTTTAAAAAAAGAAGGAAATCGAATCCACCGACACCAGCTCTCCTCTGTAATCTACCATTTCACGGTGTATTCGTAGCAAGTAAAAATATAAATCATGCTTTCATTACTTTAGAATCAGCAGAGCGTAATGCCAAAATGCTCACATACAGAAAACTTATCTTTGAAAACGATGATGAGGTTGATTTTTCTATCCATAAGAGACTCACAACAGAAGAGAGGGATTCTATTGAAGAGCTAAAGGAAGTATGCAAACAGGGATTTACCTATAGAGATGCCAACGGAAATATTACCACCTACAAGCATAAACACATCACGTAATAACGCCCAGAATGTCATTCAGACTGCCCTTAAGAAATAGACCTAACGAAAGTGAAAACTCGTCTACGTTGATTGGTGACTCTGCTGCGATGTCGCAAATTAACCAGTTGTATGTGCGGTTCAGTGAGTCGATTAAGCTGGTTTCTATTGATGCTCCGAAGAGCAGTAAATACTGTCAAGATAAAAGATTATTAAAAGTGATGAGCTTACATATTGACCTGTGATCCGCAAGTTGTTATTGTAATAAGATAATATTACGTTTTCAATACAGCTAAGGTTTCTATATGGGCTGAAGGAGGATTGTATGTTTAGAAAATTGATAGTACTGGTTCTTATTGCCGCAGTCACTTTGCTATTGTCCGTTGTGTCATGTTCGACTGTTAAAGGTATAAAAGCCACTAAACAAACTGTGAAGGGCATGAAAGATATTGCCTATGAGACGCAGGTATCCGATTTTGATGGCTATGAGAAGTGGATGAAGGTGAACAAGGAGACCATTACAGGCGATGTATTCGGGGTGCTCGGTCCAGCTCATGCCGGTGCAGAAGGTTTCAGGGAAGTCTACATCAACAAGACCGGTAAAAAGGTTTCAACCGGAAGGGAAGATTTTCCCTATCCAATGGGGACCATAATCGTGAAGGAATCCTACACGAATGAAGACGGCAAAAAGGGTGAATTGACAGGCCTTACTGTCATGATCAAGCGAGGCGGTCTATACGATCCTGACAACGGTAATTGGGAATACATGATGGTAACACCAGAAAATGAAGTGATGGCTCAGGGGAGGGTGGAGATGTGCATCGGTTGTCACGCCGAAGCTACCGAAACGGACTGGGTATTCAATAATAGAAGATAGAAACGCTTTCCCTCTTAAAGTGTGTAATTTTTTTCATGAGCAAAATTTTCTCATTGCTATAAGACAACCTTTAGTGTAACTACACCATTTATCACAGCAACAGTTTTCGCGTCGGGTACCGAACACTCTATGGATAAAGCTCCGGTCCTGCAGCAGACACACCTCCAAGGACCGTAATGAATTACATAAATGCACATGGGAGCATTAAGGGTATAGTCTATATCCAATTACGCAGAGGTGCTAAGCGTAATGAGTTAATGGGTGTCATTATATACGAAAGAAATTGGAAGAATGCCTTGGATGTATTGACAAAATATGGTTTGGATGCTTATTGGAAGGAAGTTTATCATTTAACCGGTATTAATATGCCCATAGGTCGTGTGACCGGCCAGTATGGACGATTCCTGAAATGCATTACTACAGAAGATGAGATAAAGACAGAACTAGCTGGCCGGTTCAGTTATATGATTGAAGGTGTTGCAGAACTGCCCGTTACTGGAGACTGGGTACTGGTTATGATGCAAAAAGGGATAGATAATGGCCTTATTTATGATGTGCTACCCCGAAAATCATGGGTTGCACGACGTAGGAGCAAAGGCTATCACATGGAACAGCTTTTGGCAGCCAATGTTGACTTCCTCTGCATTGTAAGTTCCCTCGACAAGACACTGAATATGAATCTTATTGAACGCTACATGCTTCTTGCCGCAGAAGGACGGGCACCGTACGCACTGCGGACCATAAAGGGTGGCACATCACTACTTCACGGCAACTCTTTTTAACGCCAGCCGGCGTCATACTGCTCGATACTCCTGGACTACGGGAACTGGCACTCACTGGTGAAGAGTCAGCACTTAGATGAGGTACATGTACAAATTGCTGTGGCAGCGAAGAACTGCAGGTTCAGGAACTGTACCCATACGGTGGAACAGGGGTGTGCTGTACTCAAGGGTATAGCGAGAGGTAAGATTCTCGTAGAACAGTATGAGAACTACCTTAAAATGAGAAAGGAATTGCAGCACCTAAGACGGAAGGAAAGTCAGTCAGGTAGCTTTAACGCTAAGAAACGATGGAAAGATATCTCAAAGGAGATTAAACGGATAAAGGACCGAAAATAATGGTATATAACCTGGTTCTGTTTATTGAATAGTATTTATTAATACCTAGCGTGGCTTTCAGCTGCAACCGATATTTTATTAGCGCTTCCAGAATTTTGGGGTAAGGAGAATGATTACTGTATAAATCTCAAGTCTGCCGGTCATCATGATAAAACTCAAATACCACTTTATATAATCCTGATAAAAGGCGTAGTTACCTCCCGGGCTTATTTTTCCAAAACCAGGACCGATGTTTCCCAGTGTTACGAGAGCAGTGGATAGAGAGGTGAGAATATCGTTTCCACCTGTGGCGACAACCAGAGTTGTGAGGAGGAGTAGAAGAATATAAAGAAAGACAAATCCAGCTACTGGATAGAGCATATCCTTTCTCATAGTGTCACCACTTATCTTTATCTGAAAGATCCCACGTGGGTAGATGAGGTATTTGAGTTCATTCCAGCTCTGCTTGAAAAGCGTTACGATTCGGATAACTTTCATTCCACCACCTGTTGAGCCTGAACATCCTCCAATGAACATGAGAAGAAAAAGAACCACCTGGGAAAGAACTGGCCACCCTGCGTAATTCGTTGTGGTAAAGCCTGTTGTAGTGAGGATGGAAGCTGCTTGGAATCCGGCAAAGCGAAAACTCCTTCCCAATGTCTCGAATGTACTTCCAAAATTATTAATAGCGATAATAGTCATAGCTACTAGAAATATTGCAATATACACTTTGTACTCAGTATTTCCAAAGAAGGAGCTCAGTTTTCCAGTTATGAGCTTAAAGTATAGGACAAAGTTTGTTCCTGCCATTATCATGAATACGGTGACAACAACATCGATGTACGCTGAATTATAGTGACCTACACTGCTGTTCTTCGGCGAAAAGCCTCCAGTTGCCAATGTACCGAAGGTATGGGTAAAGGCATCGTAGAGACTCATACCACCTGCCATGAGGAGGAGCGTTTCCGCCAGGGTGAGGGTCATATAGATAAACCAGAGGATTTTTGCAGTCTCAGTTACCTTTGGGGTAATTTTGTCCACAGAAGGACCTGGAGCCTCAGCCTTTATGAGCTGCAATCCCCCAACACCAAGGAGTGGAAGAATCGCTACTGTTAGGACAACGATTCCCATCCCACCGAGCCAGTGGGTGAGGGAACGCCAGAACAGTATGGATTGCGGCAGTGCCTCTATATTCGTTAAAATTGAAGCTCCTGTTGTTGTGTAGCCGGACATCGTTTCAAAAAATNNGAGAGGACAAAAGGGAGACAGCTGAAAAAAGCAGATGAGACCCAGCTCAGGGTCACAAGTAAAAAACCATCCCTGGTAGAAATAGTGTCTTTTCTGTTTTTACGTGTGAAAAAGAGTATGAGAGCGCTTATGAGAACTATCGTACCAATGGGTGTTGCAAAGCTCTGGAGGATCTCTTTTTCATTCTTGTAAAGCGCTATAGATAAGGGTATGAGCATAAAGAATGCGATAATGAGCAGAAGAACGGAAACAACTCTTGCAACCTGTTTAACATTCATTATTTACCGGTAAATATGTTCTCTATTTTAGAGATCGATTCCTTTCTGGCAATAACAATGATATAGTCGCCATTTTTAATGGTGCAGTTCCCGTCAGGGAGGATGTTCTGATTTTCTCGTGTCAATGACACGATGAGAGTCTGGGGAGGCAGATTAATCTCTGTGATCTTGCTGCCAGATATCTGGGAATTCTCAACGGACAGTTCCATTACTTCCACCATGCCATCTAAAAAGCTGTAGATGTTTCTTATATTGCCCTTTCGAATCAATTTAAGGATCGAGTTTACCATACTGTTCTTTTGACTGACCGTTACGTCGATACCGAGATTTGAAGCGATGTTTATATAGCTGTTTTTATTGACCACCGCAATGGTACGTCTGATTCCGAGGGTTTTTGCATAAACTGCAGTTACTATATTCAGCTCCTGATTGTCGGTTGCAGTTACCATGAGATCATAATCTGCAAATTGTCCTGCTTCGTATACCCCTTCATTGGAAATGTCTTCATTGAGTATCAGTGCACCAGGAAAACGTTCAGACAGCAGATCACATTTCCTAAGTTCCTTTTCGACAATAATTATATTTTTTTTCCATTTCTGGGCTAATGAGTGGGTAAATCTGCTAAAGAAAGAAAGGTCACTTATCTGTTTTTGGAGAAGGTAGTCTACAATGTAGCTGCCGATTTTTCCCCCTCCTACGATTACGATTTTGTTGAGCTGGATTTTCAGCTTTCCCGTCTGTAGGAATAATTGTTCCAGATTTTCCTTGGTAGCAACCAAGTAAAGATTATCATTCTCCTGAATAATGGTATCGCCTGATGGAATGATGTAGCTATTATTCCTTAAAATAAAAGCCACGAGGAAATCGATTTGAGAGTTGATTTTGATCTCCTGCAGAGTTTTGTTGACGAAGGTGGAATTCTCGGAGATGGTGATGTTTCTCATCTGGAACCGGGTCTTCTCGAAAAATAATATATCACCCAGAGCACCGTGTTCAATCGAGCGTGTAATAACCTTTGAAGCTTCTATTTCTGGATTTACAATGTGATCAATACCGAGGAATGGGCTTTCAAGAATCTGTGTGCGTGAGTATTCGAGATTTCTGACACGAGCTATTTTAAAGGGAACTTTAAACGCGCTGCTCACCAACCCGCAGGAGATCATATTTAACTCGTCAGAATCGGTTACAGCAATGAAAAAATCTGCCTTATCGACACCGGCCTTTTTTAATACCTCGATGTTATTGCCTTCATCATTCACCACCATACAATCGAGATAGTTAGATGCATGTCGAGCGACTCTCATATCTCTATCAATAATCACAACATTCTTGTTTTCATTGATGAGTTGTTTGGCTAATTGAAATCCGACGATTCCTGCGCCTAAAATCACTATCTTCATTGAGATTCGATACTCACGTAAATTTTAGTATCTCTGTCCACCCTGGCATTTCTACTATAATAAGAATAAGAAGAAGGTTACAAGTCAAACGAAAGTCTGACTTCTTCGCTCAAACAAAACTCCACCTCGATTAAAGGTTAGAGGATCCGACGCGTAACTCGAGTGCATCGAAACCCACTTCCTTGCCCTGGGAGAGATGTTCTGCATCCACTGTGTAATGGAAGTAGAATAAGCACATTTCATCGTTCGCTCGCTGACCGTATCGGATAGTCTTTGGCTTTCGGTAAGGGTTGTTTGGGTTGTCTTCTGAATTGTCGTAGTAAGCAACCAGATTGAGCTGCGAGCCGCGAGGCAGCGCGAGTGGTTCCTTGAGAACATAGACCTGCTGCCAATTAGCATCGTAATCAGGAGCCCAGAGTATTGGAACCTCACTGTCACCATCACGGGTAGCCCACACTTTCATCTCTTTACCCAGCAGGTGAATGTCTCGTGGAATCGTTCGGGTTGCAGTTACTTCGTGATTTTTCGCACCCGCTGGTATTTTGAAGATCGCGTTCCCAAAAACACCGAATCGCACCCGTTTGTCGACGGGTCCCTCCGCAAAGTGCGAACCGACACGGGCGCGTTCCTGCAAACAACTGATGTTGCGCTCTCACACCAACGTGCGATACGCGGGTGCATGCACGCACACGTACTTGGGGATCTCCTTCAGTCAGCTGACTGATCCCGCAGAAGCTGCTCCACATCTTTGGTGTAGTAGTAGTAGAAGTAGCACATCTCATTATTTGCGTTCTGACCGAAACGGATGTTTCGTGGTTTCTCATACGGGTTTAGCGGGTTGTCCGTTGAGTTGTCATAGTAGGCGACAAGGTTGATGTATGAGCCCTCGGGCAGATAGAGTGGCTTTGCGAAGTCATAGACCTGCTGCCAGTTAAAATCGTAGTTCGGAACCCAGACGATGGGTACCGTTTCGCCGCTGGGTAGGGTTGCCCATACCTTCATCTCTTTTCCCAGATTGTGCATATGCGGCCAGCCTGAATTGATGTGTATATCCTGTCTGATCTTCTGCTTCGCTCTTACTTCGTATCTTTTTTCGCCTGCCGGTATCTCGAAAGTCGTGTTTCCAGTTACTCCAAGATAAACTTGCTTGTTGACCGGCGCTTTTGCAAAGTACACACCGACCCGGGTGCGGTCCAAGCGTTTTTGACCATCTGGTGCATAATGGATGCCTATAACGAGATAGGATCCGGCTGGCATAGAAAACGCCATGCCATCTGCCAGGAAACGGGGTGAACCCCCCGGCGCCCAAAGATCAATTATCATGCTATAGTTGAACCCCATGTCTTTGTCAAAACCCAATCCGGGTGACTCCCTGTCAAGTTTTGGGGATATACCCTCCGTGTCAAGGTAGATACCGAGATGGTGCACCACTTCTTTCGCACCGGGTATGATCTCAATCGCCGATATCCAAACATCCTCTTCTGGTTGATATGGCAGCACAAAGGATCTGTAGAAATCCCTGCCTCGCCCGCGTACCCTGAAATCACCGCCCGGATCGAGCACCAGATCAGGTGTGCCCAGCTGCCATTCGTCTGGGAAGTCAATCGGGGGCGGCTCATCAAGAGGATTACCAGCTGGTGCCCCTGCATCCACCCACCGGGCTATGGTGTCAATTTCCTCCTCAGTTAACGCTCTCTTGTTTTTGAACTCGCCGTAGCCCTCGGCCGCTCCCCAGGGCGGCATGATACGGAGCCTTGTAACTTCTTCGATTAACGGTGCGAAATCTGAGACCTCCTCGTAGGTTATTAGAGAGAATGGTGCTATGCTGTTCGGTCTGTGGCATGACTGGCAATTGTTCTGTAGAATAGGTGCAATGTCCCGTGAGTAGGTGACTTCAGATCTCTGTGTATCCTGAGACGAGGCTGGTAGCGCACCGAACAATACCATCAGCACGATGAGTATTCCGCCCAATGCAAAACCGCCAGTTCCAATTATTATCATTCGTCTGCGCAAACGAATATTTTCACAACATGAATTTATTTTAACAATTTGTACACGTTTGAATAGCATATCAATTCCTCCCAATTTTTTAATCACAAATTATGTGGGGGTATTATTACTTTCTTAAGTGATTCAACCTCTAGAATTAACTATCATACATTAGAGCAAGACATAAATTACTCCCCTTCAAAATTTAGTGTCCTTTTATAATCTTTAATAGCATACAGGCATCGAGAAAAGGATTTTTTCGTAATGAATGTTAAAGTTGTTTGAATAAACATTCTTGCTTTAGAGAAACCCCTGTATTATTGGTTTAATATAAGGAGGACGAAAATTAAAAATTGGTAATGGCTATTATAGTGCTGATCAATTTTAATATTCTATTTGGAGTCGCAATATCGGAGGAGCTCAGGTTTTTTACCATTAGAGATGCAGGTAAAATAGGATCCACTGATGGCAGGGTCAGGTCTGTACAAAGGGGATCAACATATCTTACCGTTGATGATAGTGGAGAAATAGTGCTTGCAACGAGTAGTGCAGAAAACAAAATCTATGCTTTCAGTATCAATGAAAACCACCTATTGGGTATTGTTGAAGTAGGAGACACGCCAAAGGGAATTAAGATATCGCTTGATGGCAGGATTGCCATGGTGGCAAATAAGGGAAGCGCAACGGTGAGCGTTATAGATTTAAAAACAATGAATGTGATTCGAGATATCCTCGTCAGTCCAGTTCTACACAATATTGTCTTTTCTCCAAACTCGCAGTATGCTTATGTGACCATTTAGTGTGGCGATAAAATTGCTGTACTTATCTTAGATAGATTCGAAGTACTTGAAAACATCCCGTTATCAGGAGAACCTCACAACCTTGACATAACACCTGACGGGAGATGGCTCTATGTAGCAAACAGAGCCAGCAAAGATGTAGCAGTTGTGGATCTCGAAGGGAAAGCAATTGTTGCAAGAATTCTGGTGAGTACAGGTCATTATGGTATCGATGTGTCCCCAGATGGAAAATATGCTTACGTTTCAGGTTTTGGATCGAATCTTGTAAACATTATCGATACAAAAACCAATACACGGATTGATCAGATCGTTGTTGGGAACATACCGCATGGAATACGAGCATCGAGTGATGTACAAGATTTGTTTGTCACCGTAGCTGAAGCCAATGAGATTGTTGTGATCGATACAAATGAGCGGACGATTAAGGAACGGCTTGCGACAGGGGAATTTCCATTCTGGATGGCTTTACCCGGGAATTATTGACATTCATTGACGAAATCTCATCCTCTAAAATTGGGGTGTTTCGGGTAATAAATTTGGGGGTAGCGTATGGCCAAATCAAAAATTTCGCAGGAGTCAATCATGTCAAACTGGAGAGTGCTCTGTGAAGATATCGGCGAACGGCTGGCGGGCACCGATCAGGAGCACAGGGCTGCTCAGTATGTTCTTGAGAAATTGAAGGAAACGGGTTGTACACATTGTCATTTGGAATCCTTTCCCTGCCGTTCACGTCGGGGTGCCACGGTGAATGTCCAGGTTGATTTCGGAAGTGGTTGGCGTGATGTAGAAGCTGCTGCGGTTACAGGTTCATCTTCGACAGACGGAGTGGTTGAGGGTGAGGCGGTTTGGTTTGAAATGCCGGAAAATGCGCCGAGACTGAAACCAGGTCTATTAAAGAGCAAAATCGCTGTGCTTTTTGGCCCACTACCGGAAATAGTTGAACATCATATTAAGCTCGTTGAGGCAGCTCCTCTTGCGGTAGTTCATGTTGACCATCGTTTACCCTTTAGCTGGGCAAAAAATGATGGAACCTATCCTCTCTGGGTAACAAAATACGGATTTCCTGCAACTGTTACCGTACCTTTTAACGAGGCCTGGCATTGGCGTCAAAAAGAGAAAATACGGTTAAGGGTGAGGTCGGAGATGAAAATGGTGGATAGCAGATCTGATAATGTGGTAGCTGAGCTTCCCGGAACCGATCCGGATCTAGGCATACTACTCTTAGGGGCCCATCATGATTCCCAGGCTGGAAATGTCGGTGCAGATGACAACGCATCGGGTGTTGCTTGCCTATTAGAGCTTGCGAGACTGCTTCGGGGATTGCATCATAAGAGGACAATCCGTTTCGTATCCTTCGGTACGGAGGAGCAACTCTCCGTAGGTTCGGCACACTATGTTAAACAACACAGAAAAGAGCTCTATAAAATTGACCTGATGATCAATTTCGATAGTGTTGCATCACCACTGGGTCATCATGAGATGTATTGTACAGGTGGGCCCAATCTCGCCAGTTATGCAGCCAGATGTTTAGAAAAACAGAAGTTGTTTGTATCGGTGAAGAGAGAAGCCGATCCCTTTGCCGATCACTTTCCCTTCACTGTATTTGAAGTTCCGGCACTGTGGTTTTTCCGTGAGAACTTTCCTGGTGGCCGCTGGCAGCATCACAGCATTCACGATAACCTGCAAAATGTTTCCATTCATGTCATTACGGAGCTTATTTCTGCGGTTTACCGACTGATTACAGAGGTTGTAATGAATGAGAAGCTCCCATATGGGAGAGAACTCGATCCCGACTTGCGTGAGCAAACTCTCATCTATGCAAAAACGTTGTATGATTTAACGGTGTAGACCGATAAATCATAACGCTTTTTATTGCGAGCAAGACAACCATTTATTATAATTATGCATGGTTACAAAGAACTTGTAACCATGCATAATTATAATCCGCATTTAGAACGACGACCTTTTGTAGTGGAGGAGAGAATGGTAAAACTGGCTGGTAGATTCATAATCGTCATACTCTTTGTTTTAATGGTGCCGATCATTGCACTATCCGTTGAAGTTGACTTCATTTCTGGTGAAGTTCAGTACAGTCATCTCAGTAGTGAATGGAAACAGCTCGACATTGGGATGAGTCTCGTTTCAGGTGATATCGTAAAGACCGGTGTCAACAGCGAGGCAGTTCTTCGGGATGAAGATAACGAAATATATATATCTGAAAAATCGAGCTTTACGATCTCTGAGAAATATGTTCAGGAAAATAAGAAACCCACCTTTATGCTATTCCTTGGCAGGATGAAATTCAAGCTGGGAAAATCTGGCGTATCGGAACCTGATATTCAAACACAAACTGTAAACCTCACGATCAGGGGAACTGAGTTTGAGGTGGGGTCCGGTTATGACGGTTCAACAATTGTTCTCATTGAAGAGGGCACGGTGGCAGTGCAAGGGAGAACTGAAGAGCTCGTCCTTGAACAGGGCGAGGGGACTGAGGTCGCTTTCGGGGAAGAGCCAACTGAAAAATTTGAGGTCATAACCAGAGTTATTGTATGGGACGATTGGCTTGAAAGCTCGCAGGAAGCGGTACAGGGAAATGAAACACAGCTTCTCAGCAGAATACTGGACCGTTTCGGGAATATTGAAAGTGAGATTGGGGAGTATGAGAAAATAAGGGAGAGTTCGCTCGCTGAGAAAGATAGGTATATTGCTCTGCGCGATAAGTCGCTTGAAGAGGATAAACAGGAGGAAGCGGAGGAATATTCACGCAAAGCTGGGACCTTCAGTAAAAAAGCCTTTCATTCGTTAGTGAATATCCGGTTTCTGGCCTTGTCTTCGATAGGTCTCTATGATATGGCCCAAAGAATTTACAGTGACATCGAGGAACCCACACCCGAACAACAGGAACTGTTTGATGCAATCGAAGAAGTTTTCAACGGCATCGAGGCAAAGTATATTTATGTAGGTGACAGGGCGAGACTTGAAGAGAAAGCCAAGAAGAAGAAAGGATGCCTGAGTTTTATCTGATTTGCTCATCGTTCAGCCGGATTACCCATGAAGTTTTATGCAAGCTTCTGTAAATTTATCACTATTGTCTTACTGCTGTTTCCCCTATCGGCAGATGCACAGGATGGGTTCCAGCGGTTCTTTGATAATAGAAGTTCAGAGGAATTAGCCGCTGAAACGGACCAAAGGAGCGGTTCACTTTACGAAATCCAGGCAAACACACTATTTCCAGAATACACTGTTGAAACCTTTCATCGCTCAGACGACGCGGAAGATACAATAATCCCCCTTGTTTTTAATGGCTACCTCTATTCGTTCTCGCTAAGCAAAAAGTTACCTCTCTGGAGAATTTTTATCGGAGGCGATCTGTTAAATCCTTTTTCGGTACGTGAAAATAACGTTTACTTTTACGATATCTTTAACAGGATATATTCGATAGATCTAAGCGATGGGCATTTTTCCTGGAGAACATACATTGCGAATGAGATAAGAGGGGGAATTCTCATCCACAACAACTTTCTCATCGTAGCCACACTGGATGGGGTAATTCATGTCATTGATAGGAAAAGTGGAGAAGTCATATTTACCTACGAAGGTGATGGAGAGATCGACGCGGGATTGAAAATATACGGCAATTTGTTAATAGTAGCCTATAAAAACGGCAATATTATTGCTTATGATATGGAGACACGAGATGAGGAGTGGAGCTTCAGTGCGGGGGGCTTGATCAGTATTAAACCGGTTATTAAGGATCAATTTCTCTACTTCGGTTCGTGGGATAATACCTTCTATGCTCTTAACATTTTCAATGGTGAACCGATATGGGTCAGTTATATCGGAGAAACAGTGACACGGAGATTCATTGTTTTTGAACATGAAATTGTTCTTTTCTTTACCGGGGGTGAAATGGTATGTTTGACAAGGGAAAACGGAGAAATAAAGTGGGTAAAATACCTTAAAAATGTTGAGTTTAATTACAATTATTTCGGAGGAGTTGACGCTGTTTATGTATTCATTCCCGATTTTATTGCCATAAGTCCAACTAATGGAAACATTATATTTGATTATCGCGAACGGTCCTTTTTTCTCTATAAAGAGATGCTTTTTGATAATATGGTCGAGGGCGAAAATCCATTATCCAAGGACGAGCGAATCAGACTGTTATCGGAGAAGTATTTTACCGTTAATAGCTATCCATATCTGCCCCCGGTAAAGATCGATAGTCACTACGTGTATTTTGTTGCCGATACCTACTATCTGTTTGTTTATGATTTGACACTCGATTTTTTTATTCTGAAATTCAGGATGAATTGAGGAACTTACAATGCAAAACAAAAATGTTAGAATATCTTATCAAACAGGTATTCTTATGATTATCGGTGTGGTCCTCTTCTTTTTACTCTTGTCTTGTGCAACGACAAAAGAGGAAAAGATAGGTCGAGCTGGCATAAAGGGTACGATCATACCCGTTGATATGAATGGTGAGGAGATAAGAGAGCAGGACAAGGGGAAAATTGTGATCAATTGCATTCCGGTTAAAGAGGGCTTGCAGATACAAGACAGCTCAATTACAGGCAATGCACAGAACAACGGCGATTTCGAGTTGGATTTAAACTATGGAGAATATGTAGTCGAAGTATTTCTTGAAGGTTTCTATGTTGAGAATTTTTATGTAGTGCTCGACTCAGGAAAACGGAAAAATCTTGGGAAGATAATGATCAAAAGAATCGAAACGGGAAGCGGAATTCCCCTGAAGGATGATGAATTCGAGGAAGTAATTATAAACGAAGGGGATGTTAATATTCAGCCTCCATCCTCGTGATGGAAATAGGTGCGACCCTTTCGCCCTGTTAAAATGATGAGTCAGATGGTACATTGCACAGAATAAACGTTTTTATAGTCATTTTTATTTCCCTCTTAATCTCCATTCTCGTAATCTACATCTTTGTCAACGATCAAATACAGAAGGAACCGGAAACACTAACCGCTCCTCTCAAGATTGAAGTTTACCGGGTTGATCGAAACCCCCTTCCCGAAGCTGATATCTATCTCAATCAAAAATTTATCGGTAGAACAGATGCAGGTGGATTTTTCATAAAAGATGTGCCCCTTACTCTGGGAGAGTCTTATACCCTGAGAGTCGAGAGGGAGAGGGACGGATACATCTATGGACCTTGGGAAACCAATTTCAGAGTCACCGCAGAAAAAAGTATAAAAAGGAAGAAGAAGGCGGAGGTAGAGGAAGAGTTTCCATCACTGGAGGGTGAGTTCGATGTATTGAGTGAGCTTGAGCGAGCGGAGTTTGGGAGGGCAAGTCTATATGAAAAGTACCATTTTCTTGCTATCCTCGATGGACATATGTACTACACGATCAAGGTTACCGGTAAAAAAGAAGCAACAGTTGTCGATGCAGCTGTAATCGTTAGTGGATATGTTGAAGGCAGTACGGATGAAAACGGGATATTTGTGG
>JABAOF010010145.1_pt4 | contig 14416 bp, 10 predicted proteins | sample 7062171 | NCBI WGS metagenome assembly JABAOF01 (sample SAMN14538628, study PRJNA623070) | marine sediment metagenome | biome: marine biome [ENVO:00000428]; feature: marine pelagic biome [ENVO:01000023]; material: deep marine sediment [ENVO:00002113] | place: India: Gulf of Khambhat ...
CACACTACCATGGAGTCCTCGAAGGACATCCAACCCTTGGTCTTCGCTACCGCTGTGGATATTTCTATTGGCCGATCGGGTCCAGTGAGTTCGCTCATGCCGAAGTCTGCTAGATGAACTTCGATTGTGCCCGTGTTCGAAACACAAGTGTCAAACATTTCATACCATCTGAATCGGTGATCATGGGCGCGAGGAGCATTTCCCTTTTTGGTGCAAACCGCCAAATTAACGGCTTCTCCCCCAACCCTTTCGGCAGCCCGCCTAACGCCCTCAGCTAACATATTACCAAACCTCTCACGCTTCGAGATATTTGCAAGCATTTTCTTTGTGGCCTCAACATTTCCCCAGTTCATTTCAAGTCCGTCGGTATGTTCCTTTGTAAGGATGCCTTTCTCGTAGCATTCCATAACCCAGCTGATCGTGAAGCTTGCCTCATTGTTTTCAAGGCCTAGATTGTCGGTCATATAGCTAAGTGCAATCGCTGAAGACACCTTTGTATTGCCTATATTCGAACTCCAACCAGCAAGCTGCTCGTACTCTGGTTCGTCAATGATCATTCTAGCATAGGGCCCCGTAGTGATGGTTATCCACTCACAATGGTGCTGTTGACAGGCCCAGCAGGGATTTCTTCTAGCCGTAAAGTGCTCGCGGATTTGATCACATTCAAACTTGGCCAGCTCATTCTCCTTGATAGGCCATATGCTTGTGGAATAATTTTTGACAGGAAGCCATCCTTGTTCATGAAGTATCGGCAAAACATGGAGGGTTCCCCACTTGAACGTTGGAAATGTCTTCGCTTTTTCCAGTATCTCGTTGGCGACAATTGCGAGCCTTTCCTTGTCACGAATCTCAAGAGGGATTTTTCCTCTGGTGACAGCGATGGCCTTCAACTTCTTGGAACCCATCACAGCACCAGGCCCGTTGTGAGAAGCGGAATGACCTTTGTCGGCGAATATCCCGGCGAATTTCACAAGGTTCTCGCCAGCGGGTCCTATGCTCACGACGCTCATCTGTCGTTCCTTTTTGCCGAGCTCTTTTTTGATTATGTCATCAGTTTCATAGGTGCCCTTTCCCGCTAGATGAGTGGCTTCCATGAGCTTAGCCGCTCCGTTTTCGATGTAGAGATACATCCATTTTTTCGATGCGCCTTGCAAGATTATGCCATCGAAGCCTGAAAACTTTAGGAACGCCCCGAAGAAGCCATTAGCTTGAGTGGAGGTAGCGCCGTTGGTCATCGGTCCCTTGGTAACTACCGAGAATGCGCCCGAGCCGGGAATCCTCGTACCGCCTAGAGGCCCTGAGGCTAGAATCAGGCGATTCTCGGGAGCGGACCATTCTACTTCTGGAGGCGCCTCGTCGTGGAGGATTTTGGCACCTATTCCAGTTCCTCCTAAATAGTTTCTTAGTGTAGCTTCGTCAAAGGCCTCTTCAGAGATTTGTTCTTTGGTCAGGTCTACTCTAAGAAACTTTCCTGCATAACCATCTATCTTGGTCGTTGACATTACTGACACCTTTTTATATTCCTATAGCGCGCCCAAATTAAATAGTTAACCAATTCACTACGCTATTCCTTAACAGGACGGGATGTTTGCCAAACCATTGGAAGGTAGCCATCTTTAATGAAGTTTGATATGATTGACTCGACATATTCCACTTTCACATTGAGTTTCTTAATCTCTTCTGGAGGGCCCTCTCTGTCTGAGGTAGCCTTGCAAGCAAAAGACTCCTCCTTCACGGCTGTATCCTTCACCTCATTTGATACATGCTCATCTTGAACAATCAGCCGTTTGGAGAGGCCGAAGAACAGGATCTTAACATCTTCCAACCAGCCTTGCTACAGGGCAACAGCTTCTATTTTAGCTGCGATTAATAACGCCCGAAGTCAGTGAAGGAGTTCTGAATCCCAGCAAAGGCTTCCCTATTTGAAAGTCAAAAAGTACTCATAAAAACAAAAATACATAAATTTAGTGAAGAAGATTTTTCGTCAAGGGATTAGTCATGAGGAGTGGAGCAGACTATATTGAGAGCTTAAAGAAGACAAAGCCTGTAGTTTATCATCTGGGGAAAAGGGTTGATAACGTTCTAGAACATCCGCTACTTAGATGGCCCATAAAAGCCATCGCCCGAACCTATGACTTAGCTTTGGACCCAAGATATAGCGGTATATTGACAACAACCTCACCATTAACTGGGGAGAAGATTGAGCGATGGAACCATGTTTTCGGAAGCACTGATGATCTGGTGGCTCGCCAAAAACAGATGCGGTTTTTGCAACATAGGCTGGGCAGTTGCGCCTTACGATGCACCGGACTGGGGGCGATCAACGGCCTGTATAGCACTACTTATGACATGGATCAAAAACTGGGGACGGACTATCATAAGAGGTTCCTAGAATTTTTGAAGCGTGTACAGAAAGATGACTCCTTTGTGTCCGGGGCGATGATGGATGTTAAAGGTAATAGAAGGTTAAGACCAAGTCAACAGGCGGACCCCGATATGTACCTAAGGATAGTTGAGGAGAGAAAAGACGGCATTGTGGTGAGGGGCGCGAAGGCACATCAGACTGGCCCTATGATCGCCAATGAGGTTGCTGTTATGCCTTGTGACGTGATGAGAAACGAAAAGGATAGGGATTATGCCGTCTCCTTTGCCATCGCTCCTGACGCCAAAGGTATAACCTATATTCTCCAGCATAACTTAGCTGATGCCTTAACTCTTGCATGTGAAGGGATGGACTTGGGCAATATTAGGTACGGATGCCAATTCGGTGCTACATCGTTAATGATCTTTGATGACGTCTTCGTTCCTGAAGAGCAAGTTTTCATGCAGGGGGAGTGGGAGTTTACTCGTCAGTTGGTGAGTAGGGTGGGGACAATGGCGAGGATGTGGCAATGTGGTTGTAGGCCAGCGATCTTCGACCTTTTGACCGGTGCGACGAGACTTATCGCCGAATATAATGGCGTAGCAGATTCAAGCCATATTAGAAGCAAGCTCACGGAGATGTCCTATCTAACGGAGACAGTCTGGGGATTGGCTATAGGATCGGCTGTTTTAGGAGAAGCTACGCCGAGCGGTGCATATCTGCCTGACCAGTTGCTAACCAATGTGGCTAAGTTGCAATCAACTCGCGCCTACTACGAATTGGTAAAATTAGCCATCGACATCACTGGTGGGCTGGTGGTGAGTATACCATCAGAAAAGGATTACAGAAATCCCGATGTGTCCCAGTATATAGACAAGTATTTGAGGGGTGTGGCTGAAGTTCCCACTGAGCACAGGATGCGGGTAGTGAGGTTTATTCAGGCTTTAACTGGGGGACCAGTTGCCGCGGCTCTACATCACTCTGGAGGACCTATTGAAAACCAGAAGATAGTAATCTACAGAGGGACAGACTTCGAGGAGAAGAAGAGGTTAGTCAAATTCCTTGCCGGAATCGAGGAGGAATGAGCCTATGGTTAACACGCTAGCTTCCCAAGAAGGGATAGGTTCTATTATTGATCTGACATTGCCTATCAAGCATGGCATGGGAAGATTTGGATTCGAGGTAACGTTTGAACGGATTACCACGTTCGAAAAGGAAGGTTGGCAAACTTCGATGCTTCGTATGCCTGCGCACATAGCGACGCATATAGACGCTCCTTTGCACTTCGTGAAAGAAGGTGCGAGCATAGACCGCATACCTATTAGCAGTTTGGTAGGAAGAGCGGTGCTCGTCGACTTGACCAACAAAGCTTCAGGCGAGAGCATTACATCACGGGACCTGGAACCATTTGATAACAAAGTTAGGAAAGGTGACATTGCGCTTTTGAGAACAGATTGGACAACTAAGAAATGGGGTCATCCGGACTTCTACGAAACCTCGCCTTACTTAACAAAGGATGCCGCTAAATGGCTAGTATCTAAAGGTGTAAACGGAGTGGGGTACGATTTCTCACAAGAATATGTGGTTCGAAAAGAAAAATGGACGCTAGACGAATTCGTCGTGCATAAGGAGATACTTTCAAGCGGCCGTTACCAGATCGAGTACATGGTTAATCTTAACAAGATACGCAGCGAAAGATTTACCTTAGTCGCCCTTCCACTTCCATTGATCGGACCCGAGGGCTCACCTGCCCGTGTAATAGCCATAGAAGGAGTTGCATAGCGCGCGTAAGGTTTTTTGCAGAGGTTGTAAACAGCGCGTGCAAAAACGCAACACATTGTCACAAAAACTAAATATGTTTAACGCCCTCAGTTACTTTATCGAAAAACGAAGAGGAAGTGATTAAGTATTGGACTTTAGCCTCTCACAAACACAGGAAATGATTAGGAAGACTGTGCGAGAGTTTGCTGAAAAGGAAGTCGCTCCCAAAGCAGCAGAGTATGATGAAAAAGGCGAATTTCCATGGGACAACGTAAAAAAGATGGCTAAGCTCGGCCTCTTTGGGATCATAACACCTCCTGAGTATGGTGGGATTGGGCTAGGGCATGTCACATTAGCAATAGTTTTAGAGGAGTTGGCACGAGTATGCGCTTCAACTGCACATACCCTCGGTAATCAACAAGTACCTGCGCGCGCAATCCTCCTTTATGGAACTGAGGAGCAAAAAAGAAAATATCTTGTTCCTTTGGCTCGAGGAGAGAAACTAGGAGGAATAGCCATGACAGAAGCTGGCGGGGGGTCTGACCCGCTTAGCATGGAAAGTAAAGCGAAACTCGTTGGAACCGAATATGTTTTAAACGGAAGGAAATGCATGATCACTGCCGGTGAAGTAGCTGACATTTTCGTCGTATTTGCTAGGACTGGTAAAGGACCAAGGGGTATTAGTGCCTTCATTGTAGAGAAAGATACGCTTGGATTTAAGGTAGGTCGAAAAGAGGAAAAGGCTGGAACAAGAGCTTTGGACATGTCTGAACTCATTTTTAGCGATGTGAAGGTGCCGAAAGAAAACTTAATTGGGAAAGAGGAAGAGGGCCTTAGAATTGGGCTAAGAGCAATTAATGATGCAGGTAAATTCACACTCGCAGCCCAAGCGTTGGGCGTTGCAAGATCAGCTTTCGAAGAGGCGGTAAAATATTCTAATGAAAGGATTCTATATGGTAAACCTATAGTCGAACTTCAAGCAATTCAATTTGCACTGGTGGACATGAAAATACAAATAGATGCTGCTAGATGGTTGATTCATCACGCCGCTTGGTTGATTGATAAAGGGGAAAAGGCGCGTGCAGAGGTGGCCGGAGCGAAACTATTTGCCGTCGATATGGCCATGCAGGTCACTTCTAAGGCTTTGAATATTCTTGGAGGCTATGGAGTCGTATCTGAGTACAATATGGAACGCCACCTTAGAGACGTTACCTCATTCATCGCGGCTGGAGGGACCCCGGAGATCAATAGACTAATAGTAGGGAGAACGCTGCTTACTAGTAAGCGCTAATTTAAGTAGCAAGACTGTTTGAAGCCCGTGTATTACCCTTCCTCATTCTCCGGGAGGCATCTGAAAAATCCAGAACCCGCATATTCTTTAATGCGCACGCGGCTCGAAAATGTGTCAAAAGAGATTTCACAAAGAGTTAACAAAACCAAAAAAGGAAGCCGATTTATGAGGGAAGATAGCGTAACATATTCACGTGCTCTTGATTGCCCCGCAACTTCCTTAATTTTTTCTTTACTTTTACCCTAGTATTTTATTTTTAAGAAAGGTTTAAAATTCTCATTTTGTAATCCAAATTAATTGTAAGGTGACTAACCATCACCAAATTCATTCGGCCCGCACTCCACTACCCTGAAATACCTTTATTTAGGATTTTGGAGAATTCAGCTAAGGAATACCCGGATAAAACCGCGATAATATTTGAAGGTAAAAAAACAACTTATAAGGAGCTTAACGTTCTCACGGACAAACTTGCCACAGCCCTTTTCGACCTTGGTTTGAAAAAAGGTGACAAACTCTCCTTGTACATGGCTAATTGCCCGGAGTTCGTCGTGGGCTTCTATGGAGGACTCAAAGCAGGTGCTACGATTACAACCATGAATCCAATGTATAAAGAGAGGGAAGTGAAATACCAACTAGAGGACTCTGAGGCGACGGCGATAATTGTTGAGGATCTGCTTTTCCCAGTTGTTAACGATACTCAGAGTAGAAGACGTGGGCTAAAGGTCATCGTCACAGGGAACAGGCGATGCTTAAACACTTACCTCTTTAAGGGCCTCATTAAAGATTACACTCCGAAGCCTCCTGAAGTAAAACTGGATGTAAAGAAAGATCTTGCGGTAATGCCTTACACAAGCGGCACTACTGGACAGCCAAAAGGTGTCATGCTTACTCACTACAACCTAGTAGTGAATGCCATTCAAAACTCCTATGCATATAATATAACTAAAAGAGATATCTTTCTTAATCACCTCCCATTCTACCACATATATGGAATGACCGTTTCAATGAACGCTCCAATTTACCAAGGAGCCACCCAAATCATCATGCGCCGTTACGATGTAGATAGCCTTCTTAAACTAATTGAAAAGTACAGAGCTACTGTAATGTTTACGGTCCCTCCAGTGATTATCGACCTTGTAAACTATCAGAACCTTCAAAAGTACGACCTATCCTCTTTGCGATTAATTAACAGTGGAGGAGCGCCTCTTCCGACCAGCGTCGCTTGTAGACTCGAAAAACTAACTGGCGTAACTGTGATCCACGCCTATGGTCTTACCGAGGCTTCACCCACTACCCATGTTAACCCTCCTAACAGAGTCAAGCTAGAATCGATTGGTCCCCCCCTCTCAAACACCGAGCACAAAGTCGTTGACATCAAAACAGAGTTGGAAGTACTACCTCCCGGAGAAGTTGGGGAACTGGTTGTTAAAGGCCCTCAGGTGATGAGAGGTTACTGGAAAAACGTAGAAGACACAGAAAAGACCATAAAAAACGGCTGGCTCTACACTGGCGATATAGGAAAAATAGATGAGGAGAACTATGCTTACATTGTTGATAGGAAAAAGGAAATTATAAAATACAAGGGTTATACCGTGGGACCAGCAGAACTTGAGGCGATATTGCTTGAACACAAGGCAGTTGCTGATTGTGCGGTTATAGGAAAGCCAGAACCGGTTGCAGGAGAGATACCCAAAGCATTCGTGGTGTTGAAGAAGGGTGAGAAGGCCACAGAGGCTGAGATCATTGATTTCGTTAAGGGAAGAATCTCAGCATATAAAAGAATTAGAGAAGTTGAATTTGTGAAACGGATACCAAAGACCCTATCTGGAAAAATTCTCAGAAGAGTATTTATAGAAAAGGAGAGAGAAATAGCTAGCTAGCCCCGTAATTAGTTCCCGAACATTGCTTGTTTTCGGCAAAAAAGCCGCTCCTAGGCGTCAAACACCACGCAAAAACGTGAAATATAAACCTAAATGCGAACCTAATCCCCCGTAGTAGAGATTTTAGAAAACAGTTCAATTCTAAACTCTTCTATTTGTGTTTGGAGTTTGTGTATATTCTTTAGGGAAGATTTTTCCGATGTAACACGAAGAGTTTTCAAGTTGAGAGTGTGCGCGCTAATCGCAAAAGTTATTAAATGTTATTTTTCCGTCATTAAATTGAACAAAGATGAACCTTGGATATATGCTCACTAAAGCAGCGAAACAGTGGCCTGGTAGGATAGCAATAGCTTATGGGGATCAAGAGCTTACGTANNGGAGTTCGAGAGGGCGATCGGGTTGCAATCTGGCAACATAACTGCCCCCAACTTCTCGAAACGATCTTTGCTTGCTTCAAAACAAAAGCAATAGTTGTTCCATTAAACGCTAGGTTCATTGGTGAGGAAGCCGTATACCACATTAACGATTCTGAAAGTGCGATGGTGGTGTTTGAGAAAAATTTTGAGAAGAACATTCAAGAAATTCGCCAAGAAATACATAAAGTTCAGCACTATGTTTGCTTATCTAATCCATACGAAGGAATGTTAGATTATGAGACTTTGATTTCAAAGTACTCAACCAAAAAGGATCAAACTGTTTATGCAGAGGACGATGACCTTGCTTGGCTTTTTTACACTTCGGGAACCACGGGAAGACCGAAAGGGGCTATGCTTACCCATGGAAACCTTTGGGGAATGACGATGAACTGTCTAGCTGATTTGGTTACTCTGAACCATGAGGACGTCGGACTTCATTGCGCACCTTTGACTCATGCCAGTGGGCTTTATGCCCTTCCTTGTATAGCCAGGGGGGCTACCAACGTAATCCTGAAAGCGCCGCGCTTTGAACCAAAATTTGTCTTCGAGACCATCGAGAAGAGAAAGGTTACCCATATAATGTTTTTGACTCCCACTATGATAAACAGACTTGTGCGCCCTTCAGAGATGAATAGATACGACTTGAGTAGCCTTAAGTATATAATCTATGGCGGCTCTCCAATGTATGTAGAAGATCTAAAAATCGCTGTAAGAAATTTCGGCAAGATATTTGTGCAACTATATGGACAAGCAGAATCTCCCATGACTGGGACTTACCTCAGGAGAGAAGAACACATTATTGACGGTGCAGAAAAGCAGCTGAGAAGATTGATGTCCGCTGGCATTACCAGAACGGACATTGAGTTAAAAATCGTGGATGAAAACGATAATGAGGTCCCTCAAGGAGAAATGGGAGAAATGTTGCTAAGGGGGAGGACGGTAATGAAAGGGTATTGGAGGAGACCAGAAGCAAGCGCTGAAACACTTAAAGGAGGGTGGTTACACACAGGTGACATTGGCTATCTGGATGAAGATGGTTACGTCTACATAATGGATCGTAAGAAAGATATGATCAAAAGTGGAGGCGTAGCTATGTGGCCTCGGGAAATAGAGGAAGTAATACTAAGGCATCCCGCTGTTAAGGAAGCCGCGGTGATAGGGATTCCTGATTCTGAGTGGGGAGAGGGTGTCCACGCGATAATTGTTTTGAAAGATGGCGAAATGGCCACAGAACAGGAGATAATCAATTTTTGCAAAAAACACATGGCTAGTTATAAGAAACCAAAGTCGATAGAGTTTCTGAAATCGCTTCCCGTGAGCGCATATGGTAAGATCCTGAAGAGAGAGTTGAGGGAGAGATACTGGCTAGGAAGAGAAAGAAAAGTATGACTGAAATAATATAGTTTCATTGAATCTAATATTTTTCTTGAGTTTGTGGTGGGGAGAAGTAGATGGAAGAAGAATATCTTGTGGATGATAAGAAGCTTAAGACATTTGTAACAAACGTTTTCACTAAGATTGGCGTTCCTGAGACTGATGCTAGGGTAACGGCAGACGTCATTGTTCGAGCTGACCTTCGAGGAATAGAATCCCATGGTGTTGCCAGGATACACCGTTATACGGACCGAATCCTTAGCGGCCTCATCAAAGTCAAAGCTAATATAAGAGTCATGGGGGAAACGCCGACAGCCCTCCTGATAGACGGTGACAACGGATTAGGACAAGTTGTTAGCGTTTACGCAATGAAGCGATGTTTAACCAAGGCGAAAGAATCTGGGGTTTGTATTGCAACGGTGAGGAACAGTAATCACTTCGGAATCGCAGGGTACTATGCTATGCTAGCTCTCAAGGAGGACATGATTGGCGTCTCTTTAACCAACGCTCGTGCCCTTGTTGCTCCTACCTACGGAAGAAAGGCAATGCTGGGAACAAACCCAATTGCAGTAGCTGTTCCCACAGCGAGCGAGAACCCTTTCGTCTTAGACATGGCTACTAGCGTTTCATCGATTGGAAAGATTGAAGTCTACGAAAGGAGGGAAAAGAAGGTTCCCCCTGGCTGGGGTATCAACTCTCACGGAAAGGATACCTTCAATCCAACAGCGATTCTGAGAGGAGGTGCTTTATTACCCTTGGGAGGACATGCAGAGACTGCAGGCTACAAAGGATACGGGTTAGCTGTCGTTATAGACATTCTTTGTGGTGTTCTCTCCGGAGCAGCGTTCGGCTCCCACGTAGGGCCTTTATCTTCGAACTATCCTTCCAATACTGGGCACTTCTTTGCTGCAATAGATATTAGCCCCTTTCTTTCTGTAGAGAACTTTAGGGAAGGAGTGAGTACTTTACTAAAAGAAATAAAGGCTTCAGCGAAAGCGGAAGGGCATAACCGAATTTACGCATCAGGAGAGATTGAAGCGGAGAACGAGAAGAAGCGAAGGGAGAGAGGGATACCGATGCACTGGAAAGTCTATTATATGCTGAGTAAAATGGGTGATGAACTCGGATTAGAGATGGATATTATGCGGGAAACGTCGCTTGAAAAAATGTAAGGCTACCCATGCGCGTGCGCGCAAGCAAAACTTATAAAGTATCATAGGAAACCCCTACTCCGGCGGGTTGTTTGTATATGAAAATTGCGAACCAGTTAGCCAAGTTTGTAGTTGAAACTAAGTTTATGCATATCCCCTCTGAGACTGTAGAGTTCATGAAGGGGCTTGCCCTAAAGACTACCGCAGGGATGCTAAGTGGGTCGGTGACCCTCGCAGGCAGGAGGACAGTCAAATATGTGAAAGAGCAGCGTGGTCCGCCTGAAGCAGGAGTTATTGGATGCGGATTCCGAACTTCCGTCGGGTATGCGGCGTTAGCCGACGGAGTTTTCTGTCACGCCGCTGAGTTGGAGGACGACACATTTCCGTCCGCAGTGAGTGACATAACGATCTTCCCAGTTGTTTTCCCGCTAGCTGAGAAATTGAGGCTCTCCGGCAAGGAGGTCATAGAGGCGTCCGCTGTTGGAACCGAGGTTATGGTTAGAGTTGGTCTGTTTGACCCGGGGTACCTAGGGTTCGTTTCGCTTCCCTTTTATGGTGTAGTGGGCGCGGCGGCGACAGCTGCTAAAGCTCTGGGATTAGATGTCGAAGAGACAGAGGCAGCCTTAGGAATTGCTATGTCACAAAGCAGTAGCCTCATTATGAATTTTGGAACGGATGTTCATTACCTTGAGTCGGCAGTTGCTTGCTCGAATGGTATAATGGCAGCCGCACTGGCTAAGGAGGGTATGACTAGCAATCCGGATATAGAGAAGTGGCTAACCGATTTGCTCGGCAAGGAAAGAGTTGCGTTGGAAAAAATCACTGAAGGTCTAGGCAAACCGCGCTGGCACGTTCATGACATCTGGATCAAGAAATATCCTTGCTGCTTCCTGACCCAACGCCAAATCGATGCGCTACTTGCGTTGCTGAAAGAACATAGCATTTCATATGAACAAATAGAGCGTGTAGAAGTTGATGTAGGACCAAGGGATACAGTTTGTGATCGTCCCAATCCCAAGGATATCGAAGATAGCAAGTTTAGCTACCAACACGTTTTGGCGGGTGCCATGCTTGAGGGAGACGTGGATTCTGATACCTGCACCGATGAGAAAATAGTAGATCCAAAGTTCAAAGAAGGACGCTCCAAAGTGAAGGTAACCGGCCATCCTGATTGGCCTGCAGAATACCAAGCAGGACCTGGTACTGTGACTGTTGCACTGAAGGATGGTGGGAAACTTGTTAAAGAAATGGAGCAACCGATAGGCGGCCCGAAATTACCATTAACCACAGAGAAATTAGTAGCGTTGTATAAGAAGTATTCCCAAGGAGTTTTGTCAGAAGAACTGATCGAATGGACAGGAGATGTGATTCTGAACCTAGAGAAGCATAAAGACGTGCAGGAGCTTATGGATGTACTCACCTTCAGGTATGCGATTAGAAGATAGAGGGCATAACTTCCTTTGTGTACATGTCTAGCTGGCGCACAGTGGCTCCTCGACCTTTTAAAATGCGTTGGAAAATGCGTTGGTGGTGGATTAACTTGGGCTATCTTGACTAGGAAATTGCTTCAGTTGTTCCGCCATTTCACTTATAAGATGGGCAAACTTCTTTCCCTTAGCAGCAGAGATCCATGCCACTCGCAGTCTATCTGGGTTTATTCCCTTTGATGTTAACCTCTTTTTGACACGTTGAGTTCTCTTTTCACACTCATAGTTTCCAGAGATGTAGTGACAGGTGGGGAATTCACAACCAGCCACTAGAACCATTCCAGCGCCTCTTTCAAAGGCTCTATAGATGAACTCACGATCCACTCGCCCGGAGCACATGACCCTTATTATGCGTACGTTCGGCGGATACTGAAACCTACTGACGCCTGCAAGATCCGCGGCAGCATAACTACACCAGTTACAGCAAAAGGCTAATATCTTTTCCTCTGGTTTCTCGGCGAGCGCCTCATCGATCTGTGCAATTATCTGCGCATCGGTAAAGTGTCTCATGGTTATGGCATCTTTAGGACATCCTGCGGCACATATGCCGCAGCCTTTACATAGTACCGGTATTACTTGCGGGACCTCATCCTCTATCTTGATGGCTCCATAAGGGCATATCTTCGCGCAAAACCCATCTTGTGAGCATTGCTCTAGATCTATGAGAGCAGTTATTCCTTCACTCGTTACAGAACCTCGCCCCATTGGGATCGATGCTCTAGAAGCCGCTGCAATCGCTTGGCGAACAGTCTCCGGCACTCCCTTCGGCGAGTGCGCAGAACCACAAAGGTAAATGCCATCAGTTGCAAAGTCCACCGGTCGCAATTTTACGTGTGCTTCTTGGAAGAAGTTACCTTCCCCGACTGGGACCCTAAGCATCTTCTTGAGTTCTCCGACACTGTCATTGCCTTCAGTCGCCACCGTTAATACAACAATATCTGCTTCGATCTCGATTTCACCATCGAGCGAAGTATCGTGTACTTTAACGATCAATTCTTCGCTCTCTTTGTAAACTTTTGGTTTTCTAGACTCTGCATAGCGGATGAAAATAATTCCGTTTTTTCCTTTAGCATGCTCATTGTAATCTATCTCCTCCTTTCCAAAGATCATCAAGTCCCTGTGGAGGATATAGACATTCGAGTTTGGATACAGTTCTTTCATGTATTTTGCATTCTTAATTGACTCACCGCAGCCAACTCTGCAGCAGTAGAGTCTGCCTTTCTCCTCTCTAGCTCCAACGCAATTGATAATCACAACATTTTTCGGCTCTTTCAATGCGTGATCCTTTAACATGCGCTCAAGTTGAAGTTGGGTGATTACTTCCTCATATTCCCCATAGCCATAATATCCAGTAGGATCTATTTCTTTCATACCAGTTGCCATAATAATTGTTGAAACCTTGAATTTCTTTTCCGAGGAGCTGTTACGAATTGTTACCCAATAGTTTCCAATGTATCCTTCTATATTTTTAATCTCCGCTCCAGTATATACCTCAATGTTCTCATGTTCGTGTACGGCTTTGATTTTTGGATTTATCACCTCCTCCGCCGGAATGTCATATGGGAAAAGTTTGTACAGCTTTCTTAGTGTTCCCCCGAGTTCATTTTCTCTCTCAACCAATTTCACTTTGAAGCCCATGTCAGCTAAAGCGAGGGTAGAGGCCAGTCCGGCGATTCCTCCTCCGATTACAAGACATTCTTTTCCAACAGGAAGTGTATACTCCTCTTGTGGCTCAAGGAGGCGCGCTTTCGCGTTTCCCATACGGATTAACTCTATAGCCTTCTTCGTTGCTTCTTCTGGCTTATCCTTATGAACCCATGAATTGTGTTCCCTGATGTTTACGAACTCAAGTAGGTACGGGTTTAATCCAGCTTCTCTGAGAGTTTTCCTGAATAAAGGTTCGTGGGTTCTTGGTGTGCAACAGGCAACTACAATTCTGTTAAGATTATACTCTTTGATCGCGTTCTTTATTTGATCTTGGTGATCTGCAGAGCATATATATCCCCCTTCCTGTACAAAAATGACATCCGGATACGTCTTCACATACTCTACTACTTTAGGAACATCAACAACTCCTCCAATATTGGTCCCACATTCGCATACGAAGATTCCAATTCTCGGTTCATCCGTTGGTTTAACTTGTATTTCTGGAGGTAGTTCAGTCTCTTTAACTTCCTTGCCTCTTGCCTCAATTATCGGAGCTACTGCTTTTGCGGCTGCGCTGCTTGCTTGGGATATGGACTCAGGGATATCCATCGGTCCTAAGCAAGTGCCACAGAGATATATTCCTTCAACCTTTGTCTCAAGTGGAGCTGACAGCGGACCGTTCTCTTTGAAGAAGCCATTTTCATCTAGTTCGATTCCTAAGATTTCCGCAAACTCTTTGTTTTCCTCGCTTGGAATAATAGCTGACGAGAGGATGACCATATTCACTCTCATTTCCCCGATTTCACCCGTATCCAAATTCTCGTACCTTATTACCAGATCTTTAGTTTCCGGGTCTTCTATCACCCGAGCGGGCCTGCTTCTGATGTACTTTACTCCAAGCTCCTTCGCTCTTCTATAATACTCTTCGAATCCCTTTCCATACGCTTTGAGATCTGTATAAAAGATGTAGGTTTCGACATTGGGATCATGCTCCTTAGTTATTACGGTCTCCTTCGTAGCATACATACAACATATCCTTGAACAATA
>JABAOF010002554.1_pt1 | contig 14404 bp, 15 predicted proteins | sample 7062171 | NCBI WGS metagenome assembly JABAOF01 (sample SAMN14538628, study PRJNA623070) | marine sediment metagenome | biome: marine biome [ENVO:00000428]; feature: marine pelagic biome [ENVO:01000023]; material: deep marine sediment [ENVO:00002113] | place: India: Gulf of Khambhat ...
AGTTCTTCTTATTTGCCTGGGGACCGCCTGGGTGACCTCCCGGATCGGCCTATCCCTCGCCCTGGGAGCGTTTCTGGCAGGAATGGTGATTGCCGAATCGGAATATAGCCATCAGGTCCTCGCCAACATCCTGCCTCTTCGAGACAGTTTCATCAGCCTCTTTTTCATTTCCGTGGGCATGTTGATGGACGTCAAGACGTTCCTGGACCATCCACTCGCGGTTACGAGCACGCTTTCGGCAATCCTGATTGGCAAGACCGTGGTGGTGGTGGGAAGTGTCCTCGCGCTGGGGTATCCACTTCGCGTAGCTGCCCTGGTGGGATGCGCCTTAGCCCAGGTGGGTGAATTCTCCTTTGTCCTCTCCCGCGTGGGATGGGAGTGGGGGCTGATCACTCCGAAACTTAATCAATATTTTCTCTCCGCCTCGGTGACTAGCCTTCTCCTCACACCGTTCGTCATCCAGATGAGCCCAAAACTGGCTGCTCAAATCGGTCGCCTGCGTCGGGTAGAGCGTTGGTTTCCGGGGCGGCGGTTTGAGGAGCTCAAGCCGGAGCGGGTAGAACTCCGAGACCACGTGATCATTGTTGGATACGGCCCGACGGGTCGAAACCTTTCTCGTGTGCTCAAAGCGACTGAGGTCCCTTACTGCATCCTCGAGTTGAATGGGGAGACTGTGAGGCGGATGCGCCAGAAAGGCGAACCTATTTATTTCGGTGACGTTTCTAGCTCGGAGGTGCTCAGGCACTTGGCGATTCGGCATGCCCGGGCCCTCGTGGTGGCGATCTCCGATCCCGCATCAATCCGTCGAGCGGTGCGGCTGGCCCGAGAACAAAATCCCCACCTTCACGTCCTCGTTCGGACCCGGTACGAAGTCGAGATCGACGAGCTCCACCGTTTGGGCGCGGATGAAGTGATTGCAGAGGAGTTTGAAACTTCCATCGAGCTCTTTGCTCGGGTCTTGCGGCGGTATCACCTCCCTCGAGCGATCATCGGAGAACAGGTGGACAAGGTCCGGCTGGAGAGATACGAGATGCTCCGCCAGTTTCAGGTACCTCCACTGGGACAGACGGATGTGGCCCGACTTTTTACGCAGGTCGAGATGGAAACGTACCTCGCCTCAGAGGGACGCTCAACGACTGGGAAGACCATTGGAGAGCTTCACATCCGGCACCGGACAGGGGCCTCCATTGTGGCGGTGATCCAAGACGGAAGAATCACAGCCAGCCCTGGGCCAGATTACCGGATCACCGCCGGGCATGTCCTCGTGTTGGTCGGCAGCAAACAGCAAGTAGAGAGGGCCCTTGATCTCTTGACCGAAGAAGAGGAAAGCAGGGAACCCCCCAATCTCTAAATCGGAGGAGCCTCTTGAAATGACAATGCGGACACCGTTACTCCCGTTGGTTCAGAAGTTTTTTGAGTCCGACCCGGTCGCCGCTGCCCACAGTCTGGAGACCATGGACGAGGCGCAAGCCCTTTCCGTCTTAAAGGCACTTCCGCCTTCCCTCTCCGCGCAGGCTTTTCGCCATCTTCAAGTGAGCTTTGTTGCGACCCTGTTGAAAGAAGTTCCTCCCGATCTTTTCACGGAAATTGTTCGGAGGCTGGACGCCCAACAAGGGGCAGCGGTATTTACACATCTACCCGATCATATACGCAAAAGCTTTCTTGACCATCTTTCAGAAAAAGACAAACAACAAATCCAAGAGTTGCTGACCTATCCGCAGAATAGCGCTGGACGCCTTATGACCACGGCGTTTCTCGCCTTTCATCCCGAAGTCAAGGTCAGGGATGCGATCCATAAGATTCGCGCGCTTGCTCACAAGAAAGCCCTGACCTCCTATACCTATGTCGTGGACTCCAATGATCGTTTGGTGGGCGTCATCAATATGCGTGATCTGTTCCTCGCGTCACCAGATGTGACCTTAGAGTCAATTATGATAAAGGATGTCTTTGCGGTAAACTCCTTCATGGATCGGGAGGACGTGGCGAATGAGCTCTCGAAACGAAAATATTTTGCGGCGCCGGTTGTTGACCCTGAGAATCGACTGCTCGGCGTCGTGAAGACGGATCATTTGCTCGCCCACCTACAGGCGGAGGCGACCGAAGATATCCAAAAGATGTTCGGCGCCGGCGGTGATGAACGGGCCTTTTCGCCTGTTGCGTTTTCACTTCGGAAGCGCCTACCCTGGCTTCACGTCAACTTGGCGACGGCGTTTCTGGCTGCCGCTGTGGTCGCTTTGTTTGAGGGCATCATTGCGAAGATCACCGTCCTCGCCGTCTTTCTGCCGGTAGTCGCAGGACAAGGAGGTAACGCCGGTGCGCAATCGCTTGCGGTTGTGATGCGAGGCCTCGTAATGCGAGAGATTCCAGCTCAAAAGGTCCGGAAATTGCTCGGGAAAGAATCGTTGATAGGGGCGATAAATGGTCTGCTGATTGGATTCGTGACGGCTGCAATAGCATGGCTGTGGCATGGCAATCCCTTCCTTGGGGTGGTCATTGGCCTTGCAATGATTGTGAACCTAGTTGCGGCCGGCTTATCGGGCGCTGCTATCCCGATCACGATGAAAGCTGTCGGCCTGGATCCCGCCCAGTCTTCCAGTATCATTTTGACCACCGTAACCGATGTGGTAGGTTTCTTTGCCTTCTTAGGCTTCGCGGTGCTTTTCCAGAGCTATCTGTTGTAAGGCGGGCCGGACGCTGCCTTTGACACGTCGTGGGCAATCGGCGGGGTTGGTAGTGACGGAAACGGTAGCAGAGTTTCTCACGATTGAGACGGCCCTCAAGAAAGCAAAAAAGGGGGGATTGGGAGTACCCTTGACTATGCAGCGGTCGAGGAGAGGAAGAAGATGATCGTAACGGTGATGATCGAAATTCCGAAGGGGAGCCGCAATAAGTACGAGTACGATAAAGAAAAAAAGGCGCTCCGCTTTGACCGGATGCTTTTTTCTGCCGTGCATTATCCGAGTGATTACGGCTTTATTCCGGAAACCTTGGCCGAGGATGGCGATCCGCTGGATGCTCTCGTGTTGGTCTGGGAGCCGACATTTCCCGGCTGTCTCATTGAGGCAACCCCTGTCGGGTTGTTCAAAATGTGGGATGAAAAGGGTCCGGATGAAAAGATTCTATGTGTCCCGGTGTCAGACCCCATGTGGAATCACATCACACGCCTTGCAGATGTACCACCTCATCTCTTGAAGGAAATCGAGCACTTTTTTTCCATCTATAAGGACCTGGAGGCAAAGAAAACCGGGGTCGAAGGCTGGGAAGATCGTGATGCCGCGATCCGTGTCATCACGGAGTCGCAACAAAGATACCAGCAGCGGTGACGATGCGAAAAACGTTGACTCCCGGGAAAGCCAGAAGGGGCCGATGATTTCGATCCTGAAATGTCATGCCGGTGAAAGGCTGGATGAGACGAAAGACATGGCGTCTCTTCGTCCTTGGTTAGCTGAGGCCGAGAGCAGACTCTGGGTGAACGTGGTTAACCCAAGCGTCGAGGAGATGGAGGAGATAGGTCGGCGCTTTGAATTTCATCCTCTGACGGTCGAAGATTGCTTACATGGCGGCCAGCGTCCAAAACTGGAAGAGTACGAGGGCTACCTGTTCATGGTTCTTCACACGCTTCCGCGAGGAATCGAAGTCTCCACGGATCTTCCGAAACTCCCCGAAATCTTTGCCTATGTAACTCCCCGGGCCTTGGTGACGGTGCACCGAGAGGACCTCGAGGCGGTCATAAAGCTCCGGGAAAGACTCCGAAAGGAACCTGCTCTGCTAACTCATCCACCAGGGTTTCTTCTCCACTTCTTGGTGGACAGCGTGGTTGACGAATTCTTTCCATTCCTCGACCGGCTGGAAGAGGATATTGATAAACTTGAGGATAGGGTCCTGGTGTCCGCCCGCCCACCTCTGCTCAGACGTCTCTTTGTCCATAAACGAAGCCTTATTCGTCTGCGGAAATCTCTTAGCCCCCTTCGGGAGGTCGTCCATGGCCTCAGCCGCCGTGACTACCCACTCCTTGACCCCAAGACTGTTCTCTACTTTCGTGATGTGTATGACCACATTATCCAGGCATCCGAGATGGTGGACACCTGCAGGGACCTTATCGGAACCACGGTCGAAGCGTATCTTTCGGCCACGTCAAACCGCATGAACGATATCATCCGACAGCTCACGATTATCGCCACGATCTTCCTGCCCTTAAGTGTCATCACCGGCTTCTTCGGGATGAACTTCGAGCAGATCCCATGGAAGAATCCGTTGATCTTCTTCCTCACCGTCCTAGCGATTCTGGCCGTCCCCGTCTTGATGCTCATCTGGTTTGCTCGAGAAGGGTGGCTTAAAGGCGAGTCCGTCGTTCGCGACAAGCGCGAACGGCAGGCAGATTCGACCAGAAGAGGTCGAGGCTGATAAGCCTAGGCTGGATGCCGGAGTCGCCCATAGCTTCCTGGACATCAGCAGTGCAAGAAACCGGTCAAACGCCCCGATGTCTAGTAGCCACCGCGAAATCGGGCACACCTGGAGACCCGTTTGCTTGAGATTACCCAAAAAGTGAATCCGCGTATGACGGCGATCGAGCGAGTCGGACGAGGAGAGGCCATCGCCGCGGGGCTCGATGAGAAAGCGGATGCGTGAAAGAATGGGGGTTGAGGAAATCGGAAAGTGGTCAGAAAAAGCGAGGGCAAATTACCTTATCGGACGGGAATTTCGAGGGATCCTACTCCGTCGAGTCCCTCGTTTTTGTGAGGACGACGCCGTCCCTCGGCGCGAGTTTCAGGCCCCGTAGGATCCCGCTCGCGACACTCCATTGGTTGCCGCTCCACACATCGTGAAGGACGGCCTCACTGACGTCGAGTTTCGCTACCTGCACATCGACCACGCGAATGCTCTGTGCAGCATTGAGGGCGATCACCAGTGCCTCATCCGGGAGCTTGCGCCCGAAGACATATACACCGTCTTTTCCGTACAGACGCAGATAGTCGCCTCGCCGCAGTGCGTGATGTGAGCGGCGCAACGCAATACATTTTTTGACAAAGGCAAGCAGGTCATGATCCCATTTGGCTTGGTCCCACGGAAAGGCTTTGCGACAGCCTGGATCGTACCCGCCGTCCAGGCCGATTTCATCCCCGTAGTAGATGCATGGGGCACCAGGAAACGTGAAGAGAAGTAACAGCGCTAGCCTCAATGCCGTTTGGTCGCCACGGACGCTGGTGATGAAGCGGGGGGTGTCGTGACTATCGAGTAGATTAAGCTGTGTCTGAGTGATGGCCGGGTCATACAACCCCAGCATCCAGTCGATCTGATCAGCGAACTCGGTCACGGTGAGTGGGCGCACATCCTGGTAATTGCCTACCCGGCGTATCTCGCTCAGATCGAGGCGGTCGCCGCCAAAGAAGCCCAGGCAGGCCATGGTGACCGGGTAGTTCATCACGGCGTCGAACTGATCTCCCTGCAACCAAGGGCTCGCCTCGTGCCAGATCTCCCCGACCAGGTACGCCTCAGAATTCACCGCCTTCACGCGACATCGAAACTCCCGCCAGAAGTCATCGTCATCGATCTCCGTCGGCACATCCAGCCGCCATCCGTCTGCGCCAAAGTCAATCCAGTGCGTTGCCACGCTCAACAGAAACTCTCGCACCGCCGGAGATTGGGTGTTAAATTTCGGTAGCCCCGGCAGGTTCCACCAGGCTTTGTACCCGATAGCCTCGTAGCTGCTGACCCCTTTCTTCAGTGCTTCTTCCGTCGCGGGATCGGGATACGCGGCGAAGTGCCGATTGCCCGACAGACGATCTTGGTCGAAAAAGAACCAGTCGACATACGGCGATGCGGCGCGGTTTTCCAACACATGGTGGAATTGCCAGAAGCCACGGCTGGCATGGTTAAAAACGCCGTCCAGAACGACGCGGATATTGCGCGCATGCGCGGCATCGAGGAGTTCGCGTAAAGCCGCGTTTCCCCCGAGAAGCGGATCCACGGCAAAATAATCATACGTGTGATACCGGTGATTGGCCGCCGAGGTGAAGATCGGATTAAAGTAGATTGCCGTGATGCCCAGGTCTTGCAGGTAGTCGATGCGTTCAACGACACCCAAGAGGTCCCCACCCTTGAAGCCGAAAACGGTGGGTGGACTGTCCCACGGCTCAGAGTTCAAATTTTTGGGAAGGCGATCGCTCTTCGCGAAGCGGTCAGGAAAGATTTGATAAAAGACGGCATCCTTCACCCAATTAGGTGTGGTCACTGGCATGCGCTCTCCCTTGGGCAGTGCTTACTGGAGTTGGGCAGAAGGGGCAGACGCTGGCGTTGCACACCGTGCGCGACTCCGCTCCAAGAAAGACTTCAGGATGCGACCCCGGACATCGCCCGCCTCATGGGTGTGTACCTTGAAAATACCATGGATGATCAGACGGTCCTCCTTCTGGTAGAAGCCCACTTCGATGACCTCATGGCCTTCTTTCCTGATGGCGGCACGCATGTCTTCTTCGATCGTATCGAGGTGTTCAAAAGGCGGGCTTTCGTAAGCCACGACCTCGTCAGTAATTCGCTCACCATAGATGACTAGGGGACTGTTAACTAGTGTAAAGTTCGGAACCTTAACAATGCGGCCGGTTCGCACGCTGGGCAGGCGCTCGCCATCGCCCACTTCGTGGAGCGATGTCCGGACGGCCCCAACGCTGATCACATCACCTTTGATAGTAATAGCTGGTGAGATGAGAACTTTGATGCGCACGTCAGGTTTGACTTGGCGGATGCGTCGGAGAATGATGCCGCCGAGCAGGCTAGCCAGATAGTCCTTGAAGACGAGCGAAATGCCCGTCGCGGCGATGAGGACACTGAGAATCGAAATGAATGTTTGATTCTGCAACAGGGCTTCTCCATTGGCCTCATTTGACAACAATAATGCTGACCTGCCCGTCCTTTCGGACGACCTCGATTCCGACGTCCTGGGCGTGACGACGCAGCACGAGGTCAAGAGACGCCCCGTTCATTCTGAGGTTGTTAAGCTCCACCCTTTCGAGGTACTCAGGTAACACCGGGTGAGAGCATCGAATCTCGTCTTCCGGAGCGTTGAAGGAGAGCCCCAGGCATGCCTGCAAAAGCAGAAATACGGAGCAGGCGGCCCAGGATTGAGGCGCACAGGCCACCGGATAAGGGGTAGGACCTTCGCCGGGACGGCGGCTGAAGCCGCAAAAAAGCTCTGGCAGTCGATGGAGCTCCGCGAACAGGCTGGCATCGAACAGCCCGGCAAAGATCTGAAGAAGAGGCTGCTTCAGTCCATAACGCGCAAGCCCGAAGGCAATCAGCGCGTTGTCGTGAGGCCAGACGGAGCCATTGTGGTACGACATGGGATTGTAGCGGACTTCGGATGTTGCGACGGTCCGGACTCCCCACCCGCTGAAGGACTCTCTTTGGAGCAAGGTCTCCGCCAACCTCTGGGCCCGCTCTGGGGCCACGATTCCCGAGAAGAGACACTGCCCCGCGTTAGAGGATTTGATCCGACAGGGGCGTTTCTGGCCGTCGAGTGCCATGGCATACATCCCCAGGGCCTCGCACCAGAAGGCCTCCTCGAATCGTTCTTGGAGAGCCCGAGCTTCATTTTGGAGCTTCTCTGCCACTTCGACCCTGCCGAGCCGACGGGCCAGTCGTGCCGCGGCCGTCTTGGCCGCAAAGACATATCCCTGCACCTCACAGAGGGCGATGGGGCCTTCCGGCACAGCGCCGTCGGCGTGAAAGACGGCGTCCTCAGAGTCTTTCCACCCTTGGTGCCTCAAGCCAGTGGGAGACTGGCCCGGGTATTCCACGAAGCCGTCTCCATCTATGTCACCCCATCGGTTGATCCATTCGAGAGCCATCTCGATCGAAGGCCACAGTCTCTCAATAAAAGCCAGGTCTGCAATTCGGTCGTAGTAGGCGCCAGCCAAGACCACAAAGAGAGGCGTCGCGTCCACACTCCCGTAGTAGCACCCAAAGGGAATCTCACCGAGCGCGGCCATCTCGCCCCGCCGGATCTCATGTACGATCTTTCCAGGTTCAGCGTCGCGCTCCGGGCTGGTTTCCTTGGCCTGGGTGGAGGCGAGGAAGGCTAAGACAGCGCGCGCAATATCTGGGTTTACCCATAGGCACTCCAAGGCGGTAATGAGCCCGTCCCGACCGAAGGGGGTCGAGAACCAGGGGACCCCGGCATATGGAAAAGGCCCCTCCACGGTGTCGGTGACCATCATGTGGAGATCCGCCATGGAACGGTTCACAAGGTCATTGAATTGCTCGTTGGAAGTATAGATACGACAGGCCCTAGAGTTGGCCAGCCGCAAAGCCTGACTCGCCATGTTGGCCGCTTCATCGTATGTCCGGAGAGGGGACACCTTGGGTTCAACCTCGCAAGAGACGGTGAGAAAAACCCTGACCTCCCCTTTGGCGGCCATTCGGACATCCCACTCTACCTGGGAGTCAGTGAGACTACTTGGTTCTGGAGAGAACCGAAGACGGGTCCGACGGATGATCCCATCGAGGCCTTGATAGGCCAGTACGAGGTCGCCATCTTTCACCTCGGGTGGATGGAATGTGCCTCGCCGTGCTCGTTTGGCCCCTCGCACCTCGAAGACATCCGCGAAGTCGGCTGTGAATCGCAGGATAAGCGAGACTTCTACGGGATGGGAGGCGTAATTGTGAAACCGGAAGCGCTCGTAACAGGAGCCCTTCCAAAGTAGCTTTGACCGGAAGACATGCACGGTGTCCCGGGGGAGAACTACTCGTCCATCAACGGAAATATCTGGGTTGGTCAGGTCCACGGTGAGGAGCGCGTTGTCATCCTTCACCGTCGAGCTGAGCAGCAGTGGCCGTTGGCCGGCCAGGCGCACCTCGAGGCCGCTCAAGAATCGCGTGCCTTCATCATACAGTCCTTGCTCCCCCAGGCCCGTACGCTGGATGTCCCCGTAACGGTCGAAAACGGCAAAGGTCTCCCCATCTTTCAGGACCCGCGTCCGATCGTCCGCGAGGGATGAGGTTGCCAAAATGTAAAACTGGTCTCTGACGCGAACGACCTCTTCCATCCTTCCCCCAATCCATCTCAGGCGGCAGGCCGCAAGGTTCGTTCGAGTAACCGGCGGTATATGTCCACGTACCCGTGCGCCATGTGCGGCACCGTGAACCGCCTCTCAAAAACCTGACGGCAGCGCTTCCGGCTCACCCTTCCAATCTGCTCCACGCCACGCACGGCTTCCTCAATCGTAGCACAGATAAACCCCGTGACGCCTTGTTCCATTACTTCAGGGACAGACCCTCGGCGTCGTGCGATGATGGGCGTCCCGCAAGCCATGGCCTCGATCATCACCAAGCCAAACGGCTCGGGCCAGTCAATGGGGAAAAGCAGCGCATAGGCGTTGCCCAGAAACTCGTCCTTCTCTCCCTCCCCGATCTCCCCCACATACTCAATGAGCGGGTGGTCGAGTAGCGGCCGGATAACCTCCGTGAAGTACTCGCGATCCACCTTATCGACCTTGGCGGCGATCTTGAGTTCCATCCCGGTCCGCTTGGCAACTTCGATCGCCGTGTCGACCCGCTTCTCTGGGCAGATGCGGCCAAGGAAGGCGAGGTACTTCCCGGGCTCCTCCCGGAAGGTATACAGGTCGACCGGCAACCCGTGGTAGACCGTCCCTTGCCAACTGAGCCACGACAGAGGCTCACGCTGAGCATAGGAGATGGACACGACGGGCATTTCAGAAAACTCGCGGTACAGAGGAAGCAGGTCTGGAATGTCCAGGCGCCCGTGCAGGGTGGTTACCACCGGCGTTCGCTGACGTCGCGCGAGGGGGAACAAAAGATAGTCAAGATGAGAGTGAATGATGTCAAACTGGTCCGCGTCCCGAAATACCTGTTCAATCTCAACCACGTGATGGGCTACCTGGTCGATACAAGATTTGTCCAAGCGTAGTGACCGATGGCATGGCGCAACGAGGCGAGCGGTTGTCACTGAGTCCCCGCTGGCAAATAGCGTGACGTCGTGGCCTTGCCGAACAAGCTCCTCCGTGAGGTACGAAACGATCCGTTCAGTACCGCCGTAGTACTTGGGGGGAACACTTTCATAAAGGGGAGCAACTTGGGAAATCTTCACTGAATCCGCACCTCCCTTATGCCACCCAACGAGCGTAGCCCCAGTCGATTTTGGTGTTTTCCATATGGCATCGCCTGCAGAGGCGATTGCCCGGCCCGAAGCTCTTGAACGGGTGCCCACACTTTAAGCAAGGCAGCTCCCTCCAGGCCTTCCCTCGCCACTTAGTCGACCGATATCGGGCCCGCTTTTTCTTTAACATGTTTTACCTTCTCGCGGGTAGTGTTGTTCCCCTTCCGCCTATTCCCCAGGAAGGAGCTCAATGCTGCTCCCTTCGATTCCGAGGCAGATGTTATGTTGTCCTTTGTTGTCTATGATTCGTCAGTGAATACAGCACACTGATGGCAATGGCGATCACAGCCCCCAATGGGGCTACTTTCTTCATGGCGCTCTCTCCTTTTACACACATTGAGGTCTGGACTTCTTGGGAATCCTGCTCTCCTTCTTGAGGGGGGCTTGATCTTAACGATCGCATCAGCGGTGAGTTTCCCTTCTCTCTCGAAATAGATAATCCTTACTCGATCACCTGGCTTGAGAGGAACCAATCGGTGGGACCTTCCCGCTGCCACATCCAAAGTTAAATCCTTCGGCTGTTTCACTCTGCCGGCCCCCGGGAAGGGCAAGATAAGGTGGGTGAGGCGCGATCTATCGCCGAAACTAACATCACCGCTGTGACTTGGGTCCTCCTCCATGGCGAAAGAAGGCCCCAATTTACCTAGCCACCGTGTGTTCTTGAGGGTTACCGTCTGCAAGACATGATCGATCACAAGCACCTCGCCCTCGATGAGCCCTGGCTGTGTCGCCTGAGAGGCTTGTGGCTCAGCCGGGTCCGAATACCTGTTCGCCGCCAGCGCCGTAGCTGGCATGGCGTACGTCACGGATGGATCGACGCAGGCGAGAACCGCTAGAACGCCGCTAATCGTTGGAATCAGCCTCTTCACCCTCTGTTCGCTCCATTCTTGTGAAGGGGTATCCTTTATACCTTCATTAAGCGGGAGGCCATGAGCTGCGTGTCTGACAAAGCTTCCGTACCCTACAACGCAAAGGTGCTCGACGAAGGGAGCGTCCGTGCGGGAGCCCGGTAATGAACCCAGACCCCCGCACGGAGGCAATATCGACTAGTACTCGCCGGCTTCCCCCGTCCGCCTGACGATCCCCTGGGCGATGAGTTTGCCATCGGCCTCAGCATACGTGACATCTATCCAATCATCCTGCTTGAGATCGACCAGTTGGGCCGCCGCCTTTTCCTCCACGGCAAATATTACCTCCTGCGCGCGCAGCCAACCTGTCTTCTTGACGGTCAGTGTCATCGCGTCGTGATCCACGAAGATCACCTTACCGGTCAGGATCTTCAGCTTGGCCGGGACGGGTGCCTCGGCCTTTGCGACCTCAGCATACTGGCTGGAGACTGTTTCCATCTCCGGCTTTGTCAGGGCGAAGTTCGTTGTGGCAAGCGAGAGCGTCGTCAAGGTAGCGATCGGTAAAACAATCCACCTCCTCATCGTCTTTCACCTCCTTTCCTGCGACAACTCGCGTCGTCAATGCGAGCTCGACTGTTCGTAAGAGCTCTTCCGTATCGTGCGATTTCGTGAGGACTGCAAAAGCCCGTAGCTGCCGAGCCCTCGTGGCTACCCCATGGCCCGGGAAGCCCGTCCAGAGGATGAACGGTACCGGCAACAACCGCTCGCGAATCCTGTGGAGGAGGGTCAAGCCGTCCATCACGGGCATATTCAGATCCGAGATGACAAGGGCGTAGCCGGGGTCCATATTCAAGTGGGCCCACGCCCTTTCCCCGTCTTCGGCGCTCTGCACCCTATATCCGCGGCGCCTCAAAAGCTCCCCCAGAAGCTCCCGCGACTGGTCGTCATCATCAACTACCAAGATCCGGGCTCGTTCCTTGTCCCGAGTCTGCGCCATCTTGCGGAACCTCCAGAACAGTGAAGAGGCAACCCGCGTGCCATGCTGGCGAGAGGTGACGGCCGGCTACGAGTCTCGCTCTAACTGCCATGAATAAAGAGACAGTTTGAAGAACGTCAAGGAAACTTGCGAAGAGGCGTAGAGACATCCAGGGCCAAACGGTCACACCCTTCTTGCTTTTCTCTTCTCAGGCCCTGAATCATTTCCGCATCTTAGATCGACTGTGGCCGTCATTGGCGAAAGTGGGGCGGTCTGTCCCACTTCTGTGACCCCAGGTCGACATCGTCCCACAGGAGAAACCTCGCCCACGTTCTCGGCCGATTATCGTTTTTCTCTAGCGGGTGGGTTCTGCTGGGCGAATGTGAGATTCAGATGATGAAAACGTGAGGCAATAAGCCACACGGCGGCCGGATGCGCCTCACTTCTTGAAAGTCCTAGAATGAAAAGATAGAGTGATCGGTAAGGCCTAGGAAGAGTGAGACAATCTAGCTCATTGATGCCCGCGGAATCCAGATCTCCCTCTCATCTCCTTACCACTATATCTTCGCGAAAATTTCGGTCGCAATCCGGTCTTTTGTTCGATGCGTTCTTTGGAAATGGGATGGCATGGAAGTTGCCCCTTATCCTCCTTCGAAAAGCAGGTCTAAAGAGAAAGGAGGTGAGATAAATGCGAAAGGGCGCGAAGTGGGTTTCTCTGATCACGGTGGGGCTTTTCCTCTTCAGTCTTCTCGCCTTCCCCGTTCAGGCAGCGACGCCCGAGGCCTTGGAGGAGTATACGGAAGCCGTGGAGGCTGCCATGAAGAGCGAGGGCAAGATCGATGCCGAGGAAAGGGAGATCCTGGATCAAAAGAAGGAAGAACTGGAGTTGACCGACGAGGAATCCACCCAGATCGAAGAGAAAGTCCAGCAGAACATGTAGCCGCTTCTCAGGCTTGCTGAGACGGATCAAAAGCGCCTTCCCGGAAAACGGGAAGGCGCTTTTTTTTTGGGAAAGATGCCCCCGTCGCGTTATCCAGCTATAGTTCTTGAATGCTCGCCCCCCATTGAGGCCCCTGTGAGATTCATGAGATTCAGATGATGAAAACGTGAGGCAAAGAGCCTCATCACTGTGCCAAGTGCCTCACCTCTTGAAAGGTTTGGAATCCAAAGATCAAGCTGGTCATCCGCGAGAGGTAGCGTGAGACAGTATGGCTCGTCAGTCTCTTCGAAACCCTGGGCTCTTTCTCATGACCTTATGGCAGTATCATCTCAAAATCCTGGACCAAAGGCATCTCTTCCGTTCAACCCGTTTTGTTGCAAAATGGATGGCATGGAAGTTGCCTATCCCTTTGAAGCATCAAGGGTAAAGGAGGTGATAAGTCATGAAGCGGTTCGCGGCCTTCGTACTGGCGTTTGCAATCCTCGCCACCCCGGCGGTCGTTCTCGCGGATTCGGACATCATGGGCCAGGGGAGCGTGAGTTTGGATGAACTTGCCACAGACGCGGGCAATGACAGCAGCGAGTAATGCTGTCGGTGAGCCCGAAGAAGCAACAGGGTCCTGCAAACGCAGGGCCCTGTTGCTTTTGTCACCGGTGACCGCTCGAGCGTGCACCTTACCTTCCCGTACGTTCTCCGCGCTTGGGGGTCAGAATGGTCATGTACGCTCCCGCCCGGAGGCCTGGGGTCCTGGACGTGTCCTCGATGGCCACCCTCTGCCAGATCTCAGGGTTCGACCCCCGTCCCGAATGCGTAGACGGAGACCCAGTCTTATTCTTCCCACGGCCTACTGGTTTCGAGCAGTCCAAGCAGCACGCTCTGGACTTCGGGCCTGGGAGTGCCGCGCCATGCTTACTTGTTACCTTGTGGTGGTCGGTCGATCTGGGGTGAATCGGAGAGAGAGATTGTCGCAGTGAATCCGTGGTTCGACTGGGGAGGTAATCTTCCTTTGCTAATTCTGTCACTGGCCGGACAGGTTGAAGCAACCGAAGCGAAACCGTTTAGGAGGCCGCTCTCCCTCCGTCGCTCCCAGACGGGGCGGAGTCTGCGGTGCAGGGCGAGACGTGAGATGGGCAAACTATGAGGCAATATGTCCCACGGTGGTCCGGTCCGCCTCACTGTTCGAAAGGAGGTGGAATACAAGACGAAGCTTCCCGTCGGTGCTCGATAGCCTGCGACAGTCTAGCTCACCGTCGCCCCGGGAGACCGATGGTTGTTGCCATGACCTTATCGCAGCATGGTCGCGTAAATCCTCAATCCACGGGAGCTGCCCCGTGCGCGCATTTCGCTGAGAGCAACATGGCATGGAAGTTGCCCCGTGTTCTTGCTTCGAGGAGGAGAAAAAACAGAAAGGAGGTGAGATCAATGCGAAAGAGCTCGAAGTGGGTTACGCTGATCGCGACAGGGCTTTT
>JABAOF010018193.1_pt2 | contig 14404 bp, 7 predicted proteins | sample 7062171 | NCBI WGS metagenome assembly JABAOF01 (sample SAMN14538628, study PRJNA623070) | marine sediment metagenome | biome: marine biome [ENVO:00000428]; feature: marine pelagic biome [ENVO:01000023]; material: deep marine sediment [ENVO:00002113] | place: India: Gulf of Khambhat ...
AAATGATATTATGTTATTTTAAAAAAATATCGGAGGAGAGAAAATTTGAAGAAAAAAATTGTTTTAAGTATAACGCTAGTGACAATCCTTGCATCTGTAATTGTTCCTCAAAATATAGAAGTTGAAGCATCTGAAGATTATGGTGACCCAGGAGTTAATTATGATTATATCTACACCAAAACAGATAGCTTATCTCAAATAGTATTTCATCCTAGTTCTGAGGGCAGAGGTAGAGAATTTGGAGAAACGGGTGAACGAAAAGCTGCAGATTATATTAAAGATTGGATGAATGAGATTGGTTTAGAAAATGTTCATAATGAGACTATAGATCAGTATTGGGAACCTGATAAGCTTAATCTTAGTGTTAAAAAACAATATGACAAAAATAAAAACATTCGTCTAGATATAAGGGTTATAGATAAACAGACTCAAGAGGAAATAGCTTGTTTAGATGATATAGAGTGTTTTCCTTTTTTAAATTATATTTGGTGTAATAGTAATTCAAAGAATGTAAGGGTTGTCGAAAGTTTTCAGTTGTCATGGCGTTGTAGCCAGATTGTTTTATTAAATCATGAGTGGTGGAGACCATGGCATTGGTGGGATTCGACTAAATTGCCTTGGATTTATTTTCCAAAAGTTAAGGGATTCATTTTAATAGATGATCCCGATGCCAATGTAAATACCATGTTTATGGGACCTTCATATAACGGTACTTTAATAAAAGCAGGTTTCGCAAAGCCGGGGTTTTCAATAACTCATACTGATGGTCAATGGATAAGAAATTATCTTGATGATTATATAGTGCTTGCTGATATTAAATCAGAGTGGAAAAACGAATTTGTAGAAAGTTACAATGTTATTGGTCAGATAAATGGAACTGACACTGGAAAGGTAAGTATAATCTGTGCTCATTATGACTGCTGGAATAACCAAGGGACAATTGATGAGGCTTTAGAAACAGCCCTTGTACTTGGTATAGCTAAGCATATAAAAGATCGTGAACTGGAATCAAATCTTAAACACACTGTTAAATTTATTGCTTTTGCTGGAGAAGAAAATACCTTCCGTGGTTCAAAGGATTATGTAAATGATCATACTGATGAAATTTTTAAGTATATTATCAACCCTGGTAACTTTGGCCATGGGGATACATATTATTATAACAATTGGGGGAGAAAAAAACCGCTTAATTTTGAGACCCCTTCAGATAATGAAACATTGAGATATCTTGTGAAGAAGATTGCAGAAAAATTAGAGTATAAAGATAGGACTGGAGGGATTGAACATAAATGGAACCTTGATGAAAATGAATTAAAAGATGAAGATAGTTTAGTATTTTTCAATAATGCGGTACCTAAACCTGAAGGTGTAATGCAATTTGCTCGTTGGCCTTTTAAAGGATATCATCGTGATGGAAGTGACCATACTGAGGGTGATGTAATGGAACTCCTTGATAATGATACCTGGCCGGTTGAATGTGAAGTAGTGGCATCAGTTGCGTTACATCTAATTGTTGATTCTGAACATCGGTTTGATTATGTTGCTGTGGTACCTTTTGATGACAGTGGTAACGGTGAGGTTGATTCTGTGCAGGTATGTTATACTCTTACCTCTGAGACTAATACTTCATTGTTTGGAAGAGTAAAAGGAGGTTTTTATAACTCATCAGATCAATGTTTGGAAGAAAAAGAATCTTGTCTTTATTTCTTGGAGAAAAATGAAACAGTTGATGATTCATTTATATTTAGTGTTCCTTCAGATCAATCTACCGAGGAGTTTACTGTACGTTTGGTTCTTATGGATTATTGGGATGAAGTTGATGATTGGTATAATGAAACCGTTAATTTAAGTGCATATAGCCTTTCAACTGCTAATTTCTCTTATGCCGGTCAGTCTGTTAAAACATTTAATTTCACTGATGGCTCTTCTCCGTCACCTAATGGTACTATTACAAGCTGGAATTGGAGTTTTGGTGATGGTAACCATTCTAATTTACAGAATCCTAATTATACATATTATGACAATGGCACTTATAATGTTTCATTGACCATTATTGACAGCAATAATCTTTCAAATACTACTTATATGTATTTAATCGTTGAAAATGAGCCGCCTAGTGCAATTATTAATAAGACTGCTAATATTTGGTGTATTAACGATTCAATTAATTTCACCTCTGTTTCTTCTGATAGTGACGGCTCGATTGTAAACTGGACATGGGATTTCGGAGATGGAAATTATTCCTATACCAGTAATGTGACATATAATTATTCCAAGAGTGGTTTTTACACAGTTAATTTAACTGTGACTGATGATGATAATTCATCTAATTCGACAACGCTGGATATGATTATTGCTGGTGCAATGATAGATGATAGTTACCAGGATGACAGTCCAGATACTTATAGATGGCGTACAATCCAGTCAGGAGTGTCAAATGTTACAGATGATGATATTATTTATGTTAATAATGGTAATTATAATGAGAGTGTTGTTGTCAATAAAACAGTTTATTTGCTAGGTGAAAATGAGAATTATGTAAATGTTTATAATAACGGTGGTATTGTTTTTGATGTACAAAACGATTCTGTTGTTTTAAATAATTTAACAATAACTGATGGAAATACAGGTGTTTTGATAAATAGTTCCAATAACTGTTCAATAATAAATTGTAATATTTCATTTTCCACATATGGTATTAAGATTTCCACTGGTGCTAATAATAACTCGATTCAAAAATGTATTTTTAAAAGGAACTCTTACGGTGTTTTTATTTCTGGTTCTTATAACAAGATTGGTTCAAAAAATATTTACGAGCCTTGGAATGATACAATTTTTTCTATGAATACTTATGGTGTTTATTTTGATAATTCCAATGATAACATTGTAATGGGTTGCAGTATCAATGCCTCTTCAAGTCCTGGAGGACTCCCTCCTGCTATATATGGTATCTGTCTTGATGATTCAGATAATAACTCAATTTTACATTGTGATATTTTTAATGCTAATACCTCTTTTTCTAACGGATACGGTATATATCAAGATTATTCAACAAGTAACTATATTTTCCATTGTTTCATCCATGATAACAACAAGGGCGTGTATCTTACTAGCTCTTCTGATAATCATATTACATTGAATAATATTTCCAATAATTCAGCTTACGGTCTTTCAATTAATATGTTCTCATCTGTTAATAATACTGTTTGTTGGAATGATTTCATCGGTAATGGTGATGATCGTTCTCCTCAGAGTAGTGATGAGGGATCCAGTAATAATTGGAATACAGAAAATAATGAAACTTATTATTATGTGGCTGGTGGTGAGGGTAATTATTGGAGTGACTATACTGGTGTTGACGGTGATGGAGATGGTATCGGTGACACAGGTTATACAATCCCTGGTACTCCTGGTTCTGTTGACGCTTTTCCTGTGATGGTTCCTCGTGATTTTTTCAATTAATATTTTAGATCGAGGATTGCTTTTCCTATCTTTTTTCTTTTTTTTCTTATTTTTTTAATAATTGCTGGGTATTAAATAATTTGAATTACAATTACTTTTTTGAATCTAATATCAAAAATTAATAAAATGTGGGAAAGCAACCATATTTTCAGTAACAATTTTTTAATAAAATACCGTATTTTCAACACCGTAAATGAAACACCGTATAGTGTAACAGCACCAGCACAACCAATCCCTCCTAGGTTTCTAAATCACCAAAAATCCTAGGAGAATTGGGTTATTTAATTCTTATCTTGACAGTTTCATCTTAGATATAGTAAAATTTTTATATTAAATGCTTTTACATAAATTGACCTATAATCTATGGAGTAATAAAATGAATACAACAATTCATTTTATGTATATATGGCTGAAAAAGCCTTGCAATTGCCTCTATAGATTATAATTGAATCTTAGTTTTTAGTGTTTTGTAATTAAGGTTTTTGTATTGTTTTTTGAAAAAGATTTTTGATTGCATTCACTGAAATTTAAGATTTTTTTGTAAAAATTTAAAGGGGTATATAGATATGAAAAGAATATTGTCTCTTGGCATAACCGCCCTGCTTATAGGGTTGATACTAACAAAAAGTATTAGCGCAATTGTTTTAAAAAGTAAACCACAATTAAATAAACAGAGCCTTCAAACACCTATTCTTAATATCAAAATTAAAAAAGAAATTTTAAATGAAATTAAAACAACAAAGGATAAAATCCTTATTGTGGATAAAGTTATAGGAGATAGATCGGTAAAATATTGGGAGCATGTAATTGACAATATTTTTGTAATAAATGATTCAATGTTATTACATATTGACCTTGAATATCGACGAGTTCTTCACTATAAAAGAAGTTGGAGCAATATTGAAGTAATAACCTTAAGGTTTGGTGATGGTAAATTTGAAGGAGAATACTATTGGAAAAGAAAAGTTGTTTTTCCAGATGAGGATGACTGCGGTATATTTTACACTTTCAATGATAAGCAGGAATACCCCTTATTTTGTTGGGAAGTTAGATATGTTGATGGAAATACACTTTTTTATGATCTTAATGAAACTCCAATAGGATATGGTGTTACAGCACCATCAGAAAGAGGTTTTGTGTTACAAGGTTATGGTGATTTAAAATGGAGATATTGGAGAGAAAATGCTCAGGATTGGTATAACAGATGGTTTGATGCTATAAATTCAATAAAATGCCCAAGTATTAATCAAATATCTTACTTTATAAAAAATGAAACTACTAATACTAAAGCATTTTATGTTATAGCACATTCTGGTGGAGAATCAAGTCGCTTTTTAGCTGATCAAAATACATATTATACAGCAAATCAACTTCATTATGATATGGAAAATAGAAGTCCTATGAAACTTGCTTTTCTTTGCTGTTGTGAGGCAATGAACAATACAGGACCAGAAACACTATCTTACGAGTTTAGAAAAGGGGAATTAAATGGTACTGTAACTATTGGTTATGTTGGGATGGGTCATTGTCCAGATTGGATTCAGTCTTTATATTGGCAGGATTATTTGTTTCAAAAAATCGATGAGGGATATACAATAAAAAAAGCATTTGATAGAGCATGTGCACAATATCCAATAATAGCAGATTATGTTAGATTTATTGGAGACTTTAATCTTAAGATAAAAGATGATATATCAAGGGTTTCAAATTATAGCAATAATTATAATATCAAATTAAATTTTCAAAGCTGTCTTGCTTTCCAAAAAATTGCATTGATCATTGCTCTAATTGCTAGCATTTCTAGATTTGTCGCCATTAATTCAGAGTCAAGCTCATTTGAAAAAAATATCATAGCAATATCTTCATGTGGTATAATTGTAACAAAATCCAATGCCCCAACATATCCTCCACTATGACTTATTATTTTATTGCCATCTGCCGGATTTGCTATTTGCCAGCCTAAACCATAGTTATACTTGTCGTCAGGTGAAAAATGTGCAGTATGCATTAGTTCCACAGTTGATTTTTCTAAAATTCTTACATTATTCCATACGCCATCATTCATATGAGCAATTATAAAATGAGAATATTCTTCTGTTGATGTTCTTAGTGTAATTGCTGGATACAGTATATGAATACCATAATGAGGATGTCTAAAATATTTACAATTTTTAAATTCATAAGGTACAGCTATATTGCTAATATTATGATCTTTAAGTCTGAAACCTGAGTTATACATCTGTAAGGGTTCAAAGATATTTTCTCTACAGTAATCATTAAAGTTTTGATTAGAAAATATTTCTACAAGATATGCAATTATTGAAAATCCAATGTTTGCATAATAGTATTTTTCTCCTGGTTTTGCATTAGACCATGTTGTAGAACTATATCCACTTCCACCTGAAGTTAAATATTCTTTAAGCCAGGGATATGGAAAATCTGGTATGTCTGGATCTCCTGGCAGATATGACAAGGCAATCCAGTATAGATTATCATCAGCAAGACTTGATCGGTGGGACAGAATCATTTTAATTGTAATTGGATCATCTGGATGATTGGGATTTCTTAATTCAAATGGAAGATAATCATTTACATCATCATCAAGATCAAAAAGTCCTTTTTCATAAAGCTGCATTAGAGCAGTTGCAGTAATTGTTTTTGATACAGAAGCTTGAAGGTATAATATATTTTCATTTGTTGGTTTCTCATTTTCAAGATCATAATAACCATATCCTTTTGACCAGCGAACCGTATCATCTTTTATAATACATGCAGCAACTGAAGGTCTATGACCAATAATCATTAGAAGTTTAAAGTAAATATCAAAAAGCAAATCTGTTACTGGTCCTTGAATTTCTTCTGGGTTTGATATTTGCTTTGTAGATAGAGTCATACCTATTGTTACAGGACTTATAGTAATTCCAATTAAAAGACATACAATAATGGGTGTCAATATTTGTTTTTTCATTTATTTTCCTCCCCATTCTGTTCTATTTACCAAATGAAACTGAACCAACTATATAATATCTGACAAAATAATATAAATGTTTGTATTTTTTAATAGATTGGATGATTATTATTAAGAAAGCTAAGATCTTCTTATTTATTATAATAGCCTCAATTACTTGTCTAATCAATTTTTTATTAATAATTTTACTCCAATAAGAATAAAAATTAATCGTTTAATTAACGTCCAAAAGCTCTAAAACCCACATAGTCTTTGTATGTTTTAATAACACTAAAATAGGTATAATTTTTTATAGCATCAGGAAATTTACTGGATAGATCTTCCATTATTTGATTTAGTTGATAAGAATTATTAAGATAAAAACCTATTTCAAGGTCAACATAACCTATTGTTTTACACATATATTCAAAATTTGGATTTGATTTAATATAATTAAGGATATTATCAACTTTATCAAACTGATTAAGTTCTATATCACCTTTACATGAGTAATATCCTAATTTTGGTAAATCGATGTTTATCGTGTATCCAATTATTATTTCTGATTCCATGAGTTTTTTTAATCGATATTGAATGACTATGTTATAGACCTGATTCCTCAGGTCCAAAACTCATAAAAATTGAAGGATATTTTTGATTATTATATTCTGTTAAAATCCAATTTTCACTTCTGGCTATTTTACTTATTTTTATTTCATCTAAAGAACCGTCAAAATATTTTGGTTTATTAGAAACAGCTCTGTGACCTATTCTATGTTTGTTATCAAGTTTATTAAATTTGAAATTAACCTCAACATCTTTTCCTAACAACTCATCATCTTTATATAGGCTACTTTCTCCTTTGTTATTATCACAAGTTGACGCATAAAAATACCATTTATCAACAACAAACGTATGTGTATAATTAACTACTCCATCCACATCTCCATCATCATATACACCCTGAAATCCTGAATTATCGGGCCCATTTGCGTAATAAGTATGTCGGATATCATCGTCACTATCATATTTAGAGCTAAAAATAAAATTTTGATTTTCTCCTGAAACTACGTCAGGTTGCATCCAAGCTGTAAGAGTAAATTCACTTAATCCTGTTAAATCCATGTTTTTATTCTGAAAAAAATCATCGATTCCATCAAAATCTAAACAATAGCCTACTTTTCCATCTTGTAAATAGATAGGCTCATTAATAACATCAAAATCATTAATATTGGAGGTTGAATCAAGCATATTTCCAATAACATCATTCATATGAAAAACGGCAATATAATTAGAATCCCAAACCTTATCAGAGTACTGCTGACTATCACAATTTGAATTTCCATAATACATATAAAAAATAGTATCCACATCTTTATCAAGACTTGGTATCCTCACCCAAGAAACCAACTCACCAGAAGAATCCTCATACAATTCAATCTCATGAAACAACCTATTAGCAACACCAGAACCATCCATAAATAAAATATCATCACCATCAACCTGAGCCTTATTACGAAGATCAGAATCAACAACACTAACAAGAACAGGGAAATCAGAAAGATCACCCTCAACCAACTCATGATCAATAGTAATCTTCTTACGATACAACCAACCCTCATCAAAAGGATCAAAAACCATAATAGGCTGAGTCTTAAAACTAAAAACCTCACGAGTCCAATAAGACCCATCAGTAACATTCACAAACCAAGAATAAACAGTAGTATAATCAAGACCACTAACATCCACAGAATACACGCCATCACCAACACCACTACCACTACCTGAACCAATATCAGGAACAGTTTCAACAGAATAATCCATCAAATCACCCTGAAAATCCTTTAAACTAAAACCTAACTCAGAAATATCAACAGGAACCCAATTATCACCATCACTTGGTACAAGATCTGAAACAACAGGAACAACAACCTCAGTCATAAAAGAAAAAGTCTTCTCAACAGTATTATACTTATCCTTAACAACCAAATGCCAAGAATACTCAGTATCACCCACAAGACCACTAACAGGAACCTTATAAACACCATCCTTCTTCCCACTACCACTACCTGAACCAATATCCGGACTAGTAGTAACAGTATAACTCATACGATCACCCTCATGATCACTAATCCTAAAACTAAGCTCATCAAGAGAAATAGAAACATCCTTTGCACCATTAGCAGGACTTACATCAGAAATTTTAGGAGCAGCATTAGGAGGAACATACCAATCAATAGTCTCAGCAGAAACATAAGTAAAAACACTATAACCTATAAAACCAAAAAGAGTCTCACCAGAAATAGAAAAAGTAAAACCAACACCAAGAAAACCCAAAGCAACACCAAGCTGATGACCTTTCGCAATAAATCCCCTACCTGTATTAATATTACCCACATTAGATACACCTAAATATGCAGACCACAGAGCAATACCACGAGGTCTAGGAAGCAAAAACAACGGAAGAGGAATACCAATACCACCACCAACAATACTACTAAAAAAAGAAACAGCAGAAACAGAAGCAGACTCAGGATATTCACCTAGCGGTTCAATAAATTCTGAAGAGACAAAAAACCTTTGAAGGCTACCTAACAAATTCAAGATATTAATAAAACCTGTTTTAAAACCCCTACTTGTTTTCAAATGTGGTCTATTCTCAAACCAACCTAGCCAAGACGGATTCAACAAAGAAAGCACCCTATCTCTGGACATACCTGCAGGTAACAAACCATTATTCTCCAATAGATCAACAAAATCAGACTTCAAAATCCTTGTTTCCGTACTAAAAGGTTCATAAACAATCTTATACTTTAAAACCTCAAGCACACCTGCAATATCTTCAGCAACATCACTAGATAAAACAGAGTTACATTCCTTTGAACCAGATTTATCAAAAGTATAAAACGTTAAAGAAGAAGTATCTTGATTTTCATTATTTACCTCAATTTTATTTGTACATGATTTGAAACTAACTCCACTTATTGCTGGTGTGAAAGAAACACCAATAAATAAAATAATTATTCCGATAACACGTGCCTTATTTAACAATTTATTTACATACATGTTTTACCTCCCTATATCTGATGTTATAGTTTGTAATGCTCTAATAATTATATAATAATATGGTAGAAATATTAACAAATTTAGGTTAAATTTGTTATATTGATAACGTTCTGTTATTAATATAGAGATATCAGGCAAAAAGTAGAATATATCTTTGTCATTACTAAATTCCAAAGAGGATCTGCTTTTTAAAATACTGTAACATGATATGTTGATTTTTTGTAGTACCCATTTATGCTTAATAACATTGATATCGTTTGGTGCTTTTGCTGGACGCCAGTCAATATTTACTATTGGAATTGGAAAATAAATAGGAAGATAATAGTAATAGCCATAGGGGTCAGTTAGTCTAATAGAAAATAGGTAAATAAATCTTAAACCCGGGGTTATTTTTGGAAGAAATCTTGGTTTACCCCAATAGTTACCATTAAATTTCACGTTCAAGCTTTGATTTATATAATAATTTATAACATCTCTTCTAATATTCTGATAGATATTATTATTTTTTATCGTAACAATGTTATAAAAAACAAAGGTAAAAATACCTATATAGTTGGATATCACATTATTAAATTTAATAATAATATTGTTAGATTTCCAACTATCAATACCAACACCATTATATCTAATATCATTATAGGATATTATATTATTTTCACCATGAGAAACATGTATTCCTCCTCCATAACGACCATCAGAAATACAATTATGGATAATATTATGAGTGATCACGTTATCTGAACTACGAAGGATATTTAATCCAGTATCATCGCAATTTTTTATAATATTATTAGAAATTATGTTCTTATTAGTCTTTTGATCACCAGAAGAAAAAATATAAATACCAATATTGTTGTGAGTAATTATATTATTTGTAATGATATTTTCATTTCCCTGGCTAATTCTTACCCCATATGCATTAATCCAAGGGGAATTATCAAGGGTAAAACCATTAAGATTAACCTTACTTGAAATAATTGTTACACAACTACTGTCTCTATCACTGCTTCCATCAATAACCGTTGTATTTCTATTTTCACCGATTAAATTAATACTTCTATCTATAACCAAATTCTCATAATACGGTGAGCTATCATCATAGACAAATACTGTATCACCATCACTTGCATTATCTATTGCATCCTGAATCTTAGTAAAATTGTCTTGTCCACTCCCTCCTACATATAAGATATTATTTATCGAAGACGTTGTAGATGGGTTTTTAACTACTAGATTTGTTGCATTAGAGGGAACAACACTCATACTGATAAATAAAACAATTATGCCCAAGACGAGAGTTTTTCTATATTTATTTATCATATTTCCTCCTCCTTTAATTATATACAATTCTCAATTATCTACCATAATCCTAGAACAAAATAGTATATAAATATTAACAATAAATGTACATTAACGTACAATTTCGTACTTTTAATCCAAATAAATTATATTTTTATATATGTTTTTTTATTTTATAAAGTCTAACAATTTTGCAATATTGAAAACATATCTATAAATCTCAGCATTGTTCTGATTCTTGAAATAGTAATTTCTAAATTTTACTTATTCACCTATTAATAATTCGCCTGTGGAAATCCCGATGACATAACTTAATTTTCCAATCGGTATCAAGAAATACCTATCTGAAAAGGTGACGTGAGAAGAAAAGATTAAACCTATAGAAAGACGAATTAGGTTTTTATTCCATATAATATAATGTAGTCCAATTGCATCAGCATGAACGGTTCTATTCTCAATTTCAGAAACTTTAACAAGTCCCCTTAGCCAAATTATACCCTCTATTTTTACATTTGGTCTTGGTGTTACATTTGCTATTGATGTTGCTGGTATAATCGCAAGTAGTAGTAAAACAATAGATATGCCTATTATTTTCTTTTTTATTTTACTTCCTCATTTTTATATATTCAAATTTGTTTGATAAAATCACTGTTTTATAAATCTAATAATCTCTGCAGTATTGGAAACATATCAAGGTTTGCTCTTAAAGTGATTTTAGGAGCAGACTTTAGGAGCAAAAATGGGACTTTAAGAGCAAGTATATAATTTTTTCTTACTTGTCTTAGAACAATAATTCATATTGTCTAAAAGTTTTATATACCAAGTATTTGATTTAAATTATTGGAGGAGGTAGCATTTATGAGCAAGAGAGCCTTCACATTTGGGATATTATTCATGCTAGTAGTTACTTGTTTTATTCCTATAACATTTGGATTTAATGTCAGATTATCAACAATAGAGCAACCATCTATATCTTTCAAAAAAGGTAAAACCTTGTATGTTGGAGGTAGTGGACCTGATAACTATACAAAGATTCAGGATGCAATAGACAATGCAAGTGACGGTGATACCGTTTATGTATATGATGGAGGTTCACCATACAAGGAATTAGTGGTAATTGATAAGTCTATCGATTTGATTGGTGAGGATAGGGATAATGTTGTTATTGATGGTGATTATAAAGGATCTGTTGTTGATATTCAGACAGATGGTGTAACGGTCAGTGGTTTTACAATTATAGAATGTAAGAAGCAGAATGATTACCAAAATAATGTTATTAACATTGTGGAAAGTGAAAATATTGTCATCATAGATAATATTATTTCAATCGGTCCTGAACCTTGGTTTAAGCCTTGGGTTGCTGGTGTTTATCTTAAAGATTCCACAAATAATCTTATCCAGAATAATATCATATTTGATAATAGTGGTGCTGGAAGAACTGTTGGTATAAAATTTTATGGTGGTTCATCTTTTAATAATGTCTCAGGAAATGAAGTATATGGATATACCCGTGGTATTTCTCTCTCCTCTAATGATAATGTAATTTATGGTAATAATATTCATCATAATTCTGATGGTATTGATAATAATGGTGATAGTAATAAAATCATTAACAATATTGTGACCAATAATCCTTCTGAAGGTATTACTAATTTGTATGCTTCCAATACCTTAATTTCAGGAAATACTGTCACTTATAATGGACAGGGTATCGAATTTGACAATGGAATAGCGATAGTCCATGGTTCAAATAACCATGTAATAAATAATCACATATCAAATAACAATCCGACAGGTATATTTCTATTAATTTCAGAAAACAACCTAATAACAGATAACCGTATTTCAGATAACAAATTAGGTGTGTATGCTGATTTTGCATACAAAAATACTATCTCAAGAAATAATTTCATCGGCAATGATAGAAACGCATATTTTAAATCTCAATCTTTTCTGAGTTATAGAAACACATGGGATAAGAATTATTGGAGTGATTCACTTGGTCTATTTCCAAAGATAATCCCTGGAACTGTTTATTTTCTAGTATTTTTATCATTGCCTTGGTTTCAGATTGATTGGCATCCAGCAAGAGAACCATATGATATAGAAGGAGTTATATGAAAAAGAGTCTAACAGTTGGAATCATATCTTTATTCATCTTGTCAGCAGTAGCTCCAATTAGTTTTGGAATTAATGTAAAAACACCTATTGGAATAGAATCAACAATCAGTGATGGTCCTATGGATAGTGCTTGGCCTATGTATTGTCATGATGTAAGACATACAGGTCGTAGTCCTTATAGTACTTCTGGTAATGTTGGTTTTGATAAGTGGTGGTTTAAAATTGTGTGGGGATTTGTTGAAGGATCTGGTGCTATTGATAATGATGGAGTGATTTATTTTGGTAGTTGGAAACATGGAAAGGATAATTTTTTTGCTTTGTATCCTGACGGCACTGTGAAATGGAAGTATAATATAGGTGGAAATGTCGATTCCACTGGTCCAGCGATTGATGATGAGGGTATAATATATGTAGGAACAGCTTATAATACTCATAGTGGTGATCGTTTATTTGCTTTTTATCCAAATGGAACAGTTAAATGGACATATTTTACTGAGGAAGAGATTTTTTCTGCACCTGTTATAGATGAAGATGGTACAATATTTTTTGCTCATAACACTGAGGAATATCCCTGGACTGGGTATATTACTGCTTTGTATCCAAATGGGACATTAAAATGGAGATATAAAATCTACGATTCAATTTCTTCTGATCCTGCAATCGGACTTGATGGAACAGTGTATTGTGGTTCTCATGATGGTAAGCTTTATGCATTATATCCTAACAATGGTACGTTGAAATGGAAGTTTGGTACTGACGGTTGGGTTGGTCGTGGTCCTTGTATCGCCGATGATGGTATAATTATTTTTGGTTCTTGGGATGGGCATCTTTATGCTTGTTATCCCAATGGTACTTTAAAATGGAAAACAGGTGTTGGTGCTGTGACAACACCTGTGATAGGAGGTGATGGCACTATTTATGTGGGTAGTAATCATTTATCTGCTGTTAACCCTGATGATGGTTCCATTAAATGGCAATATGATGCCCCTGGTGTTATCAGAGGTGGTAATCCATGTGTTTCAGCTGATGGTATTATTTATTGTGGAACTGTAGACCCTGGGTATATTGTTGCTGTGAATCCAGATGGAACTGAGCGATGGCGGAAATATATCGAAAAATGTCAATTTGCACCTATTATTGGTGAAGATGGAACAGTATATGTCGGTTCATCATCAAAGGAGGAGATTGAACCTGGTGCTTTTATTTCTGTTGGTTATCTTTATGCTTTTAATGAAATTGACCCTGATGCTCCTTCTGCACCAAAAATAGCTGGTTTGACAAAGGATAATTCAAATATAATAATTGATTACACTTTTAAATCAACTTCACCACTTGATAATGATGTCTACTTTTATGTTGATTGGGGTGATGGTGATTGGAATATTGATTGGTGGCTGGGTCCTTATGGTTCTGGTGAAAACGCAGTTATCAGTCATATCTGGTCAAATCCTGGAACGTATACTATTAAATCCAGATGTAAGGATAGTGATAATCTTTGGAGTGATTGGA
>JABAOF010015212.1_pt2 | contig 14399 bp, 15 predicted proteins | sample 7062171 | NCBI WGS metagenome assembly JABAOF01 (sample SAMN14538628, study PRJNA623070) | marine sediment metagenome | biome: marine biome [ENVO:00000428]; feature: marine pelagic biome [ENVO:01000023]; material: deep marine sediment [ENVO:00002113] | place: India: Gulf of Khambhat ...
TAAGTATCTCTAACCCGGCGGCTGAATCTCCAAAATTACCCGTAACCAGTATCCCGTCTCCAACTTTAGCTCCCGAGCGATAGACTACCTTCCCTCTGGCCACCTCTCCCAGCAAATTTAGAGTAACTACTGCATTCCTGGGAGAAGAAACCACATCACCGCCAATTATCTTCACGCTAAATTTCCTGCCACACTTTAGCATACCTTTGTATAGACCATCCACATCTTTGGTCAAACTATCTTTGGAGAGCGCTAAAGAAACAAGAGCATACTTTGGCTTCCCACCCATAGCAATGATGTCACTAATCGAAGATACCATTGCTTTATAACCTATCTTTTCAAAATCCGCATCCTCAGTATCAAAATGGACACCCTCCACCATTGTGTCCGTGGTAGCCACCAGAAGCTTCTCACCGTAAGGCTCAATCACTGCTGCATCCTCACCAATGCCAGCAATAATTCTCTTGATCTGAGAAGGGGGATAATGTTTTTCTACTCTTTTCTTTATCCGCTCTATTAACCCAAACTCGCCAATTCTCGATATCTTCATCGAAGCCCGCAAACAAAAAAGGGGCTCTCCTTAATAAGAGCCCCTCCTGTTGTATGTTTGATTTATTCCTTCTTCTCTTCAGAAGCCGGTGCTTTTGCCTCTTCCTTCTTAGCGGCAATCTTATCCTTTATGCTACTAATACCAGCAATTATAGCAACCAATCCTCCCCCTACCAACATAGCCGGAAGAACTCCTTTCAGCACTACCCACAATTCAAACCAAAGCTGTCCAGCGATAAACCAGATTACGCCAATAGCTGCAACCACTAATCCGCCAATGATACTACCCATTCTCTTCACCTCCCGTTAAAATTGTTTGCCTTTTCTGGCAACTTTTAATTTTCCAATACTTCTCTTATCGCCTGGGGTATTTTTTCCACTATATCTGAGGCGATAAGGCTCATCTCTCCCTTCTCCCGTCTCGCCAGATCTCCTGCCAGACCATGTAGATAGACTCCACACATGGCAGCAGGAAGCAGATTGTTTTTCCTTCCACTCCCCAATAAGCGAAGTTGACCTACCAGCCCGCCAATCATCCCCGAAAGAACATCGCCACTACCTCCGCTGGCCATTCCCGGATTGCCCAGAGGATTAATAAATACATCTTCTCCTTTTGTAATTAACGTCTGGTATCCCTTCAAAACGCACACCAGATTATTCTTCTCGGAGAATTCTAAAGCATATCCTATCCTTTCTCTCTGTATATCCTCTGCTTTCTTTCCCAGCAATCTCGCCAGTTCTCCAGGGTGGGGAGTGATAATAATTTTGGCTTTTGCCTTAGCCAAAGTTGCTTCGCTAGCTAACGAATTTATTCCGTCAGCATCCACAACGCAAGGCAAATCTACTTTATCAAGTATCTTCTTTACCAGCTTCCCCGTACTCCTGTTAGTCGAAAGCCCCGGCCCAATAACAATAACGTCTACCTTCCTCCTTTCTATAAAATCTAAAATTTTATCTATTCCTTTTGCACTCAAACTCTTCTCGTCTGTTTCGGGCAGAGGAAGTGTCATAGCTTCCGTAATCTTAACTTCCATAATAGTATTCAGGCTTTCAGGAATTCCCAGGGTCACCAATCCCGCTCCTACCCTCAATGCGCCCTGACAAGTTAAACTTGCCGCTCCCGTCATCCCGGAAGAGCCAGCCAGAATCAGAACGTGGCCGAAATCTTTCTTATGAGCATCCTTTCTCCTTTTTGGTAATATCTCCCTGATTTCAGAAGAAGTAAGCATGCTCCACGGGGAAGGTAAATCCTCCTCCTTTATTCCAATGTCCACAGTCCTGATATTTCCCGCAAACCTGTATCCCGGATAGAGGAAAAGCCCTTTCTTGGGATAAGCAAAAGTCACAGTCAAATCGGAAGCCACGCAGCAACCCCCAACTTCTCCCGTATCACCGTTTACTCCCGAAGGAATATCGCAGGCAACCACGTACTTCTTTGAATTATTAATGGCTTCAATCGTATCTTTTGTCAGGTCCTCGATTACGCCTGAAAATCCCGTGCCAAAAATAGCATCAACTATTATATCGCTCTTAGAAATCTCTTCTTTTATTCTCTCAGTGGAAAAGTCCCTAAGGGGAATAGTCTCCATGTCGGCTATCTTTACCCGGATCAGATTGGTCTTTGTATCCTCTTTCATCTCCTTTTCTTGTGCAAGGAGAACCACTCTAACCTGAGCTCCCATCTCTTTCAATTTCCTCGCCACTACCAACCCGTCTCCTCCGTTATTCCCCCTTCCTACAAAAACAACAAACTTTTTTTTAACTATGTCGGGAATCATTTTTCGGAGAACCCCAACCAACCCGGTCCCCGCCCGTTCCATCAATTCAATTCCCGGAGTGCCTTCCAAAATCGCCTTCTCATCCAGGACTCTCATCTGTTCACAAGAAACAATCTTCATTTCAATGAATTTCTTACCCTAACGCGAGGAATTTGGTGTAGGGAGCATTACAATTTTTAGCCAAAAATCGAAGATCAGAGTTTATCCCCGCGAAGACGGGGAAAACTTCTGAGATTTTTGGCGGTGCTCAAAGAGCAAAAAATTGTCAGCGAGCGAACCAAATTCCGAGCTATCTATTATTCAACCACTATCGCCTGGGCAACCGCGTAGTCACGGGAGTGGGTTAGACTAATCAGAATTTTTAAGGGGTCCAGCCTCTTACCTTTCAAGTAAACCTGCGGCTGACCATTCGACCTGTTTCTAATCTCTATATTTTTTAAACCCACCCCTCCTTTCCCCAGCGCCTTCCACACAGCCTCCTTGGCAGCAAAGCGAACTGCGTAGTGGTGGTACTTTTTCCTCTTCTTCTCACAATACCTGATTTCGTTATCGGTAAATACGCGGTTCTTCAACCGCTTATCTTTTTCCATTAACTTCTTGATTCTATTAATCTCAATTATATCTATGCCCGTGCCATAAATCGGCATCCCTTCTCTCCTTCTGGACAGAGTAACTCCTATTATGCTTTTTCGGTTTATGATACAAAAAAGTGTCGGGAAAATCAAGTCCTTTTTATATAGGATTACTCGACAGTAACGCTTTTGGCAAGATTGCGCGGTTGGTCCACATCGCAACCTCTAAGGGCAGCAATATGGTAAGCTAACAACTGCAGCGAAACCACGTTGACAATGGGAGATAATATTTCCATCGTCTCTGACATATAAAATACGTGGTCGACTTTCTTCTTAATCTCCTTATTTTTCTTCGTAGCCAGGGCAATTACAATCCCATCACGGGCTCTTACTTCTTCTATATTCGCCACTACTTTTTCGTAGACTTTGCTATCAGTGGCAATAGCCAAAACAGGCATATTCTCATCGATTAGAGCAATCGGGCCATGCTTCATCTCGCCAGCAGGATAGCCCTCTGCATGAATGTACGATATCTCTTTCAATTTCAGTGCGCCTTCTAGAGCGATGGGATAGTTTATGTGTCGTCCCAAATAGAGAAAATCTATCTTCTTGAAATAATTCTGCGCGCAAGCGATAATCTCCTCTTGATTCTCCAAAACCTCTTCCACCTGGTGAGGGATGCGCAGAAGATGCATCAATATATTCCTGGCTTCTTCTTTTTTCAAAGTTCCCCTTACTCTCCCGAAATGGACTGCCAGAAGGCATAAAGCGGTAAGCTGGGCAGTGAACGCCTTGCTGGAAGCCACCCCGATTTCCGGCCCGGCCCTAGTATAGATTACGCCATCCGCTTCTCGCGTGGCTGTAGAACCGAGCACATTGCAGATGGCCAGAGTCTTTCCTCCCTTCCTTTTTGCTTCCCTCAATCCCGCCAACGTGTCCGCCGTCTCTCCCGATTGGGAAATCAAAAGGACGAGAGTATTGCCGTTTATGATAGGGTCTCTATAGCGAAATTCAGAGCCGATGTCCACCTCACAGGGAAGCTTCACCAGTTCTTCAAGAAGAAATTCCCCGTAGAGCGCAGAATGGTATGAAGTGCCACAGGCAACGATATACACCTTCTCAATACTTCTAATCTCCTCTTTGGAAAGTCCCAGTTCTTCCAGATAAACCTCACCCTTGTCCGGCGCCATCCTTCCCCGAAACGTGTCCCGGATAGCCCTGGGCTGCTCATGAATCTCCTTGAGCATAAAATGCTTATACCCGCCCTTTTCCGCCATCACCGGGTCCCAGCTGATTTGAAATACTTTCTTTTTTATTTTCCTACCCGACTTATCATATACCTCCACCCCATCGGTACTCACTTCGGCCGTATCACCGTCGTCAAGATATATTACTTTCCTCGTATGTCCCAGGATTGCCGGAACATCAGAAGCAATAAAATATTCTTTTCTCCCCAGCCCGATAACCAGGGGACTCTCCTTGCGGGCGCATACAATCTTCTCCGGCTCATCAACAGAGATGACTCCCAAAGCATACGAACCCTCCACTTCCTTAAGCGCCCTCTGCAGTGCGGAAATAATCTTTTTCTTCCCCTTAGATTTGGCGAGATACTTCTCTACAAGATGGGCGAGAACCTCAGTATCCGTTTCCGATTTAAATTTATGCCCTTCCTTTATCAATCCTTTCTTCAGGGTGAGATAGTTTTCAATAATTCCATTGTGCACTACCACAAGTCTCTCCTGACAATCAGTATGCGGGTGCGCATTTTCTTCCGAGGGTCTTCCGTGAGTTGCCCATCTCGTGTGGCCCAGGGCTATATCTCCCTTACACGGCTTCTCCCTCAACACATTTTCCAGGTTAGTAATCTTCCCCACGCATCTTCTTAACTCCAGCCTCCCTTTCTCAATCACGCCAATACCAGCTGAGTCGTAGCCCCGATATTCTAATCTCTTCAATCCATCTATCAAAATTGGAACAACGTCCTTATTCCCAATGTAGCCCACGATTCCGCACATAAAACACTCCTGTCACTCAATTAATCTTTTCATCTCTCTCACAGCTTTAGCCAGTCCAACAAATACAGAACGGCTAATAATAGAATGCCCGATATTCAAATCTTTCATTCCGGGAATTCTTGCCACCGGTCTCACATTATCGTAATTAAGTCCGTGACCAGCGTTAAGGCGTAACCCCAAATCTACCGCCAGCTTACCCGCCTGTTTCAATTTCCTCAGTTCCTTTATCTGCCTCGCTTTCCCTTTTGCTTCTGCGTAGGTTCCCGTATGTAGTTCCACGCAATCAGCGCCAACTTCCTTAGCCGCTTTCACCTGTTTAGGTTCGGGGTCAACAAAAATACTCACCAGAATTCCCTTCTTCTTAAGCCTATTAACCACCGTGAATAATCTTCTCCTCTGACCCCAGACATCCAGCCCACCCTCAGTAGTCAACTCTCTCCTCTTCTCAGGAACTAAACATACCTCATCCGGAATAACTTTTAAAGCAATCTCCACAATCTGTGGAGTTGCAGCCATTTCCAGATTCAATTTTGTCTTGACTATTTTTCTCAAAGAATAGACATCTCTATCCTGAATATGCCTGCGGTCTTCCCTCAAGTGCACAGTGATTCCCTGCGCGCCTGATCTCTCGCAAATCTTTGCAGCTTCTATAAGGTCGGGATAAGGAGTAAATCTCGCCTGCCTCAGAGTCGCCACATGGTCAATATTCACTCCCAAATTCGCCATTCAATTCCTCCTACCTTTCTCCCTCTGTTATCTTCTTTACATCCTCTTCACTCAAAATTCTATGCTCTTTAAGAGCGCTTAAGAACGCATCTACTGCTTCAGGATCGAATTGTGTCTCTTTACATTTCACCAATTCCTTAGCTGCCTCTATAGGAGGTATTGCTTTTCTGTAGGGACGGTCAGAAGTCATAGCGTCATAAGCATCAGCCACAGCCAGGATTCTTGCCCCAGCAGGAATCTGTTTACCTTTTAATCCGTCCGGATAGCCTTTCCCATCCCACCTTTCGTGGTGATGACGCGCCACCAGAGCATATTCCTTAAACTCTTCAACACCTTCCAGGATATGAGCGCCCTGCACAGGATGCTGTTTAACTTTCGCCCACTCCTCCTTGGTAAGCTTACCCGGTTTGTTCAATATTCCATCAATAAGTCCGATTTTTCCCACATCGTGCAAAAGACCCCCGTTTTTGAGAATCTTCCCGGTATCTAATGTCACACTCTCCCAGCCCTGCTTCCCTCTTAATTTCTCTCCTATCCAGGTAGCATATTTGGTAACTGATTCAGAGTGGCCATGAGTGTGAGGGTCTCTTGCCTCTAACGCCTTAGCCAGAGCATACAGAGCCTGCACAGCAGTCTGCGCCAGTTTCCCATACGCTCTCTGAAGTTCATCCGCTTTTTTCTCAATCTCCTTGTAAAGGAGTTCATTTTCCTCTGCCTCTTTTCGCAAATCTTCGAATAACTGCGTGTGCACCTTACCCAATGCCACGTCCTTCAGGTAATCAAAACTAAAGGGCTTAATAACATAATCACTCGCTCCCAGCTTCGTAGCTTCTTCAATTTTTTGCTTGTCATGGACCGCGGTAACCATAATCACTTTAATTGTATTATCCAACTCTTTTATGCGAGACAGAACGTCTATTCCAGACATTCCTGGCAAACCGATATCCAAAAATACTAAGTGGGGCCTCGAATTCTTTATCAACTGCAAAGCATCCTCTCCATTAGAGGCAACATAAACTTCATAGTTCTGCTTCTCAAAAAAATCTTTCAAGAACCCACGCATATTAGGTTCATCTTCAACCACCAATAACTTTATCAACCATTTACCTCCTCTCTATTTTTTCCACATTGGAAGACGGATAGTAAAAGTTGTTCCCTTCCCCACCTCACTTTCTACATCAATAGTCCCATTGTGTTTCTTGATTATATTATAAACCACAGACAATCCCACGCCAGTCCCCTGCAATTTAGTAGTAAACAGAAAATCGAAAATTTTACGCAGGTTCTCCGGAGAAATTCCACACCCTGTATCCGATACTTCTATTTCCACCATTTCAGGATTAGCCAATGCCCTCGCCAGAATATTAATACTTCCCGGTTTCTCCTCTTCCATCGCCTCTATGGCATTATTGAAAAGATTCAGGAAGACCTCCTGCAGTTCCCCGGCAATTCCTCGAATCTTTGGCAAATCTTTGGGAATCTCCTTTACCACATTTATCTGCTTCTTACGCAAAGGATGCTCCACCAATCCCATGGTAGTTTCAATCAACTCCTCCAATACCACAGATGTAAAATCGCCCATCGGCGCTCTCACATATCCCATTATTCTATCAATTATGTGAGATATGCGGAAAGCTTCATCCTTTATCTTTCTCAATTTATCCTCAGTATACTTAACAACCTTTTCCTTCTCCTCTATAGATTCTGCCTTGAGCAATTCCTCTCTCATAGTTGCCAAACTCAGTTCAATACCAGAAATAATAATTGCCACAGGATTATTTATCTCGTGAGCAAAACTCGCCGCCAGTTGACCCATTGAAGAGAGTCTATCCGCCTGAGCCACCGAGGCGTAAGCCTGCTGCAGGTCCTGGCTGAGCTGGGCGCTCCTTATAGCCAGACCAGCATACCGGGAAAGTCTAAAGAATAGCGCCAGTTCCTGCGGCCTGAATAAACCTTTCTCCTTCTCTCCCAGAATCAGAAAACCCAAAAGCCCCTCCTGATAGTAACTGGGAACGCAAAGTACTGCCTTTAACTCCACCATCAATTTCTTAAGTTCCGTTAGAGCAGGTTTAATGTAATCACCCAGACGAAGCAGTCTCTCCTCCTTAAGCCAGAAATCAATATCCTCCCTTTGCAGAACGTCCAGGTCCCTCCTCCTGACAAATCTCTTTTCCACTATAAGAGGAACTATCTTCTTAAACCAGATATAAATAGGATTCTCCTTCTCAGGAAGAGTCCTCTCCAGAGAAATCCTCCTGGTTCCCGAAGTAGAACTCAACACATATTCCCCTCTATCTTTATCCAGAAGAAAGATAGTGGCGTGGGTTATACCGATATCCAGGGCAGAATGGTAGAACTGGGTAAGATATCTGGGGATTATCTTCACCAATCTCTTCACACTATCTATCTCAATCATCCCCTGTGCCGTCCTCTCCAAATGCTCCTCTGCTGTCAATTCTCTTTCCCTCTGTTTCCACTCAATCTTGCGAATCAAGAATAGCGCAGCAAAAGGACCAACCAGAGCCAACCCCGCAAAAAGCCCCAATGGAGGAACCCACCAGAACTTCTCCATCGCCCCCACAAGCCAGGGCTTCGCCACCGAAGCCACCAACGCCGGAACCCCGATGATAAAAGCATAAGTCCCGGCCAGCACCCCGCCCCTAGTAATCACCACCGCAATATCCATCAACCTATATGTAACAATGGCATAAGCAATAGTCAATACACAAATAATAACTGCGAGATGGCCAAAAGGGTAAACTCCTATCCCATAGTTGGGAAGATAATCAACTGCTCCCACATAGCCAATGAGTAGGGCTATAAACAGATATTTTCTTCGGACGCGTTCGCTCGGTAGTTTCTCTCTCTTAAACCCCAGAAACAAATTATGGAAACTTATTAACATTAACACTGCAAAAAATAGCAAGAATAAAGGATGTAAGAGTCCCGCCTTAAACCAATAGCCCCAGAAATACCGATAAACCGATGGGAGAAAATACCTGGTTCTACTCAGAGGAAGAAAAACCAATACACCTATGATATAACTTAAAAAGACATATTTTTCTTGTTTTTTTAACCCCAAGAAAGTAGTAACAAAATGGAATGTAGTAACGGGAATGAAGATTGCCCCGATATAAACAAACCTGCAGCAAAATAGTGCCTGCTTTGGTTCAGTGACCAACAAAAGTAGAAAAGTCCCTAGTTGCCAAATAAAGACTGCTATTGTTAGAAGAAGAAAAGACGTGTAAACTTTCGATCTTTTATTTTTCGTAAATACGAAAATACCTATACCTATTGAGAATATTGCAGAGATTAGGTTAGGAATTGCGTGCGGGTTAATTTGATACATTAGATTAATTTCCCTTATTACTCAGTTTTCAAATACATACGCCAGCAAAGAAGCAGCTTCAAAATCCAATAATCAATTTTTAATAAGGAATCCTATAACTCTTAAAATTTTCAATATCTCTGTCTGTTATAACTCCTCCAGAATTCCGAAAATCGGCTAGAGATAAACCCACTTTTTTTTCTTCCACCAAAACCTCGTGCACATGCTCAGGATCTACTTTCCCAATGGAATAGTTTCCATCCCAATCTTTCCAGGTCAAAATAAGAACCTCGCCAAGACACGCATAGACTTCCCCTCTGCGAAGACCTACATCTAACTTATGATTAATGCCAGAGACTTTAGCCAGCCCGGATTCAATCACTAAAATATCTTCGCGGTGCTCGATTACTTCTTTAGAAGCGTTCTTCGGTTGGCTGGCATCAATGACAATAGTCCCCGAACTCAGATGCGCCGGAGTTATTATTGCTCCTATTGCGCTGCTTGCTGCAATAACAATATCAGCGGTGGAGACAACATCAACTTCTGAACAACCCTTCAAATTCTCTCGAATCCCAATTGTTGCAATAAGAGATTTTAGTGCTTCTTGGTTTATATCTATTAATATAAGCTGTCTTACTTTTTCAGATAATATCCTCGCACAGGCAGAACCAACCGACCCTGCTGCTCCTACGATAGCAACCTTAGCATCCTTTAGTACCATCCCTATTTTCTCAGCTATTTTTGTAACATTCTGAATCAAAAGAGCAGCAGCATAAGCATTTCCCGTCGTCAAACCCGCCTTCACTTTACCAATCAGGTCAGTACCATCGTGAGTAAGAATAGAAGTGAATGCTCCCAGTCCAACAATCTTTGCGCCCAACTTATCCGCTAACTTGACAGATTGCAAAATTTTTCTTCTAGCTAAAGGTTGGTCCTTCATCATTTGCCTCGGCGTTAAAGGACAAATAATGATCCATCCTCTCACTTCTTCATTTCTTCTTGTCTTGAAACCTGTGATTTCAGACCCAATTATAGGCCAATAATATCTTGTCCAAATATTCATAAAACTTTCGGGTAACTTTCCAGCAAAGGGATACTTCTTGCCCGCATCTTTAAAACTTAGTGGATGTACTATAAATGCAAACCTGGCAGGAGCTATAACTAATCTCACAAGTCCCCGAGGCAAAAACCCTATCACCAAGTCTCTAATAGCACCAAGAAGAAGCTTTGCTGTGTTCAATATATCAAATATTATATACATTAATCTATTCTTATTCTTATTATCCAGAAAGTCGAGAAACTATGTAAGTTACTATATCATCTACTGTCTTTACATCCGCGAGGTCTTTTTCCGGAATCTCTATACCAAACTTGTCTTCCAAATCATAAACTATTTCTATTGAACTAAAAGAATCTATCCCAAGGTCGTCAGTGAGAAGAGCCATATTCTTAATCTCTGCCATATCCAAGTCCAGCTGGTCTGCCAGAATCTGTTTAACCTGCATTTCCACTGTATTTCTATCAATTTTTGTCATTTAGATTAGTTTCCGTTCACTTTTACAAATCACGTACCGTATTTCTTAATTAATACAGCTGCATTATTACTACCGAAGCCGAAAGAATTTGATAAGGCAATATCTATTTTATTTCTTCGAGCAATATTAGGGACATAATCGAGGTCACACTCGGGATCGGGAAATTCATAATTAATCGTCGGAGGGATAATGCTATTATCCACGGCCAAAGCACAAACAATTAATTCTACTGCACCAGCAGCCCCTATGAGGTGTCCAATCATAGATTTTGTAGAACTTATAGGCACTTTGTAGGCATAATCAGCGAAAACTTTCTTGATTGCCTGCGTTTCTGTTTTATCATTTGCCCGGGTAGATGTTCCATGAGCGTTTATATAATCCACCTCAGTGGGAGCTATACCTGCATCTTCTAAAGCTAAACTCATCGCCTTGGCTGCATCTTTTCCTTCCGGAGCAGGCATAACCATATGGTGTGCCCCGCTTGTCATTCCATAACCTATTATCTCCCCATATACGTGAGCACCTCTCTCTTCTGCATGGTCGAGCGATTCAAGTATAAGAATACCTGCTCCTTCCCCCATAACAAATCCGTCTCTTTCTTTATCAAATGGTCTACTGGCTCTTTTGGGTGATTCGTTCCTCTTTGACAAAACTTGTAAAGCATTAAAAGCCCCGAAGGTAAAGGGCGTAATAGGTGCTTCTGTGCCCCCTGCTACCATTACATCTGCTTTTCCCAATCGAATCATGCAAAAAGCTTGACCCACAGCGTGTGTTCCTGAGGAGCAGGCTGTAGAGATAGCAATATTTAAGCCCTTTAATCCCAATTGAATAGAGATATGTCCCGGTACAGCGTTAGGGGTAACTTTCGGTACTCCTAAAGGATGGGCCGATTTTGGACCCTTCCTATGCATAAGTTCTATTTGCTCTTCATGAAAAAGGACACCGCCCAATCCCGAGCCTATACACACGCCAATTCTGTCTTTATTTTCCTTTTTTAAATCCAATTCCCCATCTTCCACTGCCATACTAGCAGAGGCAATCCCGAATTGAGCAAATCGGTCAACCCTTTTTGCGACGGATTTTGCCATATAATTTAAGGCATCAAAATCTGAAATTTCTGCAGCAATTTTCGTATCATAATTAGAAGCATCGAAACTTTTTATCCTATCAACTCCAGACTTTCCTTTAATAGTTGCCTTCCAGAAAGCGTCTTTTCCTATGCCGTTAGGGGCTACAATTCCCAGACCCGTTATTACTACGCGTCTGTCCATCGTCTTTTTAACTTTCTTTAGTACCATTTCGGCCTTCCACAGACGCTCCTTGAGTTCCTTTGTCTTTGTCCTTCTGTCGCTCCTTCTCCTCTCAGGAACAGATTTATTGTTTTCCATTCCCTCCCCTACGAGCTTATTGAGGACTTCTTGATCTTTTTCTCCCAAGTCAAGAAAACGCACTCCACAGTTGAACTTCTTATTCCTTTCTAAGAAATAACTCCACATTACCTGTGCCTTAGTATCTATCAAGGAATATTGGGGAGATAAATCTATCCGAAGAGTAACTACTGACGAGACGGGCAGTGAGCTATTCAAAAGTAGAGATGCACCTTCACTACTTATATTACCAATCTCTCCGGAAATACTTGCAGGAATACCGGAAGGCGGGTTTTCTATCTCTATATCAACAGGATAGCCGGATAGAATGCGGGGAAAACCCCTTCTATCATATGAAAATTCATATCTTTCCATCTACGATCTCCGTAGAGAAAATAATCTATTTTTTCCCGCGCCTGTTTCTATACGCTACCTGTTGCTCCTTAAGCCACTTCTTAATCTCTTTTTCCTCAAACCTCCAGTGTCTACCAACCTTAGACGCAGGTATACGTCCAGTTTGAGCTAAATAATAGACTGTAGGTTTAGGAATTTTTAAATATACGGAAAGTTCATCTACTGTGAGCAATTTGGAAGGCATAAAAACCCCTTCGGAAAGTTACCAGTAGTTACCAGTTAGTAGCAATAATTATAAATATCTATAAACCCCCTGTCAAGAAAATTCTTTACCCCCCAAAAACTAGCTTTTTCCGAGTCGATTCTCGAGTTGTAGCAGAGATCAATTTTTAGGGAAAACTAATTTGAATTTTTGATGAGGTTGCATGATAGGTAAGATGGGAAGGGTTCTTGGAAGAAAATATAGATCTTTTGGAAGGAGCAACCGCGCTACTGGAACACAGCGAGAATCGTCATATAAACCAACTGCCAGCGAAAAAAATATAGTTATTGAAAATCTAAAATCTCCATTACTACTTGAGGGGTGCCGCGGCCACTTTCTAATCCTTCATATCGAATCCACCTATGGGATTCGTCTGCAGTATACCAGAAATACATCTTGGGGACAAATATCTTCCAAAGACCTAAGTGAAAAATGATTTCCACTCTATAAGATTCAACTTCTTTCCCAGCAACAACAATCTTCTCCTTCCGCGAGCATTTTGCCGTTACTTCATATAATTTGGGCTCATCCGTACATAAGTAAAACTCAGTCTTGTATCCCTCGGCAAGGTCTGTGCCTTCTAATGCCAAGGCTATATTGTCTGGACCTATTACCGTTGAACCCGGTTCAAAGGAGTCACCATAAACTTTACCTGAAATTAAATCTTTACGTTCAAATTCTACCACACCTTGCTCGACGTCAAACTTTTTTGATACTACCTCAATAGCTTCCCCATCTATATTTTTTATCTCCTTCCTCGAACGGATCGTCTGCAGAGAGTCGCCATATTCTAAAAACGTTTCCATATACCAGCTTATCTTTTCTTCCCGGTTGCCATAAACTCCATATCCATGCTCTTTTATTTCCAGAACTATTTTCCTATCTTTCTGAACTTTTTCCATGCGCCAGTCTACGCGCCATCGTTCAGTCCCTGAATCTTTCTCCAGACAATGGTAACTCCCCTCTGCATAATCAGAGGGCACAGGCATTTCAAAACCATATCCAAATGAGGCCACTATGAGTATTACCAAAAAAGAGATTAGCATCTTTTCTTTATTTCTTAATAGAGACGCCACGATTCCAAAAATTTTGTGCATTTGCTACCTCCTCAGAAAGGGCTTTGGCCATTGAATTACCTATAATAAACTAGCTAAAAGTCCGTATTGATATTCTATGCTTTCTAATTCTTTATTTTTCTTAATTTTTTCAGAAAATTTCTTATAAATCTGCTGGGCCTTTTCTCTTTGACCTTGCGCTATCTTATAATTTCTTCCGTCCATTATCTACTTACTTCTTGCTTCTTGACCTTTTCCCCCCATTTGGCCCCTTCTGAAACCAGGGAATTCCAACCGAAGCCAAAACCGAAGGCAAGGCAGAATAACTTAATTGACGCTTCAACGCCATTACCGGGTTGAGCAATGTTGAATTCTGGAAAAATCAACAATGTAGTAATTATGCCTAAAATAAATGAGGCCAGGGCTGACAGCCAGTATCCATTTTTGAATTCCTTAATCTTTCCTTGCCTTAGCTTTCTCAAATATGGTACTAACGTCCTGGCCAGGACACCTAATAAAATTCCTGAAAGTTTCAGGAAAAGCTCCATCCGCATACCTCCTTGCTTTAGGATTCTTTTTCTTTCAGGTCGTTCGCCCGTTTCAACTCCGTCGCCAGTTTCTCCCCTACTTTCACTATCTTATCAAGCATCTTCTTGAGAGTGTCAAGTTGTTTTGGCTCAAGGGTAATCTTCATCAAAAACCTCCTGGAATGTCACAAAAGTTTTGCATTTGCGATCTTCAGTGTTACGTCAAAGGAATTATATAAAAAGAAAGCTATTTAACGCAAGATGAAAATATCAAAATCCTTATATCCAAATGTCCATTAATGCGTAGATTCAAGGACTGCCAAATTCGGAA
>JABAOF010016447.1_pt3 | contig 14395 bp, 9 predicted proteins | sample 7062171 | NCBI WGS metagenome assembly JABAOF01 (sample SAMN14538628, study PRJNA623070) | marine sediment metagenome | biome: marine biome [ENVO:00000428]; feature: marine pelagic biome [ENVO:01000023]; material: deep marine sediment [ENVO:00002113] | place: India: Gulf of Khambhat ...
TATTTGATGATAAAGGAGAGGTTTCTTACAGCGTCAACATCTTCGTAAATGACAAGCCGATTCAGGCTCTAGAAGACGTGGATACAATTCTTAAAAATGGGGATGAGATATTAATTTTCATGCCGGTTGGCGGTGGGTAGTTTTACAAATCGCAAAACTTAAAAACCAGCATTAATCATATCCCCTCCCGCAACTTTGAAACAACAATTCGTATTTATGAGGCTGTTCCAATGCTTAACAGAAAACTGGGCGTAATAGATCTTTCAAAGGAAAAGATCGATATCCAAGAAGTCTCAGAGTCACTTAGAAGGAAGTTGTTGGGCGGTAGAGGTTTGAACTCTTATTATCTCTGGAAACTTCTTCCTAAGGGTGTAGATCCACTTTCACCTGAGAACATACTTATCTTTGGTGCTGGGTTCTTGACAGGCACTTTAGCCCCTTCATCAGGAAGGTTTAACACATCCGCGTTATCTCCAGAAACAGGTTTTTTGGGTGATACGAACTGCGGGGGTTTCTTCGCACCTGAAATGAGATATGCTGGCTTTGACAGGTTGATCCTCAAGGGCAAGGCAAAAAAACCGAGCTATATTTATGTGGAAGATGGAACGATCGAGATCAGAGACGCCAAAGATTACTGGGGCTTAGACACATTGGATGTGCAGAAGGCTTTTCGAAAAGACTTGGGACAAGTGGAAATGGCAGTTTGCGGTGTTGCTGGAGAAAACCTCGTGAGATTTGCATGCATTCGAACCGGGATAAAAAATGCTGGCGGCAGAACAGGCATGGGCTGTGTTATGGGCTCCAAGAACATCAAAGCCATAGTGGCTCATGGTACCATGGGCATAGAAATTGCACACCCAGAAGAGATGCTGAAAGTTGTGGAGGAATTGAAAGATTACCTTATGAAATCTAAGATCACGCCCATACTTGGCTCGGTAGGCACACCACTGTTATACGAAGTATCGAATGCATTTGGAGGAATAAGAACAAAGAACAGCCAGCTGAACGCATGGAGCGATGATTTCAACGCTTCAGAGGTTGAAAAGTTCGTTGAAAAAATGATTTCATGTTCATCTTGTTTTGTTCATTGCAGACACAGAAATACTTTGGGAGGAGAAGGGCCAGAATACACAGCACTTGGTCTTTTAGGCTCGAACATTGGCATGGAAAAACTTGAGGATTGCATCAAACTCCAAAACCAGGTTAACGAACTTGGCCTCGATGTTTCCTCAACAGGAACATATCTGGCTTGGGCCTATGAACTGTATGAAAAGGGCCTGATCGATGATAAGATCACTGGCGGCATCAAACTTGAATTTGGAAATTATGAATTGACGAAAAAATTGATAGATATGATTTCAAGAAGGGAAGGCTTTGGCGATATCCTTGCAGATGGACAATGGTCTGCTAAGAAGTTGAAGGATCCAAATAGGGATTACCTTATCGCGGTTAAAGGATTACCACAATCTGACCCACATGATGTTAGGTACATGAAGGCCTTTGCCTTGGGCATTGCCACTTCCTCCAGAGGGGCTGACCATCTGAGATCTCGTCCTACTCTGGAAATCTTCTTTAAACTTCCTCCAGATGTGAGGAATAAAATCTACGGTGCAGAAATCGCAAACGATCCCACAACCTTGGATACAAAGGAGCATGTGGTGGCCTGGTCAGAAAATATCTTCGCAACCATCGACTGTCTAGGCATGTGCAAGTTCATCTGCCACGGATTCAACAGTCCCCATTTTGTAGACTACAATTGGATGAGAAGGTTGATAAACAGTGCAGTTGACTGGGAATATTCAGATTCTGAGATTAGGGCAGTGGGCCCCAGAGTGGTAGACATCGAAAGGCTTTTCAATATCAAACAAGGCCTAACAAAGGCACACGACACCTTGCCAAAACGATACTTCGACGATCCAAGTCCATTAAAAACTGCAAAAGGACATCACATAGACAGAGAAGAGTTTGCCAAAGCGTTGGACAGATTCTACGATGTGAGAGGATGGACAAATGAAGGACTGGTCAAAGATGCTCGCGTCCAAGAACTGGAGGCGATAGCGTGAAATATCTGTTCACCTACCCAGAGAAATGCACCGGTTGCAGACAATGCTCAATCGCCTGCGCTTTAAACAAGCTTGGTGAGTGCAATCCAAAGAAAGGTGCAATCAACGTTCTAAGAGATGAATTTGACAGATACGAAATCCAGTTCGTTTGCCTTCAATGCGAAGAGCCAGAGTGTGTGGGAGTGTGCATGGTCAGGGCCATCACAAGGGATGAGGACGGCATAGTAAGAATCGACAGGGACAAATGTATCGGTTGCAGGATGTGCGTCATAGCCTGTCCATACGGGGCAATCAATTCCTTTGAAGGTGATATCATCAAATGCGACTATTGCGATGGTGAGCCAGTCTGTATAAAATATTGTTCTACAAATGCTGTGGTTTATGAGGAGGAGAACGAGGAGATTCTGGAGAGAAGGAAGGAGTTGGCGAAGCTGCTTTTAAAGAAAGAATGAGGTTTTGAGTTATAAACTATCGCACGAACAACGATGAAACATCGGGAATATTATTGAGTTTGTTGATAAATGCGTTTAGTAAGGGGATACATTATCATTGGGCTAATAATTACATTAACTTCTCTAGATATCCCTACCACCCATTGGGTTTCTTGATGAAGATATTAGTTAAACTCCCTAAAAAACGGATAACTAGAGGTCAGTATTAAATAATTAGAAAACGATAATCTTCACTCGCGAGAAGAAAAAAAATGACAAAGGGTGGTGATGCTATCTTTGGGGAAGGTATCAATAAGATTATAGCGGCCTTATTAACCCTATGTACCTTGATAGCCTTTGCAGGTATGATGAATTTCGGTATCAAGACAGCTAGTGCAGGCACCGTAATCCCAGGCGGCTCTATAACATCAGACGAGACATGGACATTAGCAGGAAGCCCCTACTGGGTACAGGATGCTATTACTGTTGAGGAGGGGGTGACTCTAACTATAGAACCAGGGGTTTGGGTGAAAGTTAGAAAAGACTTTGGGATGCATCTTCATATAAAAGGGAATCTAACGGCGATTGGGACTCCCAGCCAGAGGATTCATTTTACCTCAAATGAATCTTCTCCTGCTTCGAAAGATTGGGGAAATGTATGGATTTATTCCACAGGAAACGCTGTGATAGATTATTGTAACATTACCTATGGGAATCATGGCGTTGCCGTTTTCTATGCTTCAAATGTGAGTGTAACGAATAGTAATTTTATATTCAATGAGGTTGGGATTGACCTTAGGAATGCAACAAAAAATCTCATCAAAGGTAATTTAATTTCACAAAACAAGATTAGCAATATTATTTTAAGAGATTCTGAGAATAACACATTTACAAACAATAATATCACACTATCAGATCAGTTTGGATTATACAGCGAGAACTCAGTAAATAACAAAATCTATCATAATAATTTTATAGATAATTGGATTCCTCAGGCAGTTGATAATCTTAACGGTAACTTTTGGAACGACACATATCCCTCAGGAGGAAATTACTGGTCTGATTGGAGCCCCATAACACCAGATTTATATAGTGGAGCGATTACACCCCAGACAACAGGGTCTCCAGATGGCATATGTGACAATCCGTTTTATATAGATGTCGACAGTGTAGATTATTATCCATTGAAGTATCCTTTCGGGTCACCTCGTCCTGATATTGAACTCCCAATAATAGAGGATGTTAATGTTACACCTGAACCTCAAGAGGTGGATTATTTTGTGAACATATCAGCAATAGTTGGAGACAATGAGCAGGTTGATGAGGTATGGATAAACATCACGGATCCAAATGGAGTAACAATAGGAAATTTTTCAATGGATTATAACATAACTAATGATAGGTACTATTACAATGCTACTTATGGTATGCTGGGAACCTATCTATTCACAATTTGGGCCAACGATACAAACAATAATTGGAATTTTACTTCAAGCTTTTTTACCATCGAAGATTTAACACTTCCATTAATCACCAATGTCATCTCGAAGCCAGGCACTCAAAAGGTTTTCGATAGTGTCAACGTATCTGCTACTATTATCGATAATTACAATCTCTCCAGTGTTTGGATTAATATCAGCAAACCCGATGGCTCATCAATCAATACCACAATGAACAAAAGTCTCGGGAATTCATTCTATCTTAATAAAAGTTATAATCAGGTCGGAGTTTACGATTTTACTATCTGGGCTAACGACACAAGCAATAATTGGAATTTCACTTTAAGTTCTTTCATGATCGGAGATTTTACAGCCCCATCAATAAGTGACGTTATCTCAAATCCTGAGATTCAAGATATATTCGATAATGTCAATATTTCAGCCACGATATCAGATAACTATGATCTTTACGGTGTTTGGCTCAATATAAGCTACCCCGATGGCTCGTCAATAAATATCACGATGAACGAAACTCTGGGAAGTATATTTTACCTCAATAAAAGCTACGATCAACCTGGAGTTTATAATTTTACTATCTGGGCTAATGATACGAGCAATAATTGGAATTTTGAAAATGGGTCTTTTTCTATTCAAGATACTGGACAACCTCAAGCTTCAGCTGAAATCTCGCTACCATATTGGAAGAATATGTCGACATTTGAAGTTACATGGACTGCTTCAGATAATTTAGGGCTATCTAACATTACGTTACTTTATCGTTACAGTGCTGACAATTCTATATGGGGCTCTTGGATTGAGTACTCATGCAATAACACTGTCTCAGGACCGTCTGCAAGCGGTATATTTCAATTTCTTGCTCCTGTAAACGGATATTATGAGTTTTTCGTTAATGCCTCAGATAGTGAGGGTAACTGGGAACCAGATGCTCCTATTGCAGAGGCTATAACAGCTGTAGACACCTTACCCCCAACATCAAATATCAACCCTCTTTCACTGTATTGGATTAACTTTTTGCCTCTATCGTTGGAAGCTTCGGCCACGGATGGTCTCAGCGGAGTTAAAGATGTGGCTTTATGGTATAGATATAGTGTTAACAATATCTCTTGGGGGTTTTGGAAGAGTTTCGCTACTGATCAAATAGAACCATGGACATGGTCGTTCGATTTCCCTAATGGAGAAGGGTATTATGATTTCTATAGTATTGGAAAGGATTATGCAAACAATGTTGAATTAAAAACATTGAGAGACGCCCTATGCGCATATGATTTTACGCCACCAACCGCATATGCAGGTGAAGATCAAGAAGGAGAACCAGGCACAACCATGAATTTTGATGGTAGCGGTTCAACCGACAACTTTGGGATAATAAGCAATTTTACTTGGACAATTACGAAGGATTCAGTAGTTATTTCGATTCTAAACGGGCTTAATCCTACATTCAATTTTGATGTTGTTGGTGAATATATAGTTACTTTAACAGTAAAAGACCCAAGTGGGAATATAGATGATGATATAATGATAGTCTCTATAATTACCGAATTTATTGATGTAGAGCAACCGGAAATAATGCACTCAGCAATTCCAACAAACCAGGAGGTCCATTTTGGGGTGAATATTACGGCTGAGGTTTCCGATAATGTGGAGGTATTTGGGGTATGGGTACAAATTCTCGATTCCAAGAATGATGAACTAAGAAATGTTACAATGGCAAGAGTCGGCCTTTCTGATGATTACTGGTATGGGGGCATATATTCTACTGTTGGGATCTTCAACTATACAATCTGGGCAAATGATACCTCTGACAATTGGGCTCTGGCATACGGAAGTTTCGTTATTCAAGATACTACACCGCCCATAGCAGATGCTGGTGAGAATCTAACTATCAATCTTAGTGAAACCACCTACTTTGATGGCTCTAGATCGACAGATAATGTCGAAATTATTAATTATACATGGAATATATCTATGAATGAAATCCTAATTGTTACGCTCTATGGCATTTACCCAAATTATAAATTTGATAATACTGGAATTTATAATGTAACTTTAACTGTAAGAGATGCTGTGGGGAATATCGATAATGATATAATAATTGTAATAGTAGAATCTCCTGAAAAACCAAGCAAGCCCGACTATTATTGGCTTATTATCATCATAATTCTTATTATTGCAGTTATTATTTTCTATTTATTAGTTAGACGTAGGAAGAAAAAGACTCCAGAAGAAGATATACAACCCATAGTTCCGCCCACCCAACCTTTTGGATCTCAAACTTCGCCTAAAGAGGAAATGCCCTTACCACCGCGAGAGGAGGTATCTTTAGACCCAAATGAAAGAGAGGATGAATTGTCATCGGTAGTATATACCGACGCTTCATATATAAAATCTAGCGGTGTAATATTTAGTTTTCTATCTTCTTATGGATAAGGTAGCATATATCATTATAAACTTTATGTAAATGCTATATAATACATTCTAAGCATTTGACTTGACAAATTCCCTCAAACTATAAAATTCCGCGAACATAATCATTATATCCAGTTTAAGACAATTAAGCCATCATGGCAAAACCTCGAAAAATATGGGAGAAGGTTTATCAAATCGGTGGCTCAGATATTTCCCATGGACAGGATTGCTGCGTTTACATCGTAGATGTTGGTAATGCTGAGAGTGTGTTGATAGACTGTGGAGCAGGTAAAAGCTTTGACATACTTGTTAAAAATATTGAAAAGGTAGGACTCGATCCTAAGGGCTTGAGGTCGTTTATTTTAACGCATTGCCACATCGACCACATCGGCGCGGCAAGGCTTTTCAAGGATCAATTCAACTGTCAAATAATAGCTCATGAAAAGGAAGCGGACGCCATTGAAGGTAGGGATTTGGCCAAAACAGCCGCACAGTGGTACGGTGTCGATTACTCACCAGTAAAAATCGACAATAAACTAACTGGAGATTTAGAGAAATTTAGTTTTGGTGATATAGAGTTCAACTACCTCCACACTCCTGGCCATACTCCAGGTTCCATTTCAGTGTACTGCGATATTATGGGAAAGAGAGTCCTCTTCGGTCAGGATATTCACGGGCCCTTTGACGAGAGCTTTGGCTCGAATATTGAGGACTGGAAAAAGTCCATGCAGAAATTGTTAGAACTAGAGGCCGATATATTATGTGAAGGTCATTTTGGAATTTATCGGCCAAAGGAAGAGGTCAAAAGGTACATTAAAGGTTATTTGAGAAGGTATTGATTCTAAGGTTATTGGGTTGGTTGTTTTTTTTCTTGCCTTTCATCAGGCTCAATGCCCATCAATTCCTGATGTATCGCCTTTGCAGCTGTTTTTCCAGCACCCATAGCCGAGATGACTGTTGCTGCACCTGTTACAATATCTCCGCCTGCATAGACTTTTGGCTTTGTAGTCTTTCCTGTATCCTCATCTGCCAGTAATGTACCCCACTTCGTGGTTTCAAGGCCCTCTGTTGTAGAGGCGATCAATGGGTTGGGCTTGTTCCCAATAGCGATCACAACAGTATCCACATTTAAAACAAACTCACTGCCCTCCTTTGGTATCGGCCTCCTTCTTCCGCTCTCATCAGGCTCGCCAAGTTCCATCTCAATACATTCCATTGCACTGACCCAACCTCGTCCGTCGGCTAAATACCTTATAGGATTTGTGAGGAACTTGAAGATTATACCCTCCTCCATTGCATTTTCTACTTCTTCACGTCTTGCAGGCATCTCAATTTCGCTCCTCCTGTAAACGATATAAACCTCCTCAGCACCCATACGTAAGGCGCATCTCGCAGAATCCATGGCAACGTTGCCACCACCAATAACAGCAACCCTTTTTCCCATGCGTAAAGGAGTATCATATTCTGGATAAAGATATGCCTTCATGAGGTTGATTCGGGTGAGAAACTCGTTTGCTGAGTATATGCCATTCAAATCTTCACCTGGTATATTCATGAACATAGGAAAGCCTGCGCCAGTGCCAAGGAATACAGCATCACAACCGTTGCTCAAGAGTTCATCTACACTCCTGATTTTGCCAATAACAGAATCGAGAAAAATATCAACACCAAGTTTTTTAACATAATTGACCTCCCCCTTAACTATCTCCTTTGGCAACCTGAATTCTGGTATGCCGTAAACCAGCACTCCTCCCTCCGTATGAAGAGCTTCAAATAAGGTTACCTTATATCCCATTTTTGCCAGGTCTGCAGCACAGGTTAAGCCTGCTGGCCCAGAACCAATAACAGCAACGGTCTTTCCAATTGGTTGTACTTTTTCAGTATCCTCTCCTATCTCATCTTTATGAGCCAGTTCCCAGTCTGCAACAAATCTCTCTAAACGACCTATAGCTATTGGTGCGTCTTTTTTGCTGAGTGTGCAAACCTGTTCGCATTGGGTTTCCTGGGGGCATACCCTTCCACAAATACCTAGCAGACTATTCTTTTTCTTCAAAACTCTCACTGCCTCTACCATATTACCTTCACGAAGTGCCAGGATAAAATCCGGAATATCCACATCAACAGGACAACCTTCAACGCAGTTTCTTTTCTTGCACTGGATGCATCTATTAGCCTCCTCTATTGCCTGTTCTTGCGAATAACCTAAAGCCACCTCATTGAAGTTCTTCTTTCTATCTTCCGGTTTCTGCTTAGGCATTTCAACCCTATCTAAATTCAACTTTGCAATAACAACCACCACCTATTCACCATTGTGCGCATGAGCTGCACTGGTATTGGAGCGTGCTTTTGGGCTCATCAGAGTAAGTGCATCGCCTACTCATCAACAAGCGCCAGTCTACCTTATGTCCATCAAACTCAGGACCATGAACACAAGCGAACATTGCAGATTTTCCAATTTTTACTCTACAGCATCCGCACATACCTGTCCCATCAACCATTATGGGATTGAGGCTCACAACAGTAGGGATCTCATATTGCTTTGTTACCAAAGAGGTGAACCTCATCATGCATATTGGACCAATAGCTATCACCCTATCTATCTTTTCTCCATCATCCAATAATTTCCTCAAAGGCTCAAGGGCAAAGCCCTCCTGATCACCACCTCCTTCACCTATTACAGAAATGAATTCGTCGCTCGCATCTCTAAGCTCTTTCTCACCGAATGCATCTTCTCTTGATGGTACGCGCATAATCGATAGAACCTTATTTCCCTTTGCTTTTAGTGCTCGGATTGTAGGGATGACTGTGGCAACACTGTAACCACCAGCAATACATAGAACGGTGCCGAAATTATCTATCTCGGCTGGCTTGCCTAGAGGCCCAGCAACATTCAGAATGCTGTCTCCTTCCTTCAACCGAGCGAGTTTTTTGGTTGTCAGGCCTACTTCATTGAACACTATACCTATTGTGCCCTTCTTTGCATTCCAACCTGCAATGGTAAGGGGTATACGCTCCCCCTTCTCGTCAATCCTTATAATTATGAAGTGGCCAGGCATGGCCTTCTTGGCCACTGCTGGCGCCTTAATCTGAAAGCGGTGAACCTTTTGTGTAAGGTCCTCCCTTGAAACTATTTCGAAGCTCATTTACTCCCCTCTTTCTTCTCGATTCGGATGGCACAAACTTTGAGCTCTGGAATCTTAGATTGTGGATCAAGTATAGGATTGGTGAGTGTGTTTGTAGGCGTCTCAGCAAAATGAAAGCTCATGGAGACCACACCTGGAGCAACATTCTCGGTTATGAATACCTTTCCTGTCACTCTTCCGCGGCGAGAAACTATGTCTACGGCTTCATCATGGGTAATGTTTAATTTTTCTGCGTCTACAGGATTGATTTCCACCCTCTCCGTGGGCCTTATTATGTTCAGACCTTCCACTCTCCTTGTCAGGGTCCCAGTATGAAAATGAAATAAGCTTCTAGCCGTAGTAAGAACGAGAGGATACTCTTCATCCGGCAACTCCGCAGGAGGTTTGTATTCCAAAGGTGTAAAGCATCCTAACCCTCGGGAGAATTTCTCACCATGAAGGAATTTCGTGCCTTTATGATCTTTATTGGGACAAGGCCATTGTAAACCATCATTTTCTAGGCGTGAATAACCTATTCCACCATAAATGGGTGATAGATTCGCGATTTCATCCATAATTTCAGATGGATGGCTGAACTCAAAGCCTTTGCCATCCATACGCTTTGCCACCTCACAAATTATCCACCAGTCAGGTTTGCTTTGGCCTATAGATTCAATCGCCTTTCTAACTCGTTGTACCCTTCGCTCCGTGTTCGTGAAGGTGCCATCCTTCTCTGCAAAACTTGCAGCAGGTAAAACAACATGAGCTAATTGGGCTGTTTCCGATAGAAAAACATCGTTAACAACAAGCAATTCAAGTTTCTGAAGCGCTTCTCTAACATGATTGATATCGGGATCGCTGAGCATCGGATTTTCACCCAGGATATAAAGAGCCTTAATCTGTTTTTTCTCTGCAGCGTCCATTATTTCTGTTACGGTCAGTCCAGGTTTTGGATCGAGTTCACATCCCCAGGCTTTTTCGAATTTCATTCTAACAGAATCATCATTCACTCGCTGATAGCCAGGATACACATTTGGCAATGCACCCAGATCACACGCCCCTTGAACGTTGTTCTGTCCACGGAGGGGATTTACCCCAGCATTCTCCTTACCCACATTTCCTGTTAGCATGGCGAGGTTTGCGGCAGCTAAAACATTATCAGTACCATGGGAATGCTGGGTTATACCCATGGCAAATAATAAGGATGCTGGAGAGTTCTTTGCATATATTCTCGCCGCCTCAGCGATTTTATCCCAACTTACACCTGTTAATTCCTCAACAATTTCAGGTGTGAAGACAGAAAGTGAATCTTTAAATCCCTCCATATTTTCGCATCTTACTGTGGCGAAGTCATCGTCAGAAAGTCCCTCCTCCACTATGACACGACACATCCCCATAAGCAGAGCAACATCGCTCCCAGGTTTTTGCTGGAGCCATATTTCTGAGAACTTGACGAGGTCTATTTCCTTTGGATTGGCGACTATAAGTTTTGAACCGTTTCTCACAGCCTTTTTTACCTCAATACCAATCACAGGGTGGGTCTCTGTTGTATTGGTGCCGATAGCAAAGATGCATTTCGCGTTACCTATTTCTGCTATAGAATTGGTCATTGCCCCACTGCCGAAGCTCTTCACAAGTCCCGCGACCGTGGGAGCGTGGCACAACCTAGCACAATGATCTACGTTATTGGTTTTCAGAACGGCTCTTGCAAATTTCTGAACTATATAGTTCTCCTCGTTAGTACATTTGGCCGACGAAAGAACCGCCACTTCCTCAGGCTTGTACCTCTTTAACTTCTCAGCAATAATGTCAAGAGCTTCTTCCCATCCAACTTCTATAAACTTGTTATCTCGCTTAATTAATGGGCGGGTAAGTCTATCAGGATGATGAACGAACTCAGCTATGCCGAATCTCCCCTTTACACAGGCTTGGCCATGATTTGCAGGGCCGAGGGGGTCAGGTCTCACCTTGTTTATATAGTTCCCCTGAATGTCGAGCAAAAGTTGGCAGCCGACACCACAATAAGGACATACGGTAATAACCATGCGGGATGCTTGTCCCTTTCCTTTATCTGATTTGTCTGCCAGTGCCCCTGTTGGGCATATATCTACACAGGCACCGCAAAATCTGCAGTTGGTATCTAAGAGCTTTTTATCCAAGGGTGTGCCTATAGCCAACTCACTTTCTTTGTTATAATAAAAATATATCACCTTGTTCGCTCTTACCTCATGGCATATTCGTATACATCGCCCGCACAAAATACATAGGTTATAGTCCCTAACAAAGAATGGATCTTCAGTTTTTACAGGTTCGCCTTTAGGAGTAAAAGCCACTCTCATATCGTCAAGACCGAGATAAGCAACCAAAGTCTGAAGCTCGCAGCGGTTATTTGCATTGCAGGTAAGGCAGTTTTGAGGATGTTTTTCAAGGATTGGTTGGAGCGCCCATCTTCGAAATTCTCTGAGCTGTTTTGACTCAGTAATCACAACCATTCCAGTTTCGGCAGGGGTTATACATGCTGAGGGTAGCCCTCTAATACCTTCAATTTGAACAGCACACATTCTGCATTGACCTATAGGTTCTAGATACGGATGATGGCAAAGAGTTGGTATATAAATACCAACCTCCTGGGCAACCTCTAAAATTGTCATACCTTTTTGTGCTCGAACTTCGATACCATCGATTTTTAATGTAAACTCGCTCATTATAAACACCAGGGTTCCAAGTTACAGGTTGATACATTGCCGTTTTTTTCTGGTCGGGGTATTATATGGGATATGCCTTATCCTCTCCGCCTTTGCCAAGAGGTATCAGTCTTCTTTATAAAATGCTTTACGCATATCGATTGTCGAAACCAATACATTAGAGGGATGTATAAGGTTTGACAATAACTATTTTCGGCGATAATTATGGTTAATTTTCAAGATTCAGTATAAATCTAAATAATATATAACGAATCTCAACAATAGATTTAAATGGTAAAATAATAATACGGGAGGCTAAAACACCAGGTGAGCAGGTATGATCAAGTCAAAAAAGAGCGATAAAAAATGGGAACTGGCAAGGCGTTGGGAAGGACTGGATTTGGATCTTCTACCCGTCGATTCTTTAGATGTAAAGATACTGTGCATATTACGAGAAGATTCCCGTACCAGTAATGCGGAGATAGCAAGAATATTGGAAACCAGTGAAGCGACAATCAGGCGAAGGATTAGGGGTATGATAGACAAGGGTATAATAGCTGGTTTTTCCACCTTCATCAACTACGCACTCATAGAGAATCCTGTAAAAGCCTACATCCATCTCAAGGTAAGGACTGAGAGGATGGAAACAGTGATAGAGAAAATCAGGGAGCATGACATGTTGCTTGCATTATACCGTGTGACAGGTGAATACGATCTATTATGTGTAACATTGTTCAATTCTATGGATGGGTTGCATGAATTTATAGACTACTTCCTTGGCATCGATGGTATAATAGAGACAAATACTCAGATAGTGATGAAGGCTCACAAAGGTGTTCCTTGGACTGGGATCTGATAAATGTGTAGATGTATGGCCATCACATGATATTTTATCGAATCATGATCCCGAGACAGTGACCAATTAAATTAGCCCGAAACATTTTAATTTTTGGAAGGCATGCCCATTCAATTCAACGGTGATTTCTTGGAACAGGCCATTCTGAATGAAGCCATGGATATGGGTGCCACATATTGCGATATTCGAATCGGAAAATCGAGAGGCACCTACATCGAAGTTAAAGACGGCGAGCTGAAAAAAGCATCATCAGGAGAGGAGAAAGGAGCAGGCGTGAGGGTTCTCTACAATGGCGTATGGGGATTCTTCTCTACAAACGAGGTATCCAAGGAAAGTCTGAGAAATGCCCTGTTAAAAGCTCTCGAGCTGGGCAAGAGCGGCAGTAAAAGCGCAAAAGAAAGGGTGGAACTCTGTGATATAGAGATAGTAAAAGACAAAATCGTTTGGAAGACAAAAAAGGACCCCTTTGATGTGTCAATGGAGGAGAAGTACAAAATATTGGCCGAGATGGATGAGGCGATACATAAAATAGAGGGTGTGCACACCGTAACCACAACATATTCTGATGGTATCAGAGACACTCATTTTCTCAGTTCCGAAGGGGCAGATATAAGGACTGAGATCACCAGAACCATGGCTCAAGTGAACTTGGTGGCGAGGGAAGGGGCAAAGGTGGTTGGTTATAGGGGAAGGATTGGAGGTACATGCGGTTTCGAATTGTTCGATATGTTCGATGCTGTGGAGAAAGGTGTGCAGTTAGGTGAATCTGCAGTAAGGATTTTAAGGGCGGAACGTTCCCCTAGCGGAAGGTTTCCAGTTCTAGTTGATCATGATCTAGCTGGTGTTTTTGTTCACGAAGCATTGGGCCATGCAACAGAAGGAGATATTGTAATCTCTGGTGATTCGATTTTGGAAGGACAGATCGGCAACAAAATAGCCTCAGACAATGTAACGATAGTTGATGACTCCACAATAAAGAATGCCTTTGGCTCATATCCCTACGATGATGAAGGTACTAGAGGATCGAAGAAGACACTCATAAGAGATGGGGTACTAGAAGGATACATACTAAACAGAGAGACTGCACACAAGCTCGGTATGACTAGCAATGGTGGGGCAAGAGCAGAGTCTTACGCTGTTCGCCCTCTCGTCAGAATGAGCAACACATTCATAGAAAAACGCGATTATAGTTTTGAGGAGATCATAGAAGATATAGATTATGGGATTTACGCAAAAGGTACTCGGGGTGGGCAGGTGGATACTGCTAAAGGATCGTTTCAGTTCAGCGCCCAGGAAGCTTTTCTAATAGAAAAAGGAGAGATCACCAGGCCCTTAAGAGATGTCTCCCTTTCAGGCATGACCCTTCAAACTCT
>JABAOF010000544.1_pt9 | contig 14382 bp, 17 predicted proteins | sample 7062171 | NCBI WGS metagenome assembly JABAOF01 (sample SAMN14538628, study PRJNA623070) | marine sediment metagenome | biome: marine biome [ENVO:00000428]; feature: marine pelagic biome [ENVO:01000023]; material: deep marine sediment [ENVO:00002113] | place: India: Gulf of Khambhat ...
CTTCTTCGGCTTCTCCTCTACCTTCTTCGGCTTCTCCTCTACCATAACCATGTTAATCTGGTATGTGTCCCTAGTTATTGTGTTTCCCCTAATAACTTTCCTCTTCCTAAAACCCTTTCTCTTAATGTCCTTCATACCCACCCCGCTGGAGAGGAGGACCCTCTTCTTCACTCCTCCATGAACCTCCGATCGCATAGGTATTCCGCTGTTGTCGGATCCACCCGATATCCTCAGCTTCTCCCACTGGAGGCCCAGAGCTCCACCGTTTACGACATCTCCAATCTTTCTGTTGAGGAGGGTCAGAGACTCGGGTTCATCTACTTCAACCGAGGTTGTTTTACCCTCCTTCGGATCTGCGACGTTCAGCTTATACTTGACCAAACCAGCTCCTCACCCATACCTGCATATGGTATCAACTTTAAATGTTTTGCCACTTTAATAGGCCCAAGTGGGATTTGACCTTCTTTTTAGCTCAGTAAGCTCTTCCAAAATCTCTCTTTCATCTCCACTTAGATCTTGGTAGAACTCATCCAGAAGCTGGTGGGCGTGCTTCTCAGGGATATCTACTAATAAAGCGTCTTCTTCATTAATATCTTTACCCACAACTGCTTCTCTGATGGAGATGGCTACTTCCATACCCTTAGAGGCTTCCTTCAGGTTCTCGCCCTTCTCTTGTATCTGATGTATGTTACCCACCTTTTTTCCATCTTCACGGATCAGATTATACTTAGGCTTGATCCTGCCCTTTAACACTTCCACACCCATTATAGCGGGTTTGCTTCTCCTGAAGATGTAATCCCGCAATATCTTGACCTTGCCTGGGAAAACCAGAGCTTCCATCCTCCTCTGCTTTTCCCTGAAGTGAACTTGGGAAACCCATTCGAGATACTCCTCAGTTATACGGTAAAGGATCTCACCTCTGATGATAGGAACGTCCTCTTTCACAGCCTCCTCCTCGGCCTCGCTGAGGACATCCACGTTGAATGCTAGAACAACCCCACGGAGATCATTTGTCTTCTTCACCACTGAGGCCTCTACGATGTCCCTCTTTGAGACGAATCCCACGTCCGCTTTCCTGACCGGGATATCCTTCCTTCCGCAATAGTCTACGAAGGCCTCCAGAGAGCCCAGTGTGTCCGCTTTTACTACCACGCCGACCTTGTCTTCCATGATCCTTATTGCTTCCACTTCCCTCTTTACTTCCTCCATATAGGACGTGGAGTCCATATCTACAGGCATAGCATAGAAGGGCGAGCCAGCGTAGGCTTTCTCTATATCGGCAGCCGCTATAATTACTCCAGAGGCTGGATTAGTCTCATTTATAAAATCGAATTTCTTATGAGGAGCCCTCAACTCGTCCAGAGGTGCGGGCATCATTAGGGCCTTGATGCGTCGAGTGATAGGGCCCTCTGGCGTGGCGAGCACTATCTTCTGATCTTTCCTTAGGATTCCTTCGATGTGGACGGCTTTTAAAACTGTGCCGAGGCCAGGTATCTCAGTAACCTCTAATACGCTCCCCCTAGCTGGACCGCCGTAATCGACCTCTAGCCTCTCTAAGAGGAAGCGCTGAGTTAGCCCAACTATTATCGTGAGGAGTTCCTGTAGTCCCTCTCCTGTGATAGCGCTTACAGGTATGATGGCCACGGTTTCCCTGAAGTCTTTGACCCTCTCGAAGTAGTCCCCCTTGAAATTATAGGTGGATAGAGCAGCAATAATATCATATATCTTTTCGGTCAGCCTCTCCTTGGTCTCCGGGCTTTGGTTCTTCAGGGACTCCATAAATGAAAGGGTTCCTTGGGGCCTCCATCCATGGATCATGTCTAACTTGTTTGCCGCGATAAGAAAGGGAACCCTACGAGATACCAAGATATTTACACTCTCGTGAGTCTGGGGCTGGAATCCCCTAATGACGTCCACCAATAGGATGGAGATGTCCGAGGCCGAGCCACCTCTCGTGCGAAGATTGCTGAAGACTTCGTGGCCCGGAGTGTCTATGACAAGGAGGCCGGGTACGATCATCTTAAAATCGAAGCGGCTCAAGAGGTCTCCACATATCGCTTCTATGGTCTCTTTAGGCATAAAGCTCGCTCCTATGTGCTGGGTTATGCCTCCAGCCTCTTTGGCCTGCACAGCTGTTCCTCTGATCTTGTCGAGAAGGCTGGTCTTACCGCTGTCTATGTGGCCCAACACCGTTATTATAGGTTGCCTATAATGTCTTTTGACCACTGTTTATCCCAACGAATCCATCAATTTTCCAAAAAAAGATGCCTTTCAACGTCTTAAATTATTTGGAGGCCTCAGTTCTTACAACACAAATCAGGAAGAATCAGATGGAGCTTCCACCATTCTTAGGATAAGATTACTTTTTAGGAAAGAGTATCTTGACCTCGTAGAGATAGCTCTCGAAGGAGTCCGAGGCGTGTATCAAGTTATCCGTAACATCTAGGCCATAATCACCCCTAACGGTACCAGCTTCGGCCTCTGCTGGATCAGTGGTTCCGATCATCTTCCGGACTACTCTCACGGCGTTCTCACCTTTCAAAACAGCAGTAACGATCCTCTCTCCGCCTACGACGTTTAATAAGTTCTCGAAGAAGGGTTTAGACTTGTGGACCGCATAGAATCTTTCGGCCTTTTCCCTCGACATATTGATAAGCTCCAGTTTTACGATTTCTAAGCCCTTCCTCTCAAATCTACTTAGAATCTCGCCAACGAGACCTCTTTTGAGGGCAGAGGGCTTAAGAAAAATGAGGGTTTCCTCATCCAATCGCTTTTGGGACTTCTTTTCCGTCAAATTTGTCCGCCAACCTTAGCCAATAGGTTCTTCTTTTAAGATAGGGATGATGCAAATGAATTTCAGTGTTTTATCTCCAATATTCTTCAGGTGGTGACTTTCATTGGGAGGAATAAAGATAACATCGCCATCTCCGAACTCCCTTTCCTCCTCTCCCTTGATAGACCCCCTACCTTCCAAGACGAAAACCTCATGCTCCCAAGGGTGGCTGTGGGGTCGACCCTGACCTCCGGGGTCCATCTCAATTAGCCTCATGGAGAAGTTTTCAGCCCCCATCTCCTGTGTGATGAGCCATCTCACCCCCGTTTTAATGTTCTCTTGCTTTAACTCGGCCTCCACATCTCTGTAATTGAAGACTTTCATTCTTGTTTCTCCTCTTTCTTATATCATAATGTTTCTCCTTATCCTTATTATTTATCGTAAGAAGGTCATCTCTGAGCCAGTTTAACATTACTAAGAATGTTTAAAGAAATCCATGATATCTACTCTTAACGACAGCGTCATAAACCATTTTCGTCAGTGTTACGATGTCGAATACAGGTAATTTGGTCGCCTCCTGCACGGCATGCGCATAGGGAGGAAGGTTTGCACACTCGAAGACAATGGATCCCACATCAGGATGTCTCTCAAGCATCCCTCTGGCCGCCTTGACCACCTCTCCCTCGATCTTCTCCACGTCTATCATGTTTGAATCACCTAGGATTCCTTTGGCGAACTCCTTCTCTTTTTCCAAACCCGTGATAGCTATGGGGGTCGAGGAGTCAATTTTCGCAGCCTCTAAGTGCTTCTCTTTGAGGGAGGCGGAGTCAGCGGTAATAATGCCCACTCTTCTATTCGTCATTGAATAGACCAGAGGTACCAAGAGCAGGGTCGAGGTAAAGACAGGTACCTCGACGACTCTTGAGAGCTCTTCCTGAAATATGATCAGGAATCCACATGTTGATGTAATCGCCCTGACTCCATCGGCCTCTAGCTTCTGGGCTACTTTGACAAAAGGCCTTAGTAATTCAGGGTCGGCTTCCTTCACAACCCTCTGAACAGAGGCTTCCCTGACAACCTTGAACCTAACAGGAAAGTCGTAGGTGGTAGCATTGGCGACATCGCCAGGTATCCTAGGAAACCTTGTGTTTAGGGTTATAATACCGATGGCTTCACCATAGTGAATCCTTCCACCTCTGACCAATTTCATTCAAGTTCCCTAGAAATAGATACTGCTATGACCCTAGTAATAATTTGTTGCCTCTTCTTCAGCGGCTCCGCTTCTTCAGCCCACCCTTCACATATTTTGTTGTCCACTTAAACTTTCTGGGATCTCTCCTATATCGAAGGGTGTTGACCCTACACCTCCTCGAGCAGAACCTGTATACGGTGCCATCGTTCTTCACGTAGATCGTACTGGTCCCTGGGGGCATCTCATGGCCGCAGAAGGTACAAGTAAATGTTATGACCATCAGCACCCACTCATCGGAGTTTCCTCGCTTCTCTTTCGGTCTCGCGAAGCATCAATAAGTCCCCTGTTCTAATAGGTCCCAGTACATTCCTTGTCAGGATTCTTCCTCTGTCTCTCCCAGCCAGAATTCGTACCCTTACCTGGGTGACCTCTCCGGTCATACCTGTCCTTCCCACAATCTGTATGACCTCGGCCGGAGTCAAGTCCTCTATCTGGCTCAAGATCTGAACACCTACAGAGCTTAACCTTTGTGTGCGCCGAGCTTCTTGAGATGGGCTATTATATCGTCGAGGAGCTTCTGTCCCTCGCCCGGGTCGACGACGCTAGCTGCGGCTGAGGATACTCCGAGCCCACATGCTTCTCCCAAGTCGGATTTGCTTGGGACATACATGTAGGGAATCTTCTTCTCTCTGCATAGAATGGGGAGGTGTGCTACGATTTCCGGGGGGTCTACGTTCTCAGCTATTAGTACGATCTTGGCTGTTCCCCGCTCTATCGCCTTGGTGGTCTCGTTGGTGCCCTTCTTCACTCCTCTCACTTCAAGTGACATCTTGAGGGACTCATAGGCCGCTTCGATGAGCTCCCTTGGAACCTCAAATTTCTCAAACGGCAATTTCGACATTAAGGCCTCACCCTCATCGGATAAGAATGATGGACCCCGCCATTTAATATACCTTTAACTCCTAAGAATCAAGGATGAGCGAAGACCAAACGAACTCTAGATTCCTCTACAGCTTCGACGCGGCTGTAGCCTAACCTCTCCATCTGGATGATGTTCCCCTTCTCTTCTTCAAGGAGACCCCTTTCACCCTCTCCTTGGCGGATCGATCCATCAGGCCACAAGAGAGTGACCGCCGTGTGATCGTGGAGAGGCACCCAGTGGATGATGGGGGCTTTCGCCCTTAAGGCCGTCGAGACCTCGTAGTCGATAAGGTGGGCTTTGGCCTCTTCTCTCCGAACCTCATCCAGCTTAATGTTAGCCAGACCCATTAGCCTGATTAAAGGCGACTCACGGAAGAATTCTACGTCTCTTTTCTCAACGATAACCTCTATGGAGTCCTCTTCAGGGATGAAGCTGAACTTCCTGAATCCCATTTCTTCGTGATCGGGGTGGAGGCGGATCTCCTCTGATAACGGCTCCTCAACACCGTCAACTCTCAAAATATAGTGTTCAAGGACGACGAACCTTCTGTGTGCATATCTGTCCACCACCTTCCGGTTATAGGCCTCTAAGTTGCTCCATTCGATGGTTGCAGGGGTGGGTCGAATTCCCACTTCGTGAACCACTCTTCTTATCGTCTCGGATTGGAAGCCCCTCCTCCTCAAAGAAGTTAGGGTGGCGAGACGTGGGTCATCGTAGCCTGAGTAAGTCCCTTCTTGGATGCCTCTCAACATACTCGATTTGCTCAGGACACCTTTGGGTATCGAGAGTCTTCCGTGGTGGACCGCTGTCGGGGGCCTCCAACCCATGTATTCGAAGATGTGCCTCTGCTTGACCTCGTTAACCTCGTGCTCAATTCCCCTAATGATGTGAGTTATACCCATGTATTGGTCGTCGACGGCACAAGAGAAGTTGTAGAGAGGCCAGACCACATATTCACTCCCTGTTAGAGGGTGGGGATATATCTCAGTATCGATTACTCTAAGAAGGGGCCAGTCTCTGAGGGCTGGATTGGCATATCTAAGATCTGTTTTAACTCTTATGACGGCCTCTCCCTCCTTATATCCGCCACTTAGCATCGACTCCAGGCGTTGGAGATGCACATCAGCTGATAGGTCTCTGTCTGGACAAGGCATTTCTCTCGTTAGGTATCTTTTAAAGGTGTCCCTCTCGCAGGTGCAGACATAAACCGCTTCTCTGCCTATGAGCTCCCTGGCCACATCATAATATTTCTTCAGTCTTTGACTCTGGATGTATTCTTCATCCCAGAGGCACCCAAGCCATCTCAGGTCTTTTCTAATAAATTCGTAATATCTTCTCTCGGGCCTCTTAGTCCTCGGATCAGTGTCCTCAAACCTCAGGATGAACTTTCCATCGTACATTCTCGCATAGCTATGAGAGAGAACGGCAGCCCTCGCCGAACCTAGATGTAAAACGAAGTCAGGATTGGGGGAGAAGCGAGTAATGACCTTCCCAGCCTTCGCCTCCGGTAGAGGCGTCAACGCCTTTTCTCTAGTCCTAGGTCTTTCTCGAACGATAAATTCAGGGAAACTCCTGAGCATGTTGAGTTGGTCTCCTGGAGAGAGTGCGTTGACTTCTTTGACGGCCTCGTCGATAAGAGGGAGGATATCTTTGATTCTCTGCTTGAGATCAGGTCTGATAGAAACTATCTTAGCTAGAACCGGCTTTTTTTCGGCTTTGCCTTGGTAGTTAACGGCGTTCTGGAGTGCTAGGGCTCTGACGAGCTGGTGTAGCTGTAAGCTGTTCTCATCCATAATAGATTCATAAATTAATCGATTCTAGGCTAAATAAGGAAAAAGGTAAATCTGACGATACTACCAGAGATAGAGATTTACCTCTCTCTGGCATATATGAAACATGCAAGTGACTCGATGGAATCTCTATGGACGTTTTTTGGGAGTTTCCGAAGGGAGTCTATTGCCTTCTCCATATATTGTTTGGCCATTCTCCTCGCGAAGTCTACAGAACCTAGGTTGAGGATCAGATCGATTGCTCCTTCTACTTCGACGGGTTTTGCCTCTTTATTTCCAAAAACCGAGGATATCACCATCCTACCTTTTTCGGAGCTGTTTTTCAAAGCGTGGATTAGAATGAGAGTGTTCTTCCCCTGTTTTAGGTCGCTGCCTACTGGCTTTCCTGTGACCTCTGGTCTACCCATAATGCCGAGGACATCGTCAACAATTTGGAATGAGATCCCAATATTCCTTCCAAAGCTATCGAGGTGTTTCTTTTCCGTCTCGTCTGCTCCTCCTACGATTCCACCCAGCATAGAGGAAAGCCTGAAGAGGGTGGCCGTCTTCATATAAACCATCTCTATATACTCTGATTCTGTTGAAACGTATTTTTCGGCGAGTAGATCCATGATCTGGCCCCCACATATGGTCTCAGCTCCTTTAGATAGGATCTCAACGGCTGAGACTATTACTGAGGGGTCGATTCTCCTCCTCCTCATCTCACTCACTACATATGAGAAGAGGAGAGAGAAGAGAGCATCTCCTGCGGCTATGGCCGTCGGGTCCCCCCAGATTACGTGCGTTGTGGGAACACCTCTTCTGAACTCGTCCCTATCCATGATGTCGTCATGTATCAGGGTGAAGTTGTGAAGCAACTCCACAGCCACGGCTGGTGGGAGGGCGGCGTCGAATTCTGAGTCGAACATCTGAGCAGTCTTTACTGTGAGGAAGGGTCTGATGCGCTTTCCTCCGCTTAGGAGTAAGTGGAAGGTGGCCTCATAGAGGTCTAATGGAAAGCTTTTCTCAGCCCTGATTCGGCGAAGCTCGGCGTCAACGGCCCTCCTGACTTTTTCCATCTCAAGCCTCAGATCCTGTTCCATATGGATCTATCCCCTATGGTTCGAATCCGGTCGTTTTCAACCACTGATGGAGCCTACCGGTCACCACGTATTCGGCCAATTTTAACTCACTGATGTCTCTTGAACCTGTGAGGAACATGGCGGCCCTCAACTCATATATCACTTTCTCCAGCTGCTCGAAAACAGCGTCGCTCCCCTTTAAGGCTGGTGCAAGAAACGGAAACGCCGCTGCACTCATATTCGCCCCCAAAGCCAGTGATTTGGCGACATCCAAACCGGTTCGAATACCTCCCGAGGCTATGATAGGTATGTCCACATACCTTGCTGCTTCATAAACGCAGGCGGCCGTAGGGATGCCCCAATCCCAAAATGTCTTCCCAGCCTCGGCTAGCATCTTTCTATTGACTCCCAAGCTTCTGTGATACTCAATTGCGGCCCAGCTGGTGCCTCCCACGCCCGAGACGTTTATCGCTTGTACCTCCGAGTTACTCAGTGAATACGCGATCTTCCCTGATATTCCTCCTCCGGTTTCCTTAATGATGACAGGCTTTGGACTGTTCTGAGCCACCTCCTCTAGATCTCTTAGGCAACCCTCAAAATTTGTGTCTCCCTCGAGCTGAAACACCTCCTGCAGTGGATTTAGGTGTATGGTTAAGGCGTCCGCGTCGATCATCTCGATGCAACGAGAGGCCACCTCCAGTCTATTATCAGTCCTTAACTGCTGGCATCCGATATTTGCGGCCACAAACGCTGTGGGGGCTTTTTCCCTTAGAATCCTAAAGGACTCGACAGTACTCTTATCCTCTAAAGCCACTCTCTGGCTACCAGTAACCACACCTATGCCTAATCGCTCAGCCGCCTCAGCGAGAGCAGCATTGATTTTCCTAGCCAACTCGAAGCCACCTGTCATCGCATCTATTAGAATAGGGGCGTTAAACCTGTGTTCTAGAAACTTGGTAGAGAGGGAAATCTCCTCGAAGTTAACCTCTGGCAGAGACTTATGGGTGAGGAAGACGTCTTCGAAGCCTGTTGATATAGATTTGGCCTGAGTGTCCTCATGCAAACATATTTCCAGATGATCACGTTTTCTCTTCTTTGTCTTGCGTCCCAAGGAGCTGCCTCCGATCCACAGACTTATTTAGCCTTCAGGATTGATTTAACTCCGTAGTTGTCAGGCCTCACGATAAAAGGCTCGCTACCTAAACTTTTTAGAGCTCCGACCATATCTCTATTTTCTTCAGACCCAGTCAACACTATCATACATCCGCCACCGCCGGCTCCTGTCACCTTGGCACCTAGGGCTCCGTGACTCAAGGACTTGAAGATCATAGCTTCCAACTTGGCGGTAGAAACTCCGATCGAGTGTAATAGACCATGAGAGATGTTGAACATTCTACCCAGTGTCTCAAGGTCACCTCTCAGAGTGGCCTCGAGACCCTGCTCCACGACGTGGTCGCTGAGATGGACAAACAAGGAAAATATATCCTTGTATTTGCTGCTCAATACACCGACATTTCCGACGAGATCCCCTGTTGATCGCCTATCAAGGGAGTTCCCTACAACCAATGGAAAGTCTACGTCCTTAACATTTTTCAAGATACGTCTGGTGGAGCCATCGAATAAGACGAGGCCCCCAGATATAACGGTGGCCAGATCCACTCCCGACGGGTCACCGTGAACCACCTTCTCCGACTCAGAGGCCACCTTTATCAACTCATCTCTGCTAAGCTCATAGCCTAGCCGGTGTGAGACGCCCTTGACTATGGCAGCCGATAAAGAGGCGGATGAACCGAGACCTGCGGAAACGGGGATATTGGAAGAGATATCCAACTTTAAGTTGGCTCTCTTACCCAGGTATTCAAAGGTTTTTTTCACCGAGGTCTCTATAGGTGTTAAGTTCCTGAACTCTGAGCTTAAAATCCACCGACCTCTTTGGTCGAGGTAGTCTACCTCTCCTCTCTCAGAGTGATATACCTCCAGAGGGTGTTTTGAGGAGGAGACTCTAACATCTACATATCTGTCTATTGCAAGGGCGAGGGCCTTACCACCGTGGACCACAAAATGCTCTCCGGCGAGGATCACTTTCCCAGGAGCTGATGCGTCAACAAACATTGCTAACGTGTCATCTTTAGGGAGGCATAACCAACTACCTGAGAGAAGTCACCCGTAACGTCTCCGCTGGTAGCGTATTTCAGGAGTTCGGTATTAGATGCACCCAACATCTTCGCTGTATAAATCGTAGCAGCGACGGGGCCTCTTCCGCACATAGATACGTCCTTGGCATACACGATGCTCATCATCCTCTCGTCGTCAAGGGATTGGATGGCTTCTATTACCTCGTAATCCTTTCTCCTGGCAGCCGACTGAGGCTCGTAGTGTGTGAGGTCGGTGGATGCAACTATGATCGAGTTCCTTCCCTCCGCCGCCCATGCCACTGCCTCACCAACTTCTCTGCTAGTCTTCAGGTCCTGCATCATCATGAGTATAGGGACGAATCTAAATTCGCCTAAGGTATATTGGAGGTAAGGGATTTGGACCTCTAGCGAGTGTTCCCGTTCATGGGCCGAGGGGTCTACATCTATTATTGAAGATCGATCCAGGACTCTCTTAGCTGCTTCGTCGTCGATCTCTACCTCGCCTAGAGGAGTCTTCCACACCCCCGTGTCCATGAGGGAAACTCCACTTCCGTAACCTGTGTGATTGGGGCCGATCAGTATAATTAACTCTGGCTTGCCGTCCCCTGCCAGGGAATGGTATGAGTGGGCTGCCACGGGGCCTGAGTATACGTATCCCGCGTGAGGGGAGACTAGGGCTAGGATCTCCCGTTTTCCATGCATGTTGAGTCTTGGCAGTTTTCCTGGGCCGATGGGGGAAATGAAGCTCTCCTTGATCTGCTTGATCAAGGATTCTCGTTTCGAGGGGTAGAAGTATCCGGCGACGGCAGGTCGTCTAACTCTTTTCTCCGAGCTCACCTCATGACACCATGAAATCCTCTATCGGGACGTCTACCACCTCGTCCTCTCCGAGGGAGCCCCTTTCCCTCAGATAGAGTATAGTTAGACACCAGAAGGTCACTGCCAAGGAGGTTCTTCCTTTGTTGTTTGCCGGTACAGTGAGGTCCACATAACGTGGAAAGGAGTTCGTGTCGCAAAGCGAAACTATAGGGATCTTCATCTTTGCCGCCTCGGAGACTATCTGCCTGTCGTAGGCATGATCCACCACAAAGACTAGAGACACTTCCCTGTGCTCCCTAAGAACGTAGTTAGTCAGAGTTCCAGGTAGGAAACGACCCGTGATGGGAACCATGCCTATCAACTCACACATCTTTTTTATACCCTTCTCCGCATATTCACGTGCAGAGCATATTAGAACCCTATCGCTGGGAAAGCGTCCAAGGAATTTAACTGCTACTCTCATCCTCTCCAGGCTCTTTGTCACATCTATCAGGAAGAAGCCCCTAGGGTGACTCTTGTAGATATATTTCTCGCTGAAAGTAGTCTTGGTCCTCCTCCCATAGTTAACACGGTATTTGATGAGGAGCTCGGGTGTGATATCTACCTTCTCCTCGACAATGGTTTCGCTCTTCTTTTCGACTTCTTCTTCGGTCTCCTCATCGGATTCTTCCTTTTCTCCTTTCGAACTCATCTTCAACACTCCTAATTCCAAATGCTGGCCAGTCGCGCCAAGCTGCCTAGTTCTTCCTCCACCCTAATAAGTTCGTTTAGTTTGGTGACCCTCTCACCACCCGCGATACCCGCCTTAATCATTTCGGCCTCAAAGCCTATTGCGATGTGGGCGAGGTGTGGATCCGGTGTCTCCCCAGATCTGTGGGAGACGACAACCTTGAAGCCTCTCTCTCTGGCCAGCTCCACGGCTTGTTTGCAGCCCCACAGATCCCCCACCTGGTTGGGTTTGATGATCACGGCATTCCCTGCGCCTTCGCTCGTTCCAAGCATCAGCCTAGATATGCTCGTAACGTAGAGATCGTCCCCGCAGATCAGGGTTTTCGGGGTTTTGCGCGTTATCTCGGTGAACCCCTGAAAGTCCTGTTCGTTTAAGGGATCCTCGACATAGATTAGATCAAAGTTCTTTATGAGGCTCAGGACATGTTCAATTTGCTCATCCCTTGACCTCAGCACGTTGGACCTCTCATAGACATAAAGTTTGAGATTCGGGTTCCAGAGGGAGGAAGCGGCCATATCAATCCCTAAACCCATCCTTATCCCAGTCTGGGCCCTCACAAAGTCTACCGCCGAGTTGATCAGGGTGAGAATGTCATCCTCCACCAGAGAACATGACCACGCCCCCTCGTCGTTCTTCCCTCCAACAAAGAAGTCATCTCTATCTGCAAGTAACTCCCCGAGTCTCTTATGTAAGGATAGTAGAGAAAAGACTGCTTCTACGAACGACTTGGCGTTCAACGGCACAGCCAAGAACTCCTGTATATCCGAGGCTCGTCCCAAGGAGTGTTTGCCCCCTCCCACGACGTTCCCCAAGGGCAGAGGAAGTTTGGAGATCTTCTCCTTTCCGGACAACCACTGATATAATGGAATGCCCATATTCTTGGCGGCAGCCTCCGCAGCGGCTATGGAGATGCTGACAGCTGCGGCCCCACCGATTTTGGAGAAGTTGGGGGTACCATCGAGCCTTCTGATGAAGCCATCTATCTCCTCTTGAGTGGAGTATTCGTATCCAATAAGCTTAGGTCTTACATCCTGAACCAAGATCTTCATGGCTTCCCCCAGCCCACCGGCGGGGAAGACTGGAGCTTCAAAGGCACCTCTGCTTGCACCTGATGGAGCAGAGTATCTTCCTACACCACCTGTCACATATACCTCTGCTTCTGGGGTCTTCTCTCCTCTGCTGTTGACGACGACTCTTGACTTGAAGTCGATGATCTTCGGCAAATTGTCATCGACCTATTTCCTATCGGTTTTTTTTTCACCTTGGCCAGTGATGAAGAGATCTATTATCTCCACGTGGGAAAGGATCATTCGTCGGCAACAGTACCTCTTCACTCCAAGCTTATCCAGGGCACCACCAGGGTCCTCACCAGCACTTACCATCTCCTCATACTTGTAGTACTTGTCTCCCACGACAGCTCCACAACTGAAACACCTTATCGGGATCACCATAAGTCACCTATAAGATTTTTGTTTCCTCCTTCTCGGCCCAGGACCTCCGAACTTCTTCGGCTCTGTCCTCCTTGAGTCTCCAGCTATCAGCGTGCGATCAAACTCTCTGTATAATTTCTCTAGCCTCTTACTCTTCGAAACACCCACTAGAGCCCTCGCTATCGCTATGCTCGCCGCCTCTGCTTGACCCATAAATCCCCCGCCACTGACCCTTATTTCGATGTCGAATTTTTTAGCTACGTCCCGCCCTACAAGGAGAGTTTGAATGATCTTCAACCTGCTGGCCTCAGGCTGCAAGATTTCCAAGGAGACCCCGTTGACGGTTACGAGTCCTTTCCCTCGGCTGATGTAGACCTGGGCTCTGGCGGTCTTCCTGCTACCCGTAAACACTCTAGTGGTCTTCGATGTGGACATTTATCCTCCCCTCTCTAGTCTTTCCTCAAGGGGTTTCCAACCAAGGTGGCGTGCGATCTCCTCTATTGAAAGATATCCGTAGGGGCTCTCTCGATAATCTGCCTCTAGTATTCTAATTGTCTGTTCACTCTTAAACCTCTCGGGTACACCCCTAAAAACCCTTAGCCTTCGATAGGCATCCTTCCCCTTGGTTTTTTGTCTTGGAAGCATTCCTCGGACGATCCGTCGGAAGATCCCCTCAGGGGTCTTCGGCTTGAATGGTCCCAGCCTCCGGGGGTTGACCTTGGATTGGATCTGCTTGAATCTAAGATAGTCGTTGATAATCCGGCTCTTTTTCCCGGTGATGACCGATTTTCCCACATTGAAGACGATGATTTTCTCTCTGGATAGCAGTCTCTTCGCTATCAGAGAAGCCAATCTGCCGGCTACTGAGCCTTCAGCATCTATGTAGATGGTGCAAGCCTCAGACAACTGATTCATCCCACCTTAAAGGTAAGATAATTTTTGATTTTCATCCCTTTTAAGTACATTGTTCCAAATTAGACTGGCAGCAAACTTATCCATGTGCCTAGATACGCGTTTAAGCGATTATCTTCAATCCCTTACCTTTGGGGTTTCTCTCAGCCAACTCTTCTATAGAGATCGCTTCACCCCCCAAATTTTTTATCTTTTCTATGGCGGCATCGGAGAAATCATAAGCAGCGACTACTACTGTGTGGCTGAGGCTACCTAGGGAGAGAACCTTTCCCGGGACTACTACGGTGTCTCCTTCCAAAGTGTAGCGATTGATCTTCGCTACGTTCACTGTGATTTTCTTGCGTCGAACTGTCATTAGTTTCTCTCTCACTGCGCCCCAGAACGGTGAGGCCTTGTTCTTAGCGATTCTCCTGAGATTTTTATTTAGATTTATTAACCTCGCATTCCGGGTTTTTGCCTTCTCCTTTTCCCTCAAGGTTAAAAGTTCACCTTATCGAAGAAGTCCTTTAGCTGGTCGGCTTTTCCTATGAGGATTGAGAGAGACTCCTCTAAGATCTTCTCAGGGGGGATTTGGCCGTTGGACTCCAGTGTGAGAATGGAGGAAGACTCATCGATGGC
>JABAOF010003363.1_pt3 | contig 14380 bp, 10 predicted proteins | sample 7062171 | NCBI WGS metagenome assembly JABAOF01 (sample SAMN14538628, study PRJNA623070) | marine sediment metagenome | biome: marine biome [ENVO:00000428]; feature: marine pelagic biome [ENVO:01000023]; material: deep marine sediment [ENVO:00002113] | place: India: Gulf of Khambhat ...
ATTCTGCTGCGGGAAATCCTGCCCAATGTGTCCGGGCCGATCATCGTCGATGCCACCATCCGGGTCGGGTACGCGATCATGGCCATCGGCTCGCTAGGCTTCCTCGGTTTGGGTATACCGCCACCGACGCCGGACTGGGGAGGGATGATCAACGAGGGACGACCGTGGATCTTTATGATGCCCTGGGTCGTTTTGGCGCCAGCGGTGGCCTTGAGTTCTGTCGTAATTGCGCTAAATCTGTTGGCTGATGGAATCAGGGAAATTGCGCAGCAGCGCTAGGCACCTGTGCGCTTGGTATCACACGTCTCGGGCCGTACAATGCCCAAACGCGCTGCGCGATCACTCTGTATTGATATTTCTTACAGTAAAAATGAGGACAATATTCCTATGACAGAAGAGAAAAAGTGGGGACTGAGCACAACAGCCTTACACGCAGGCTACAGCCCGGTTCCGATGGACATGACACCCTTCAGGTCTTTTGTCCCGCCGGTAATTCAGAGCGCGGTCTATCCCCTCAGCGATGTCGACCATTACACCAGAATCGTCTCTGACGAAGAGCCGGGCTACGACTACGGTCGCAACAGCAATCCCACAGTCGACGTTCTACAGAAGCGGTTGGCCGCCCTGGAGGGCGGCGAGGCTGGCCTGGCGACTCCCTCAGGTGTCCATGCCTGCTTTGTAGTGTTGCAGCACCTGACGCAGGCTGGGGACGAGATTCTCACCAGCCATCGGATCTTCGGCGAGGCCTATGGGATGTTCTACGACATGGCTCCAAAGAAGATGGGCATCACCACACATCTGGTAGAAGACCCCGGTGACCTGGATGAGTGGCAGGACAAGATCACGCCCCAAACGCGTTTCCTGTGGGCGGAAACTCCCAGCAATCCCACCTTCTTTGTGATGGACATCGCTGGCCTGGCCGAGATCGCCCATGCTCATAACATCCCTCTGATCGTCGACAACACACTCGCCACCCCATGCCTGCAAAAACCACTCACCTTGGGAGCCGACATTGTGGTGCACTCACTAACCAAGTTCATGGGAGGGCAAGGGGCTATTGTGGGCGGATCGATCGTGGCCAATAAGGAGCTGATCCGGAACATGGTCTCCACCGTCGCCCGGGTTGGGTCGATCATGTCGCCAATTGATGCCTGGCTGGTGCTCATGAGCCTCGAGACGTTACCACTCCGCATGGCCCGGCATTCCGCCAACGCAGAAAGGCTCGTCGAGTACCTTGCCCAACATCCGAAAGTGAAGGGCATCAACTATCCCAGCTTGCCGGAGCATCCCCAACGGGAACTGGCTACACAGCAGATGCCTGATGGCTTTGGTGGGCTTCTTTCATTTGAAGTGGAGGGAGGCAGGGAGGCTGCCCTACAAGTGATCAACTCGTTCCGGCTCATTCCCATCGTCCCGAGCTTCGGGACAACCCGCACCATCGTGACACATCCCGCCACACACACTCACTGCAACATGAAACTTGAGGAGCGGGAGGCAGTCGGCATATTTGACGGCTTGATTCGACTGTCGGTTGGGCTCGAGGACCCAGAGGATCTGATCGCTGATCTGGAACAGGCACTTAATAAGCTAAAAGGGTAAAGGCATTAAGCCCATCCCAACAAGCAAACGGCCACCCAGAACCCGGGGCCAGATAAAGGATGGAGACTTTCAACATGAAGCACCCTCAAACAAACCTCACTTCGCTCATCGGACCTTACTACCGTGGAATGACAGATGACCAGTGCCGCATCATGCATCGTGCCAGTCTGGATGTACTCGAACGTACAGGTGTCCTCGTAAATTATCAACCGGTTCTTGATCTATTGAAAAAAGCTGGCTGCCTGGTGCAAGACAATCATGTCCGCTTCCCATCCCATCTCGTAGAGTGGGCGTTGCGCACTGCTCCAAGCCGCATCACGCTCTATGATCGTAAAGGGGAGCCGGTAATGCCTCTTGGGGATCGCATCTCTACTTTCGGCACGGGATCCGACTGCCTGCATATTCTGGATCACCGCACGGGTGAGAGGCGCAAAGCGGTGCTCCAGGACGTCGTCGATGGCATCCGCGTATCCGATGCCATGCCACATGTTGATTTCATCATGTCGATGTTTCTTCCCAGTGATGTACCTGTTGCCGCGGACGTGCGGCAGATGGAGGTGATGCTGACCTACAGCGACAAGCCCATTTGCTTCGTTACATACGAATGGGAAGGGACATCCGAAATCATCGAGATGGCTGAGGTTGCGATGGGCGGCGCGGAAATTTTACGCATCAACCCATCCGTTATCTGTTATCTCAATCCGACCTCCTCGTTTGTGCACAACGAAGCAGCGTTGCATAAACTCGTTTACTGTGCTGAAAAACGACTGCCCGTCATATACTTGCCCGATCTGCTACGCGGGATGACTGGCCCGATGACCCGTGAAGGCGCAATGGTCTGTCACAATGCAGGCGTATTGGTTGGTCTGGTCACTTCTCAGTTGGTCAACGAGGGAGCCCCCATAATAATCAGTAGCGCAAGACCATCCCACCTGGATATGAAAACGATGGTAGCTCCATATGCGACCGGCCCGGGTGGTTTCGGCGGCATCGGCATCAATCATTACTACAACCTGCCGCTCTTTTCCACCGGCGGTGCGAGCGATTCGAAGCTGCTGGACGAGCAGGCCATATTTGAAGGCACGCTGACCTTGTATGGGTCAATGTTGGCCGGAGGCAATATGATCCATGATATGGGCTACATGGAATCGGGATTGATGGGCTCGCTGGAACTGGTGGTGATTCAAGACGAGATTGTGTCCATCATCAAAGCCGGCAGTATGAAAGGGTTGGAGTTTAACGAAGAGAATCTGGCCCTGGACCTAGTCCACAAGCATGCGTTGAGTGGGGATTTCATTGGGACCGATCATACCTTGCGCCACGTTCGTGAGGGATGGGAACCGCGCCTGATCGACCGGCAAAACTATGAGGACTGGATAGCGAGTGGCGGGACGTCAATGCGTGAGCGGGCCAGGGCGAAGATCGAAGAAATCCTGGCCGAGGAGCCGAAGCACGTATTGCCGGCCGATGTTGAGAAGAAGATCAAGGCGATCGCGGACAAGGCAGTGGCTGGCCAGACAAAGTGAGGGTAGGAGGTAGCCGTATGCAACAACCAGTTCAAGAACCCGTTCTAAAAGTGGAGGACCTGGAAGTCACTTACACAACACGAGCAGGACCCGTCAAAGCTGTGAGGGACGTCTCTTTTGAGATCTGGCCCGGCGACGCGCTGGGGTTGGTTGGAGAATCTGGTTGCGGCAAGAGCACGCTCGCACTTGCGATTATGAACTATGTGGCTAAAAACGCCGCGGTAACGTGTGGACGTATCCTGTTTTTCGGTGAAAACATCTGTGAAAAAAGCGGACGGGAATTGGATCATATCCGTGGCAATAAGATAGCAATGGTGTACCAAGATCCCATGGCTGCGTTAAACCCCTCGCTTCGGATCGGCCGACAGCTCACCGAGGTTCTGGAAGAACACAAGATGTCGAGGGGCATTGAAGCTATGGCTGAATGTATCCGCATGCTGGAACGTGTGCGTATGCCGGACCCACCCGCGATCATGGAGCGCTATCCCCACCAGTTGTCGGGCGGGCAACAGCAGCGAGTTCTGATCGCTATGGCGCTACTGGCAAATCCTGCCCTGCTGATCTTGGACGAGCCGACCACCGGTCTGGACGTCACGGTTGAGGCGGGGATACTGGATCTCATCGCCGAACTGAAGCACGAGTTTGACTCTACGATTCTCTACATAAGTCACAACCTCGGCGTCGTCAGCAGAGTTGCGGACCGGGTGGCCGTGATGTACGCAGGCGAGCTGGTCGAACAAGGTTCCGTTCAGGACATCTTTCTGGGTCACCAGCACCCGTATACTGTCGCACTCTTTGGATGTATTCCGAAGATGAGTGCCAGCAGGCAGATAAAAATCCTGCAGCCGATCAGGGGGAAGGTACCTTCGCTCCACGAAACACCAAGCGGATGCGTCTTTGAGCCACGTTGTGATCGCGCCCGTGAGCGTTGCCGCATTGAACACCCTGACATCGTGAGAACCGCTGATGGGCATTTGGCGCGCTGTTTCTATGCTGATAGTCCAGATCCTGCCGAGGTGAAAACCCTCCGAGCCGAGCTTGCCGAGGCCGATCCCTCACCAAGGGGGGAAGATCTAATCTTAGAGATCGAAGGACTAAAGACCTACTACAAGGCGCAAGAACGGGGATTGGTTGGATTGACCGGCAGGCGTAAGAAAGGCTTTGTGAAGGCGGTAGACGATGTAAATCTAATGGCGTGGAAAAAATCCACACTTGGTATCGTGGGTGAATCCGGATGCGGTAAGACCACACTGGCCAAATGCGTCGCGGGTCTGGTGCCACCCAATGCTGGGAAAATGGACTTCATAGGTATTGATGTAGCACGGGTCGTCGAACAACGCCCCTTCGAACTGCTTAAAGAGTTACAGATGATTTTCCAGAATCCCGACTCTACGCTTAACCCAAGACGCTCAGTCGGAGAAGCGATCGCACGTCCCCTGCGCCTGTTCGGAACCGTACCTTCCTCTGAGATCATGGACGAGGTCTTGCGTCTTTTGGAGGCGGTGAGGTTAGGGGAAGACTATTGTGATCGCCTGCCAAGACAATTGAGCGGCGGCGAAAGGCAACGCGTGGCTCTCGCCAGGGCCTTCGCCGGCCGGCCAACGCTCGTCCTATGTGACGAGCCGCTATCCTCGCTCGATGTGTCTGTCCAGGCGGCTGTCTTGAACCTGCTGCTGGAGTTTCAGCAAGAATACGGGACCACGATGCTGTTCATCTCTCACGACTTGAGCGTTGTGTTTCAGTTGTGTGACAACGTAGCTGTGATGTATCTAGGACAATTCTGCGAGATCGGTCCTACTGAGGCGCTGTTCGCGCCACCCTATCACCCCTATACGGAGGCTTTGCTATCCGCCGTGCCCATTCCAGACCCAACAGTGGAGAGGACCAGCATCCGTCTGTCGGGCACAGTCCCGAGCGCGCTCGATCCGCCCTCAGGCTGCAGGTTCCATACACGCTGCCCACGCAAGATAGGCCCCATATGCGAGCGCGAGTCTCCCCCGTGGCGCGGGATAGCGGAAGGACACCAAATCTACTGTCACATCGAAATAGAAGAATTGCAAGATGTGGAACCGGTCTTCAGCACTGCGCAGTGAGTTGTTATGTCAACTGGGGATCGTTGGCTAGAGACAGGCACAGAGCGCTAAATCTGCGAGGCTACCGGTACACACTTTGGCGCTTGTCCTAATGAGGAATGGAAAACTTATGGACGGGAACGAGCTGGCGGCTCAATTCATCCGGGACACATGCTGGAACGACCTACCCGATGCGGTACAGCAAAAGGTCAAGATGTGTTTGGTCGACATCGTCGCTGCCATTGTGGGCGGGGTTTTGACGCCCATCAGCGACATCGCTGCTGCCTACGCCCCGGTTGTGTGGTCGGGAGACGAGGCGACAATCCTGCTGCACGACACGCACGCGAGCGCTGCTGGAGCAGCCTTTGCGAACGCCTGCGCAGCCAATGCTCTGGACTGCGATGACGGGGGCGCCTATACACGAGGACATCAAGGTGCGCAGGTTTTTCCAACAGCGCTAGCGCTGAGTGAGAAGCTGGGGCTTGGCGGGGGTGCTATGCTGGCAGCTGTGGTTGTCGGCTATGAGATCTCTCATCGCTTTGGACGCTGCTGGCATCGGTATCAGCACCCGGTCTATCAGGCTGACGGCTCATGGGGATCGGTGGCCTGTGCTGCGACAGCTGCCAATTTGATGGGACTTGACACACATACTATCAAACAGGCTCTAGGCATCGCGGAATACCATGCACCCAACCTCCCGATGGAGCGCGACCTGCTCGACCCTGCGATGGTAAAACACGGTCATGGATGGGCTTCCATGACCGGCATCGTGGCTGCCGAGTTAGCCGAGCGAGGCTTCACAGGCATCCCCGGGCTTTTGGGCTTTGAAGAATATCAGGGCTGGGTCGCTACACTCGGTGATGAGTTCATCATGGTAGATGGAGTCGATTTCAAGCAGCATTGCTCTTGTGGTTGGGGTCATATGGCTATCGCGGCAATCCAGAAGTTGCAGCGAGAACACGATTGGAACCATGAGGACATCGCGGCTATCAGGGTCGAGGGACACCATTGGACAGCGGTGCTCCACACCGCTCATCCGACCACAACGGAGGAGGCCCAGTTCAGTGTCAGGTGGCCATTGGCCGCCTATCTCATTGACGGAGAGGTAGGGCCGGATCAAATTCTTGAGCCACGATTTGGTGATGCGAGCATTAAGGCATTAGTGGACAAGATCGAGCTGGTGGAGTCAGAGGAGCTTGATCGTCTCTACCGCCCGAGCTTTGAGGGCGGCGATGAAGGTATGAGTGCCAGTCGAGTCACGATTCACCTTGGCAACGGTAGGACTCTTGACTCAGGACTGGTCTCGGACGCATGCCGCATTGAGGCACGCGGGGATGAGGAGCGGCTAGAGGGGAAATTCCGGTGGTTAACAGGGTATGTCCTCGAGGAGGATCAGATTGACCCGCTTCTGAAGATGCTGTGGCATTTTGAGGCCGTAAAGGATGTCCGTGAGCTTACCTCGCTGCTTCGACGACGCTGACGAATTGTGAACGAATTTTCGCGCTTCAAGGCAACACTAAGCTGTCGTGCAACAATGTGGTCAAGCTTCGCAGATTGATAGTTACAGGGAGGGAAACACATGGTGGCAGAAAAGAAAGACTGGGGAGAGAGTACGATCGCCCTGCATACGGGATACAGCCCGGTCCCATTGGATATGACGCTATTCAGGTCATTCGTGCCTCCTATTATTGAGAGCTCGGTCTACCCTTTCGAAAGCGTCGCTCATGGAGCTAGAGTCATCCAGCACAAGGAGCCTGGATATGGCTACGGCCGCGACGCAAACCCCACCGCCGATATCTTGCAGAAGCGATTGGCCGCCCTGGAAGGTGGCGAGCGCGGCCTGGTGACACCATCGGGCCAGCACGCGGTCTTTGCGCTCACCTACCATCTGGCTAAGGTCGGAGACGAATTCGTCACGAGCCACATGATCTTCGGTGGGGGCCATACCCTGTTCGCTCGCCTGGCTCCTGAGCGCATGGGTATTACCTCGCGCTTTGTCGAGAACCCGGCTGACCTGGATGAGTGGGACAGCCTGATCACCCCCAAGACGCGCTTTGTGTGGGCTGAAACCCCCAGCAACCCAACCACATTCGTGACCGACATAGCCGGTCTTGCCGAGGTCGCTCATTCCCACGACGTGCCATTGATCGTCGACAACACGCTGGCTACTGCATGTCTTCAACAGCCCCTTGCATTAGGGGCCGATATCGTGATTCTCTCCCTCACAAAAAACGCAGTTGGAAACGCAACCGTTATGGGCGGGGCAGTGATCGGCAGCGATGACCTGATTGAGAGTATGCTCAGAAATATTATTATGTATATCGGGGCGATCATGGCGCCTTTTGATGCCTGGCTCACCCTTATGAGTCTCGAAACATTGCCGCTCCGTATGGCCAAACATTGCTCCAATTCGGAGGATGTAGTCGCCTTTCTCGCTCAGCATCCCAAAGTTAAAGGGATCAACTATCCCAGCCTGCCGGACCATCCCCAACATGAGCTTGCCAAGCGACAGATGCCCAACGGATATGGCGTATTGCTGTCGTTCGTGGTCGATGGCGGTTTGGATGGTGCGACCAAGGTGATGGAGGCCTGCAAGATGATAACAATCATCCCCAGCTTTGGGACAAGCCGCACGGTAGCAATGCACCCTGCTTCCCATTCACACTTTGGGATGACACCTGAGGAGCGAGAGGCTGCCGGTATTTATGACGGGTTGATACGGTTGTCGATTGGATTGGAGGACTCGAAAGACATCATAGCCGACCTGGAACAGGCGCTGGACAAGCTGTAGAGAGCCGCACCGCAAGGAGTTTTCGCATGCATCATCCTCAGACCAACGTGCGCGCCCTTACGGCACCGTTCTATCGCGGGCTGACTGATGAGCAGTGCCGTCTGATTCACTGTGCCAGTTTGGAAATTCTGGAACGCACAGGGGTGCTGCTGTATTATCAACCAGCCATCGACCTGCTGAATAAGGCGGGATGCTACGTGGAGGAGAATCGGGTTCGCATCCCGGCGTACCTGGTTGAATGGGCGCTGCGCGCAGCTCCCAGCCATATCCGGCTGTATGACCGCTTTGGGAAGCCTGCGCTGCTTCTGGGGGATCGCATCTCTACCTTCGGCACAGGCTCCGATTGCCTGAACATCCTGGATCACCGCACGGGTGAGAGGCGGAAGGCACTTCTCCAAGACGTTATCGAAGGCATCCGCGTAGCCGACGCTATGCCGCATATCGACTTTATCATGTCGATGTTCCTCCCCAGCGATGCTCCCGTTGCGGCGGACGTGCGGCAGATGGAGGTCATGCTGACCTACAGCGCCAAGCCCATCTGCTTCGTCACCTACGAATGGGAAGGTACGGTGGAAATCATCGAGATGCTTGAGGTGGCGGTGGGGGGCACCGATCAGTTGCGAGCAAGTCCCACAGCGATCTTGTATATCAACCCCACCAGTGGTTTCAGGCATAACGAAGCGGCGCTGCGCAAGTTGATGTACGTGGCGGAAAAACACCTACCATGCGTGTATTGGCCTGAGGTTGGTCGCGGCCTGACTTGTCCCATCACTTATGCAGGTGGCATGGCGTGCTCCAATGCCGGTCATCTGGCCGGGTTGGTCATTGCCCAATTGGTCAACGAGGGCACCCCGATCGCACTCTGCACAGCACTGCCATTCTCGTTAGATATGAATACGATGGTCGTCCCCTACGTTGACCCAGATTGCAAGGCATACGGCCTTGAGATGAGCCATTACTACAATTTACCGGCCTTTAATTGGGGAGGGATGAGCGACTCAAAGCAGCTGGACGAGCAAGCGATCATGGAAGCTGCGCTGAGCCTTTTTGCAGCCACCCTGAACGGCGGTAACTTGATTCACGACGTGGGCTATATGGAGTCGGGGCTGACCGGTTCGCTGGAATTGGTCGTGATCTGTGACGAGATCATTTCGTGGCTCAAAGCCTTTATGCAGGGACTGGAGATCAACGAGGAGACCCTGGCCCTTGACGTGATCCATGAGCATGCGCTGAGTGGGGATTTTCTGGGAGCTGAGCACACGTTGCGTCACGTGCGTGAGGGTTGGCATCCGCGCCTGGTGGACCGGCAAAACTATGAAGGGTGGATGGCGAGCGGCGGGACGTCGATGCGTGAGCGAGCCAGGACGAAAATCGGCGAGATCCTGGGTCCAGAGCCGGAGCACAACTTACCACTAGAGGTTGAACAGAAGATCAGAGACATCACCCAGAGAACAATAGCTGCCCAGGCGGAGAAAGGATAGGAATAATTCCAGGTGTCGATCGTATTGGAAGACGCAGAAGACATCATTATCGACCCGGAAAAGGCGCTGGACAAGCCGTAGAGGAACGCACCGCCAGGAGTTTTCGCATGCATCATCCTCGGACCAACGTGCGCGCCCTTACAGCACCGTTCTATCGCGGGCTGACTGATGAGCAGTGTCGCCTGATTCACTCCGCCAGCCTCGAAATCCTGGAACGCACGGGCGTACTGATATATTACCGGCCGGCCATCGACCTGCTGAAAAAGGCGGGATGCTACGTGGAGGAGAATCGGGTTCGCATCCCGGCGCACCTGGTTGAATGGGCGCTGCGCACGGCTCCCAGCCGCATTATGATGTACGACCGCTCTGGGAAACCGGTGATGCCCCTAGGGGATCGCATCTCTACCTTCGGCACAGGCTCCGATTGCCTGAACATCCTGGATCACCGCACGGGTGAGAGGCGGAAGGCACTTCTCCAAGACGTCGTCGATGGCATCCGCGTGGCTGACGCTATGCCCCATATCGACTTTATCATGTCGATGTTCCTCCCCAGCGATGTGCCGGTCGCGGCGGACGTGCGGCAGATGGAGGTCATGCTGACCTACAGCGCCAAGCCCATCTGCTTCGTAACCTACGAATGGGAAGGCACGGCGGAAATCATCGAGATGCTTGAAGTGGTTGTCGGTGGTGCTGAGCAGCTACGGATCAATCCTACCGCAATTCTTTATCTCAATCCTACTACCGCATTCAGACATAACGAAGAAGCTCTGCGCAAACTCATATACACAGCCGAGAAATGTCTCCCCGTAGTATACCTGCCTGATGTACAACGCGGATTTTCCTGTCCGATAACGTATGCCGGTGCAATGGCTTGCGCCAATGCCGGTCAGTTGGTTGGGTTGCTGCTTGCCCAATTAGTCAACGAGGGAGCCCCAATCATACTCAATGCAGCTGCGCCAACTACGATAGATATGAAAACCATGGTCTTGCCATATGCCGAACCGGCAGGCAAGGGTTTTGTGCTCGAAATGAATTTTTACTACCACCTGCCGGTCTTCAGTACTGGCGGCTGCAGCAACTCGAAGCTTCTGGACGAGCAAGCGATCATGGAAGCTGCGCTTAGCCAGTTCTACGCTACGATGTGTGGGGGCAACATGATCCACGATTTAGGCTACATGGAGTCGGGGCTGACTGGTTCACTAGAATTGGTCGTGATCTGTGACGAGATCGTCTCATGGATCAAGGCCTCCATGAAAGGGCTTGAGATCAACGAGGAGACCCTGGCCCTTGACGTAATCCATGAGCATGCGCTGAGTGGGGATTTTCTGGGGGCCGAGCACACGTTACGCCACGTGCGTGAAGGATGGCAGCCGCGTCTGGTCGACCGGCAAAACTATGAAGGGTGGATGGCGAGTGGCGGGACGTCAATGCGTGAGCGGGCCAGGGCGAAGATCGACGAGATTTTGAGTGCAGAGCCCCGGCACATATTGCCGCCCGATGTTGAGAAGAGGATTAGGATAATTACAGAAAGGGTGGTGGCAGCTCAGACGAAGTAGCAAACCGGGGCGGTGGCTTAGGCCAACACCTCAGGGAAAAACGCCAGGGGGCTTCCGTCCGGGACAGGATTTTGTTGCTCCTCGTCTCACTCGCTACTTGCACCGTACGGAGGAAAGGGAAAAGTGATGCGCAGTAATCGTGTTAACTTTCAGTCACCCCAGTTCGCAGTCCTCTCTGATAGTCAACTCCAGGGTCTTCATTTCGCTGCCTTGGAAGTGCTGCGGCGCACCGGTATTCGATTTCATCATCAAGGTGCATTAGAACTGTTGAAGAAGGCTGGCGCGTTCATCTCAAATGGCAACTTGGTGAAGTTCCCCGCACGCCTAGTTGAAGATGCCATCGCCTCCACACCTGGTCGCATCGTTATGTGTGATCGGGATGGCCAACCAGCGATGTTCCTGGAAGGGAGTAAGGTCTACTTTGGCACTGGATCAGATTGTCCAAATCTGCTTGATCATGAAACGGGCGAGCACCGCAAGTGCACCCAGGCTGATCTGATCAATGCCTATCGCCTGTGTGATGCTTTGCCCAACATCCATTTCGTCATGTCTGTCGGCATCCCCTCCGACGTGGATCCGACTTCGATCTACGATATCCAAATGGCCTTGATGCTGGAACATACCATGAAACCAATCGTCTTTGTGACCAACGACAGAGCCAGTTGCCAGCGGGCTATTGACATGGCCGCCGCCGTGGCGGGCGGTTACAAAGCACTGACGGAGCAGCAGCATATCTTGCTCTATTCTGAGCCTAGCTCGCCCCTGCAACAATCGGAGACGGCAGTGGATAAGCTGTTGCTTATGGCGGAATATGAACTGCCGGTGCTTCATTCGCCCGGTCCACAAATGGGGGCGACCGCGCCCATCACTATGGCCAGCGGTTTGGCAATGTCATTGGCAGAGATACTGAGCTCTCTCGTGGTGCATCAGTTGCAGCGTCGGGGCGCTCCCTTTGTCTTTGGCGCAGGATTGCATCACATGGACATGGGGGCAGTTCAAATCTGCTACGCTTCACCCGAGTTTCAGCTTACCAAGGCTGCCATCGCCGAGTTGGGCCGGTGGTATGGCATCCCCACCTGGGGGTATGCAGGCTGCTCCGACGCCAAGGTCATGGACGAGCAGGCGGCCCTTGAGGCCATGCTGTCGGTGTTGATGGCCAAGTTTAGTGGCGCCAACTTGACCCACGATGTTGGTTATATGGAGAGTGGGCTCACAACCTCATTCGAGATGATCGTGTTGACCGATGAGCTGGTTGCTATGACAGATCATATTATGAAGGGTATCGAAGTCAGTGAAAATACGCTGATGTTGGACGAGTTGGACACGGTTGGCCCCGGTGGTCACTTTTTGGATACGGAGCAGACGCTGAAACGCTTCCAGGATTTTTGGTTCCCCGGTCTCTTAGATCGCAAGAGACGGGAGCAATGGTTGAAAGCTGGAGCCACGACGCTGGGCCAGCGGCTCAACACCCGGGTTAAGGAGATCACCAAAGAGCACCAGCCCAAGCCCCTGGAACCGGATAAGAAACAACAGGTGCAGGAAATCCTGGCCCAGGCGGCAGGATAATTCTCCCATCAGATGCCTTGTTCTTCGTCGAAGGGATTGGCGGATCGGGGGAGGGAATGAGACCGACGCTTCGCTTACTGACCGACGAGCAGTACAGTGCGATCGCTGCGGCTGCGTTCGAGTTGCTTGAGCGAGTAGGGGTCAAGCTGACCGAGTCGGAGGCTCAAGCGCTGCTATATGGGGCCGGGGCACATGTTGAGGGTGGTCGGGTTTACACCCCTGCGCACTTGGTCGAGGAGGCAATCCAGTCAGCACCACAGGGGCTCTCGATCTACTTACGCGATGGTGAGCTGGCAATGCGGCTGGAAGGGCACAATTATTACTACGGTGCCCATACGGATGCTCCTGATGTGCTCGACCCTTTCACCTCCCAGCGGCGTCCATGTCAAGAGGAGGATGTCCGCCGCAATGCCGTGCTTATAGATGCGCTTCCTAACATTAGCTTTTCGACCGCTTCCGGCCTGGTTGCCGATCGCAGGCCTGAGATCGCTGACCGGGTGTCTTTGGCTCAATGCTTGAAAAACTCAACCAAGCCGGTGCTCGCCATGCCTGTCACACTCCGAGCGTTAGTTGACAGCCGGGAGATGGCGGCTTTGGCTGTCGGGGGCGAGGATACATTGCGAGCCCAGCCACTCTTGATTGTTTACTCGGAGCCGGTGTCTCCTTTGGTTCAACCTGACGAATCTTTGAGGAAATTGCTCTATTGTGCTAAGCACGAGATTCCTCTGGTATATACGCCCTATGCTGCGATGGGAGGCACTGCGCCGATGAGCCAGGTGGCAATCATCGCTCAGATGTGTGCGGAGTCCCTGAGTGGGCTGGTGGTCCATCAACTCAAACGGCGAGGGGCCCCTTTTATCTTCGGTGGCATGCCCTCGGTAATGGATATGAAAACGACGGTCTTCTCTTATGGTGCACCGGAGTTCCAACTGGGCAATTCGCTTATGGCTGAGATGGCGCACTACTTTAAGCTACCAAACTTTGGCACGGCCGGCACTTCTGATTCCCAGGTATTTGACGGACAAGCTGTATTGGAGGTTACCTCGTCCTGCATCATGGCCGCTCTCTCAGGCGCCAACCTGGTTCACGACGTCGGCCTGCTTGGTAATGCTACGGTCGTTATGCCAGACATGATCGTAGCGACAGATGAAATAATCAACATGACTCGGCGCCTGCTCCCTGAAGTGCTCGTAAATGAAGAGTCTCTCGCGGTTGACGTCATCCGAGATGTTGGTCCAGGGGGGGAGTTTGTAACGCACCTCCACACACTTAATAATCTCCGTGATGTGTGGTATCCAGATCTACTTTATCGGGGCGGTGCGAAAGCATGGTGTGAATCGGGTCAGTTGACCTTTGAACAGAGGGTGAATGTGCGGACTCGAGAACTGATTGAATCCCATCAACCTGAGCCATTGACGGATGAAATTGTCGAACAGATTGAAGACATCATGAGACGAGCAGAGGAATAGCAGAATGATTCTGCGGTGGGTTGAGAGATGTTTCGGGGAGCTTGGTAGGCAAATAGCAATGGATGACCTGGGAGTGTAGATATTATGGTGGGTGTCTCAAAATATATCTCGACAATTGATTCACATACTGCTGGCGAAGGCACGCGCTTGGTAATGAGCGGCCTGCCACCCATCCCCGGAAAGACAATGTCCGAGAAGCTGGCTTACGCTGAGGAACATCTATCATGGGTACCGGGCTTGCTACTGTTAGAACCGCGCGGTCACAAGGACCTGTTTGGAGCGATTCTGGTGCCACAGTGCTCCCCAGCTGCCGACATCGG
>JABAOF010004732.1_pt1 | contig 14375 bp, 10 predicted proteins | sample 7062171 | NCBI WGS metagenome assembly JABAOF01 (sample SAMN14538628, study PRJNA623070) | marine sediment metagenome | biome: marine biome [ENVO:00000428]; feature: marine pelagic biome [ENVO:01000023]; material: deep marine sediment [ENVO:00002113] | place: India: Gulf of Khambhat ...
ACAAGTCCATGGAGATTCTCGATACCACCATGGATCGTTTCCTCGGCACGGCCGGCGTTGATAAGGCGTACGGAGAGCCAGTCGTAAACGGTGATACCGTCATCATTCCCACAGCGGAAGTAGTTACGTTGGCAGGGTTTGGTGTGGGTTCTTGGGCCGGAACCAGCACTGAGGGTGAAGGTGGTGAAATGGGGGTCGGAGAAGGTGGGGGAGGCGCTGGAGGAGGAAAAACCTTTTCACGCCCCGTGGCCGTTGTTATCTCCTCACCAGAAGGTGTCCGGGTTGAACCTGTGTTCGACTTCACCAAGATCGCCCTCGCGGCGATTACTGCATGGGGATTTATGCTCACGGCACTATTGCGCATGAAGCGACGCCGCTAAACTTGAGGGTCTGCCGAATACCTCGGCTAACCTCGCTACAACACTACCTCGAATGGACGTCATGGGATTTTTATGATCGAAATGGCGCCATCCATTCCTCCGAGGTGTGCGTGATTGACAGAAAGAGCCCCGTCGGAGGGTCACACTCTCCCGGTGGGGTTTCATCTTGCCCAAGCATTCTCTCACGGAACTCTAATCCAATTTCGACATTTCCATCTTGACATTCCCTTTGGATTGTCTTAGAGTCTCTCACAATTGCATAGATTTATTAAGAATTTTCTATTTTTATTCAAGATGTGAAGGGGATTTCGTGGAACTCCATGACGCGGATACATGGCTGACGATCAAAGAAGCAGCCGCGCGGTTGGGCGTTCATCCGGCCACATTACGCCGTTGGGCAGATGAGGGCCAGATTCCCGTTATGTTCACTCCAGGTGGGCACCGCCGTTTTGCTGAGTCGGACATCGACCACTTCACGGAGGAACGACGCCGACTGCGTGTGGTCGCAGGGCTGGAGCAGATCTGGGCAGAGCAAGCTCTGACGATGGCGCGTAAAGAGATCGTCAGTCATCAAGAACAGCATTGGCTTTCCGTTTTCGATGAGCACGAACGGGAACAAAAGCGTATGCTAGGGCGCCGGTTGATGGGCCTCTTGCTCCAATATGTCTCTTCAGAAGGTATTGAAGAGGCGATTATGGAACAGGCCCGCGCGATCGGACAAGCGCATGCCGAAAATGCCATTCAACTAGGCCTTCCCTCAAGGGATGCACTGCGCGCATCAATGTTCTTCCGCGATGCCGTCGTCGAGGCAGCTATGGCTCTCCCTGAGAAGGCCAACGTTCGGCAAGAATCCAACCTCCATATGCTTCGTCGAATTAGCCTACTTTTGAATGCGGTCCAACTCTCCATTGTCGAGACCTACGACCGTCTGGAAAGGCCGTGATGTCAAAGGCATCCTTACTGCGTTTAGGTTTGTTCCAGCTTACTGCCGGAGGACTCTCAGTCCTTTTCCTTGGCGTGTTGAACCGCGTAATGCGTGTCGAGCTCGGGTTAGACCTGTTCGTCGTCAGCCTACTTGTTGGAGGCGGACACTACCTGGGCGCGCTAGCCGCCATTCCATTCGGCTTCTTCTCGGATCGCCATCCCATCATGGGTTATCGCCGCACAATCTACATTCTGCTTGGGATGTTGGTGGCCGTTTCAGTGCTGATCCTCTCACCGTGGGTGGGATTGTGGCTCGCCGACTCGGTCACAACGTCGATGCTGATCGCGGGTTTCGGTTTCTTCCTTTTAGAGGGGATCGGAACCTTTATTGCTGGAACCGCCTTCTTGGCATTAATTGCGGAGAAGACTACGAAGGAGGAGCGCGGACAAGCGACTGGTTTGGTGTGGACGATGCTGTTCACTGGGATCATCCTCACGGGGATCGGCACGAGCATCTTGTTGAGTGAATATGATTTTGTCAACTTGGTGACCCTGTTCGCAGTGGCCGGAGTGATAGCCGTGACCCTGGCTGTGATTGCGCTCATCGGACAGGAAGAACGTGTGAAGGGACCAGTTGAAGATCAGCGAGGCCGCTTCATCGATGCGCTTCGAACGGTTGGAAACAGCAAGAGCTCGCGTTGGTTTGCGGCCTTTCTGCTTCTCGGTCTCGGAGCGTTCTTCATGCAGGATGTGATCCTGGAACCATTTGGGGGTGAGGTGCTGAGACTGACCCCTTCGGAGACAACGAGGTTTAATGTCTATATGGGCGTCGGGTTGATCCTAAGCATGCTCCTCGGCGGAATGATTCTTATTCCCAGGCGCGGGAAACGTTGGGTGACCGAGTTGGGGTGTTGGATCTTGGTGATCACCTTCGCTGCACTAGCAGCTAGCTCCTTCTTCACCAGCGGAATGGGACTGCCACTCATCATCGCCTTCTTGGGTGTGGGCGGTGGGTTGTTCACCGTCGGCGGCGTGGCCATGATGATGGATATGACCTCTGCGGCTCATGTGGGTTTATTTGTGGGCGCTTGGACGCTGATTCAAGCCCTTGCTAGGGGTCCGGCATCACTCGTTGGCGGTGGATTGTTCAGTGCATTTTCGGAACTAGGAGCCACTGCGGCACAGGGATACGGTGCAGTTTTTGCGATCGAAATGTTTGTAATATTTGTTTCCATCTTCTTTTTGCGGCGCGTCGCCGTTAAGGATTTCCAAAGGGAAGTCGTCTCATTGGGGGCATTTGCTGCGGAAGCGATGGATTAAGGTCTCATCTTGAATAACTTTGCAATCGATCAACTGAATGTGTGTCTTGGAGGATGGGAGACTTGATCGAGTTTTCAATCGGCTTGAAAGGATACGAGTTGTGAGGATGTGATGTCTCGAAGAGTTCGACGGGTGACTAGTCCGGTTCTAACGAAATCATTTTTTTACACAAAAATCGTTCCGGCGTTGTTGATTTTTCTAATGCTTGGGATGTTCATCGTGTTTGTGATTGTGTTCCTTTCACTCTAGGGTGTCGCCTCTGTTGTCAGACTCCCCATTTTGGAACGCGAAAATCTAACGATGTTTCGGAGGGAATATGGTTTACATTTCAATCTTTTCTACCATCTTGGCTTTTGCGTTTGCGTTTTCGGTCTTTAATCGATATCGCGATACGAAGAGGACGTATCTGCTGCTATGGACCTTTGGTCTTGTGCTGTATGGAATAGGGACTCTATCCGAAGTCATCATGAGCTTCGCGTTCAGTGTCCCGGTGCTGAAAATATGGTATCTGTCAGGCGCGATGCTCACGGCTGCTTGGCTTGGCCAGGGAACTGTCCATCTTCTGGTTAGAAAGAAGGGCGTGGCTCCAACTCTTTCAGCAATACTCGCCGTACTCTCAGTGATTGCGACAATCCTCGTTATTCTCGCTCCCATTACTGGTGCGGCTGAATCCTACGAAGTCACTCAACCGCTTTCTTCACAATATCAAGACATTATGGTTCGCAACGGCGTCATTATTTTCATGACGATCATACTGAATCTCTACGGTACGGTTACATTGGTAGGGGGCGCCATTTATTCCGCTTTCCTGTTCTGGAGAAAGAAGGTGCTGGTGAATCGGATGTTGGGGAACATCTTAATTGCAGCCGGCGCACTGCTTCCCGCCCTCGGTGGGTCCTTCTTGAAAGCCGGAATGGGCGATGTCCTTTACATCAGTGAATTCTTAGGCGTGATCGTGATGTACGCCGGATTTTTGCTGGCAATCACTCCTGCAGCAGTCGTAGAGGGTGAGGGGATGGTTGCGGCTGAATGATTGTGGGGGATCTGTAAGCTCTTGCCAATAGCTCCGCTCTATATAGATTGGGAGAGGTGCTTCGCCTGCGCCCGAGAGTTGAGCTCTCGGAATCCACAGAGCTTACCTTCGAGCTAAGAGCTTATGGCTGACAGCTGATCGCTGATCGCTTTAATTCGGATCCCTCACCCCAACCCCTCTCCCCATTTATGTGGGGAGAGGGGCTTTTCCCTGGTTGCGGCGCAAAAAGAAGTCAATATGTCAAGAGGTCAAAAAGTCAATACGTAGCCCCTCATGACTTTTCAACTTATTCACTTTTTCATTTATTAACTGATTCCTGAGTTCTGACTACTGACTACTGTTCATTGGAAACTCACTGACGAAACGAACACGATCGCCTCGATAAAGGTCTTCGGCGCGTTCTACGGGATTGCCATCCGTATCAAAACTGACGCGATGTTCCAAAATGAGCGGATCGCCTAGCCCGATTCCAAGGAGCCCAGCAACGGTCCCACCAGCAATGACTGGTTTCAGGCTTATTTGTGCATGGCTCAATGTGGTTCCAAATTCGATCGCTAGAACGTGATAGAGCGAGCTTGTCGTGAAATCGAACCGCTCGAGATTAGGAAAAAGCCGGGCGGGCAGTGTAAGCTGCTCCAACATTATGGGTTCATCGTCGATGAGCCGGAGGCGGTGGATGAGGTAGACTGGGGATAATTTCGGGATGTGGAGGTCCGCAGCTATGGGGGCTTTCGCCGGCCCTCGTTCAAAGAGAACCAATTTCACGCTTGTCTTGTAGCCTGGCTGCAATTCTCCGTGCAAGGTCGGACTGAGTGTCCCTATCCGGCGCGCAAAATGTGGTTCGGCGATAAAGGTGCCAGCTCCTTGTCTGCGGATGATCATCCCTTGGGCCTCCAAGGCTCGAAGTGCCCTCCGAATGGTCTGGCGGTTGACTTCGAGCTCCCGGCTGAGATCTCTCTCCGTCGGCAGGCGATCACCAGGTTTGAGTTCGCCACTTGATATACGGTTCAGGATTCCCTCCGCGATTTGCATGTACAGGGGAATGCCTTCGGTCGATTTGTCTTCTCGCTTTTGATCTGGGGAATGAAGGTCCTTTTCAGTCATGTGCCTGGTCTTCATCGTGCAGCGTCAGGTGGATTGGTGTATACCATTCGGGCGTGAAAGGTATCACAGGCATAGGTCGATGTCAAATTGTGGGTAAGGGAACATGGGTAAATAGGTAAATAGGTGAATAGGTCAAAAAGTCGATAAGTATAAAGGAGGGTTGTTTTTAATCTGAAGATTGTAGATTTAGCAGTGGGTATTGGTTCCGCAAATCTCTGAAGGACCAACACCTATGAATTCTGGTCCAATTGAGAAGTTGCTTTATTCATAGGAGGCCGAGTCGCCAGCCATAAGATCACGAAAAACATGACAGTGAAGAGTGAACTGGCCACGATGTAGATACCCTCGATGTGGATGAGGGGGATCAATGCATACGCGAGGAGAGGCCCCATCGCGCTTGCGAAGTCCCCAAATGTGAACATAACGCCCAATCGGCTACTGCGTCGATGTGCTGAGCCATCCTCGCCGGCAAGGGTTGTGGATAACCCCTGGTTACTTCCGGAGGTCACCGCGGCCAAAGGAATTCCGAAGAAAATGGCAAGTGGAGTGCCTATGGCAAGCATACCGAAGCCGAAAATTCCAGGAATCAGTCCACCGGCCGCAGTTTGCCAGCGACTGCGGCTGCGGTCGGAAAGCGTCCCAACAATGGGGACGGACACCATGGCGACAAGGGTGTTCACTCCCAGGGCCAATCCGGTGAGCGTAGCCACACCCATGGTGCGGCCTGCGATCATGACCTCCTCTCCGATCTTCCCCAGTAGGTATAAACCGAACGTAGCTTGGAGGAAACCAGCAGCAACCAGACGGTTGACACCTAAGAGGAGCATCGCAGTGAAGAACCGGATACGCCTGAACAGGTTCGGTGAAATCTTTTCTTCTCCTTCGCTCATGATGGTGCGGAAGCCAAGTCCATGGGTTTCAGGTAGAAAGATCAGGGCAATGAATGCTCCGAGGAAGGTCAGGCTGGCGTTGACAAGCATTGCTTGATGGTAACCGAGGAGATCAGTAAGCACTCCGCCGAGGAGAGCCCCACTAGCGGCTCCCAAGAAGAAAAAGGCCTGGTAGATACCCATCCATCGACCCCGATTTTCTTCTTGCGCAACTTCGAGGATGATAGTGTTCCCGCCTACCCAGATACCGGCCCATGCAAGACCCCACAGGATTCGTCCGAAGAGGAGCGGCCAGAAGCCAGTCGTCAGACCGTAAATGGCTGTGGATGCTGCACCAATGACCAGTGAGGCAACGAATAGCAGGCGATGATATCCGCGATCGTAAATCAATCCAATAGGGCCGTTAAGGGCAAGGCGGATGAAGCGGTTGATAGACAATAAAATTCCGAGGCTTGCGACTGTAGTCCCTGCATCGAAGGTATGAGTGGGTAGAACGGCGTAAAGCGAAGCATCACCGAGTAGTGAGAGGCAGGTCCCGATGCTTACCGGCAGCAGGACCGACAGCGGTGACCGTAGGTCTTTTGTCGAAGGGACCTTCGAAGGGGAATGGATCATGCTTTAAAGCTCAGCGATGTAGTCATCAATGAGGGTGATAGCCGCATCGATCTTCTCCAACCCCCAATTGAGTTCATCCATCGTGATGGAAAGAGGTGGGCAGATGAAAAGGATGTTCCACCGTGCATATGCGTAGAGGCCCTCTTCCTTTAAAGTTTCGGTTAACTTGTCCATGATGGGGAAATTTCGTTCAAAGGTTTCGGTGGTCCATGGAACCAGAGGAGTTTTCGCCTCGCGGTCAGAGACGAATTCAACTACCGCGAAGAGACCGATCCCACGCACATCGCCGATGCTTGAGTGTTCCCTTCTCATTCTATCTAGCGCTTCAAGTAGATGATTCCCGAGATCATGGGAGTTTTCAACAAGCTTTTCCTCCTCCATTACTTTGATTGTAGCGATAGCTGCAGCACAGGCGACTGGGTTACCGAACTGTGTAAGACCGGAGTAGAAGAATCTCTCGGAAAAGTGGTCGGCAATTTCATCTGTGATCATGACTGCGCCGAGTGGGAGTGTCCCATTGTTGATCCCTTTCGCGAGGGTCATAATATCTGGGGATACACCCAGTTGATCAGCAGCAAACCAGGCTCCAGTCCTACCAAATCCGGTCATCACTTCATCGAAGATCAACAGGATGCCGTACTCGTCACAAATCTGCCTTAAACTTTCCATGTATCCCTCAGGAGGGATGATGCGGCAGTTGCTGCCAGTTACCGGCTCGACCATGATAGCGGCGATACTGGTGGGTCCTTCAACCTTGATGACCTCCCTGATCGCTTCTGCGCAGTAGGTGCCGCATTCCGGATAGGTCATTTTAAAGAAACAACGGTAGCAGAATGGGTCCCAGACTCGAATGGAACCGGGCACACCAGGTTCCACACCCCTACGTCGTGGATCTCCGGTTATGGAGCTAGCGCCGTAGGTGGCGCCGTGATAGGAGCGGAAGCGTGAAATCACCTTTTGCCTGCCGGTTACCATCCTGGCGATCTTGAGTGCATTGTCGTTTGCAACACCTCCTCCAGTCACGAGGAAGCATTTGGTAAGGTTTTCTGGTGTGCGCTCGGATAGGACCTTGCCAAGCTTTGCGCGCTGCTCATTGGCAGCAGCGGGCATGATGTAACACAGCTTTTCGGCTTGGTCTTTAATGGCTTTCGTGATCTTGGGATGCTGGTGCCCGACGTTGACGTTGATGAGCTGCGATGCGAAGTCGAGGTATTTCTTTCCGCCGGAATCCCAGAACCAACATCCCTCCGCGCCGGTTATCACCCAGGGCTGGAAACGCTCCTGGGGGGACCACGTGTGGAGCAAGTAGTTCTTTTCGAAATCTCCCACTTGCTTGGCGTTCAGACTGAGGTTCTCTTCATTCATTTATAACCTTTCATTTATGAAGGGATCGGGAATCAGGAATCAGTTAATCAGTCGAGAAGTTGACAAGTCAAGAAGTCAATGCGTATTCGGGGATCGGTAATCGGTAGACAGTAGCCAGTAGACAGATATCAGCTTTTAGCTTTAAGTTTTCAGCGATCAGCTTTCAATAGTCATTAGACAGTAGCCAGTTACCTGATCCCCGATTAACCGATTCCTGATTACATTCTTGACTTGTCGACCCATTGACCTGTCATCACCAGACCAAGAGATGGTCGCCTCAAGCGTCCATTTCGAGCGCTTCTGCCATGGCTTTGATGTGTGCAGGGGTACTGCCGCAGCATGCACCAATGATCTGTGCTCCTGCTTTGTGTACCTCGACAGCATAATCCGCCATGACGCTTGGATCCGCCCGATATTCGGGTTTTCCGTCCACAAGAGTGGGGATGCCGGCGTTCGCTTTGGCTACCAGAACTGCTTCAGGTTCGGCGTCCCGCATCTCTTTTATGGAAGTTACGATCTCTTCGGGACCTTTACCGCAGTTTCCACCAACGGCTACAGCCCCGTAGGAAAGCAAGGTAGAGGCAGCTTCTGCCGGGCTCACTCCCATTAGGGTTCGGCCCTTGCTGTCAAAAGTCATCGTTATCACAATAGGAATATCATGGGATATCTGCCGAGTTCCACCCACGGCCGCTCGAACTTCCTCCAGATCCGCCATAGTCTCGATCCAAATGAGGTCCACACCACCGGCGATCAAGGCGCCAGCCTGCTCAGCAAATCCGGAGGCAGCCTCTTCGAATGACAGGTTCCCATACGGCGTCAGCATCTGACCACTTGGACCGATGTCACCAGCGATGAGGATTTGTTTTTCAGAGTTCTTGACCACATCATGAAGGACCTTAACTGCTGCATGATTCACCTCATCGACCGACAGATCGGGTCCCTTCGAGGCGAGGCGGAATGGATTGCCTCCGAATGTGTTGGTAAGTAGCACCCGCGAGCCAGCTTCCATGTACTCGCGGTGGATCGCAGCAACGCGATCGGGATGAGTGAGATTCCACCGCTCGGGAGCTTCAACGGCTTTTAGGCCTGCATTGAAAAGCATGGTGCCCATCCCACCGTCCGCTAAAAGTACTCCTTTTTCCTGCAGGATCGTTCGAATGAGATTCATAGGTTCATTCCTCAATGAAATGGTAAGTCTACTTCGGGTATTCACGTTAGGCTATCATATGGTTTCTAACTCATGAACTATCTTCGGCTCATTAATTAACCACCGTCATCTTCAGATGCACGTATCCCATAACTTCATTTTGACAAGTAATGCACAATCTTACCGTCAAAAAGTGTCAAGCTACAAGGGAAGATGTATGGTGTTCTGTAGTTCACAATGCATATAAATAAGTGTGAACGAGTGAAAGTGTACGCGCTCCGCTGTTCTAAAAGGTGTGAAGTGCACTACAATTCCTGTATCGAAGACTGTGAGAATGGTCATGAATGATCATGGGATTGGGGAAGATCGGATATTGACTGAGTTGGAGCTCCTCCGCCAGCGGGTTACACAATTGGAACAGGCAGAGGAAGAACGCGAGAGTGTTCTAGAAGCCCTCATGGAATCTGAAGAGAAGTTCAGAAACCTGGCGGAGAAGCTGCCTAATATGGTTTTCGTCAATGTCGAGGGCAGGGTGACGTACGTAAACGAAGCCTGTGAGGAAATCATGGGCTACTCGAAGGATGAATTCTACTCACCTGATTTTGACTTTCTGAGCATGATCGCCCCAGGATCCAGTGAGATCATTCAAAAAAATTTTGAGCGGCACATGAGAGGTGAAGAGGTCCCACCTTATGAGTACAAACTTGTCACAAGGCAGGGCGATCCCATCGACGTGATTATCACGACCCGGCTGATAAGCTTTGATGGGAAAAAGGCCATACTCGGGATTGTGACGGATGTGACGGATCGTAAGCGGTCGGAGGATGAAATCCGCAAGCTGTACCGCGCAGTCGAGCAGAGTTCCAGTCTTATCGTCATCACCAACACCGATGGAGACATCGAGTACGTCAACCCAAAGTTCACTCAGGTGACTGGATATCCACCCGCGGAGGTGATCGGAGAAAACGTGCGGCTGCTGAAGTCGGGTGAGACACCTCGAGCGGTTTATCGTGAGTTGTGGGAAACCATCACTGCGGGCAACGAGTGGAGGGGCGAATTCCACAACAAGAGGAAGGATGGGACATTTTATTGGGTTTTTGCTTCCATATCCCCGATCACGAATGAATTTGGCGAGATCACCCACTATCTTGCGATCCAGGAAGACATCAGCGAGCGGAAGCGCATGGAGGCTGCGTTGCAGCAGTCTGAAGCGCGCTATCGCAACATCTTCGAGGGTGTGCAGGATGCGATCTTTGTAGAGAGTCTGACTGGGGAGATCCTTGATGTGAACGCGCGCGCCTGTGAGATGTTTGGGTGGAGTCGAGAGGAATTGCTTACAAAGACCGTGGCTGACCTGGTGCCTGAAGGTCATTTGGCCATCGTCCCCGCCGAGATGGCCGATGGAATGCCCGAAATGCCGGTTGAGACCGTAAACCGGCGTTCTGATGGCGAGCACTTCCCTGTTGAGATCTCCGCGCGGCTTCAAACTCTCGGTGAGGAGACGGTGGTACTCGTCGTGGTGCGCGATATCACAGAGCGGAAAGAGGCAGAGCTGGCATTAGAACAATCTAGGTTGGAGCTCGAAAGGTCGAACGCGGAATTGGAACAATTCGCCTATGTTGCCTCCCACGACCTGCAGGAGCCTCTTCGTTTGGTGTCGAGCTTCACAAGACTCCTGCAGGAACGCTATCAAGGGCGCTTGGGCCCGGATGCTGACGATTTCATCAGCTTCGCACAAGATGGAGCCGACCGCATGCAGCGGATGGTTGCCGATCTACTCGCTTATTCCAGGGTGGGGACGCGAGGGGCTCGATTTGAATGGACAGATTGTCAGGCGGTGCTTGATCAGGCACTCACCAACCTGACGATCGCAATCAATGAGAGTGCGGCTGAGGTGACCAATGATCCGTTGCCCAACGTATTCGCAGATCGCACTCAGTTAGAACAGCTATTCCAAAACCTGATTGGCAATGCGCTCAAATTCCGCAGCAAGGCATCACCCATCGTGCACGTCGCGGCCGAGGAGGTTGAAGACGGTTGGAGATTCTCTGTCAGGGATAATGGAATTGGCATACGCCCCGAGGACAGCGAACGAATTTTTATTATTTTTCAGCGTCTGCACACGGCGGAAGAGTATCCAGGGACAGGTCTCGGGCTAGCGATTTGCAAGAAGATCGTCGAGCGTCATGGGGGCAGAATCTGGGTTGAGTCTGAGGTAGGAAAAGGATCGACTTTTTACTTCACTCTGCCATCAGTTGATGAACCATCAGAAGACAGTAGTCAGTAGACAGATATCAGCTTTTAGCTCTTAGCTGTTAGCTTTCAGCTTTCAGCGGTCAGCTATCAGCTAATACGTCAATGAGTTGATAAGTCAAAAAGTCAAGAAGTGATTAGGGATCAGTTAATCGGGGATCAGGTATCTGGCTTTTGACTGTTGGCTACTGATTCTCAGTCTCCAATCTCCAGTCTCCAATCTCTATTCTCTGGTATCTGACTACTGTTTACTGAACACCTATCACAAAAATTCTCCACAGCGGAAGATAAATAAGGGCGGCAATAAGCGCGGTTATGGGGATCGTTAAAACCCACGTGACGAACATTTCCTGACCCACCTGCCAGCGTACTTTCGAGATGCGTTCCGCAGCCCCGGTTCCCATGATGGTGGAGCTGACCACCTGAGTTGTGCTCACTGGTCCTCCCAATAACGCTGCGCTTAGGATCACTGTTGTGGAAGCAAGTTGGGAGGTGAATGCGTGGATGGGTCGAATCTTGAAGATACGGCCACCCAGGGTGCGGATCAAACGCCATCCACCCAATGCAGTCCCAAGTGCGATCGCCGCGGCGCTGATAGCAATAACCCACAGCGGCACCTCAAAAGTTGACTGGGTGCCGGCCGCAACCAAGCCCATGGTGATGATTCCCATGGTTTTTTGTGCATCGTTGGTGCCGTGTGAAAGAGAAAGACCAAGTGCTGTCACGATCTGTGAGCGTTTGAACAATGTGCTTATGTTGGGTGAGGCGTTCCTCACGAGGAAGAGTATGAAGCGCATCAAGAGGTAAGCGGTCACTAAGCCGAGTGGTGGTGAGAGAAAGAGCGCGAGGAGGATTTTTAACAGTCCATCCCATTGAACAACTCCAATTCCACCGTCCAGGATTGCGGCTCCCAAGAGCCCTCCAATGAGTGCATGGGAGGAAGAGGAGGGGATCCCCAGCCACCAAGTGATCAAATTCCACACAATGGCGGAAAGGACCGCGGCTAAAATTACAACGGTTGTGATCACCGTTGGATCGACGACGTCATTCCCCACCGTTTCCGCCACAGCTACGCCGAAAATGAATGGTGCGACGAAGTGGGCTATCGCAGCTAGAAAGAGCGCGGTGCGGGGAGGCATTGCCCGTGAGGAGATCACAGTGGCGACAATATTAGAAGAATCATGAAACCCATTAAGAAAATCAAATACAAGGGCGCCAGCGACCAATAAAATGAGTAAAAGCATTCCAATCCTCAGTTGTTATTGCGGTGAAAGCATCCACGAATTGTACCTTAACAAATCCTCTCAATGCCGGAGGGCAGGTTCGCTGAGTGCTGGTATCTCACGGCTATTGCGCTGGAGTGGATGAGCAGATCGTTTCTTTCCTTAAAATTGTTTTCAGAAGTTAAAATACTTAATAGTGGACAAGACCCATAAAATGAACATATACTCTCGGGGTCGTAGAAAAATTCCGGGTCGCGATGTGTACGCTGAGTGTGAGGACGAGGAAGGGGAATGACTGAACCTTCAGCAACCGAGAATGGCATTGAAGTCTATCTTCAGCCCATCGGGCGGAGGATTCTGATTCCCCCAGGTCAGAATCTACTGGATGCTGCCAGGGAGGCCGGAGTAGAGTTAATGTCCCTCTGTGGCGGAGAGGGACTCTGCGATAGCTGCCATATTCGAGTTGTAGAAGGTGAACTATCACCGATTACGCAAGCCGAGCGGAATTTTTTCTCAGAAACGGAACTCCAAGACGGTCATCGCCTCGCCTGTCAGGCAATCCCGTTAAACAACGTCAAAATTGATGTTCCCTCACAATCGCTAACCACACCACAGAGGCTCCAACTTGAAGGAATAGAGGCTGAGGTGGACCTGAATCCGCCTGTGATTGGAGTGGATGTTCACGTTACCCCACCGACGCTGGAGGATCTCCGATCTGACGCCACGCGCCTTGAGGACGCTATACAAGAAGTCGACTCCCTGCCAATGATTGGGCACAGAACTTTGCGAGTACTCCCACACATTCTTAGAGAGAATGAGTGGTCCTTGCGGGCTGTACTTCGTGAGTCGGAAGTGGTTGGTTTTCTTCCGTCTGAGACCAAGTTGTACGGATTGGCGGTGGATGTTGGGACGACGAAGTTGGCGGCTTACCTTGTGGATATAGCGCAAGGCGAAACAGTGGCAAAGATCGGGGATATGAACCCGCAGATTGCCTATGGAGAGGATGTTGTCAGCCGAATCGCCTATGTAAACAAGCATGCTGATGGTGGACACACTCTGCAGAGTAAGCTGATAGAGGTCCTGAACGGTATGATGGGGGATCTATGTTCGCAAGCAGGTGTGACACAGGATCAGATCCTTGAGGTTGTCGTCGTTGGAAATACAGTCATGCACCATCTCTTTGCCGGATTTCCAGTCCGCCAGTTGGGGGAATCGCCTTATGTGCCCGTTCTAACCGAGCCTGTGGAGATTCAGGCTGCTTATCTGGATTTGAAAGTGGCTCCGGGTGCATATGTTTACCTACCACCAAATATCGCTGGTTATGTTGGAGCCGACCATGTGGCCATGCTAATCTCAACTAGAGTGTGGGAGACAGATCAAACTACGTTGGCTGTAGATATTGGCACCAATACGGAGATCACCCTCGCTACAGGGGGACGCCTCTTGAGTTGTTCCTGTGCCTCTGGTCCGGCCTTTGAAGGGGCACATATTCGCGATGGCATGCGAGCTGCACCAGGCGCGATCGAGCGGGTTCAATTCTTGAATGGAGAAGCTCACCTCCAGACTATTGGTAATATTCCACCAGTTGGGATATGTGGGTCGGGGATTCTAGACGCAGTTGCAGGGATGTTGACTGAGGGCCTGCTGGATCAGCGAGGCGTTTTACAGGGCGATGATCCGCGTTTCTTAAAAGTTGACGATAAGGGGGCATTTATCCTAAGCCCTGCGGCGCAGAACGGTCATGACCGCGACATCCTCGTGACTCGCAGTGATGTTAATGAAATACAGCTCGCCAAGGGTGCCATTCGAACCGGAATTGACATTCTCTTGATGGAGGGCGGCATCCCTCTTGATTCAGTGGACCGATTGATTATTGCAGGGGCTTTTGGCACGTACATTGACATCGAGAGTGCCATTAATGTAAGTATGTTCCCCGATCTTCCCAGAGACCGCTTCGAGCAGGTTGGAAACGCCGCAGGTGCGGGTGCGCGCGATCTGTTGATATCAACAACACTGCGCCAGAAGGCGGAGGAGATTGCGCGCAAGGTTGAATATGTCGAGCTCACAACACATCCGGAGTTTACCCGGAGCTATATGGAGAGGTTGTACTTTAACCAGTAG
>JABAOF010040443.1_pt1 | contig 14375 bp, 12 predicted proteins | sample 7062171 | NCBI WGS metagenome assembly JABAOF01 (sample SAMN14538628, study PRJNA623070) | marine sediment metagenome | biome: marine biome [ENVO:00000428]; feature: marine pelagic biome [ENVO:01000023]; material: deep marine sediment [ENVO:00002113] | place: India: Gulf of Khambhat ...
CAGCACAACACGGCGCACCTTCCTGCAGCTCGCCAAAAACAATACGCCTCAAGGCAGTTGATGCGCAAAAGCAGCGCAGTAACGCGTTCCCGCAAAAATAGGCCGCGGGAATACCAGAATGCGCCAGCGTCGGTCAAGCTCACTTCACCGATTGAAGAAGCGACCCAAAACCGCATCTGGCCCACGGATGCAAGCAGGCGAGCCCTGTGTCAGGCCTGTCCTTGCGCCCTTGCCGTTGTCGCGGATGTTGCCAAGATTTTCAGCAACAGAAAGAGAATGGTCGAAACGGGTCGCGCGTGGTCGCTACCTGAAAATTGAGCGTCGACAACCGAACCATCACCAGCAGAGCTGCAGACGCTGGCTATGCCAGCGGGCCCTCTTGTCGTCGGCAACGCGTCCACTTGGAAACCACCCACCTGCCAAACAGGTGAACGACTGCGTTAGTCGCCCGCGGTGGCGGCACCGTCCCCCTCAGACGCCTCTTCCCCATCCCAGCTCATCAATTGCGCCTGGAACGATTTGACAACGTTGTCGCCATCAACCGTTTCGGTCTCAAAGCCGGCCTCCATCAAAAGCGACTGCTGCTCGTCGCCCAGCCGGCCGTTGTCCGCGATCGCTCGCCACCACTGCAGATGCGGCCAGTCGCGCCGCACCGTCTTGAGACACGTGCTCATGCTCCGACCACCCGAACCCGGGCTGAATCCAGCCCGGCCGGCAATGGCCGAAAAAGTCGCCAACTTTTCCGCTCGCTTCAGTTCCCACAAAATTTCAGCGACAGCCTGAGCACGCATGGACGAACTTGACATGAAACTGCTTCTCCCAACGGCCCCAAATTTGGCAATCCACAACCCAGGCGACTTGGCCTTTTTCAACAGACAAAACCGTACCGACCGGATCGACACCGGTCCCTCGCCTGACCAACGCCTCTCTACCCCAGTTTAACGGGTCATGCTTCTGTGAGCAAATGGCGATAAACCCTCGCTTTCCCGTGAAAATCGAGTATAATTTAGGGTATCTTGATGGTTGATGAGTTTGTCCCGTCCTTAAACACCTCCTTCACGGGGCGGCAGCAAACGAGGCAGATTGTGGGAGGGGAATCCGAGCAATGACACCGCGCATCAAGTCGGCACTGATCCTGGGTGTTTCGGCCTTTGTTATTGGTTTTTGCTTTGTCTCCGGCGCTTACATCGCTCATGATCTCTGGCGAACGGTCGACGACGAAAATGTGATCTGGCTTGTCAATCGGTCTGCTGCCGGCTATGTGATCACAATGTTCGTGATCCTGGGCTTTGTGACGGCGCGAGCCGTCGAATACCTAATCGCCCGCTGGTGGAAGAGTCGCCACCCGGGCGAAGCGGACCTGGATGACTGAAGCGATCGCTCGCCTCTACAGGTGCTTGTTGAGCAAAATGAATTCAGATATTACTTGCCGCCAGCGACCCTCCAGATCCGGGCGACCGATCGAGTAATTTCACAGAACTGATGACATTCACTGAGGCATCGGACCGTCTTCATTTTTGGCTGCGCCGCATTTACTTCATGGCCGCAGGCACGGTGGCTTGCCTGTTTCTGGCCGGCATGGCCCTGCAGGCGTTCCAGATCGAATGGCAAATTATCGGCGTCGTGGCCTGCATCGGCGTGACAGCCTCCAGCACCGACGTTTTTACCGACACAAAGCATACCCGGCACAAGCTCCGCTCGTGCCTCTACTGGTTGCTGGGCTTCCCACTGCTCTGCTTAGTCATGTGGATGGGCCTGTTGATCCCGTACTTCATTCTGGCAGCGATCTCCATCGCTCTGGGAGTCTGGCAAGATTGGGAAACCATCGGCCCGCCCGGACATTTCCTGCCCATTCCGATCGGCGCTGCCTTCGGCCTGCTAATATGGCACCTGCTGGATGACTTTTAGCCCCGCACCAGGCAACCCCTGCCGGCCTCCGCAGCTCGATTTTGGTAGGATCGCGGTTCCTGGGGCTGGCGCTTGTCCCGGGGCTGGCGCCGGCGCCAGCCCCAGGGACCGAAAAGACCAAGGTCGCAAAAGCCACGGTCCGCCCACGGATCCGAGGCCAGCCGCAGCCCCACGGTCACAGAAAAATGACTCGGCCACCCTTGACTGCCCACCCCGCGACACTCATCCACCAACGCGTTCCTCACCGGCAGATAGATCGGTCAGCCGTTAAGGTTTTCTGCGCATCAGTTGATCGTAATGGCGCCGGCAGTATCCGCGCGCAAGATGCTTTTCTTTGCAGCCTTCGACGGAACAGGGCGTCTTTGGCCGCGGATCCGTTGTGCCGGCATAGCGCCAGCGACTGTAATGAACGCTACAAAAGCCTTTACTGTCATGCGGACGCGAGCAGCCCTCCACGGAACACAGCCGCTGCGGCCGACGGTCAGTCGTGCCCGTGTTGCGCAGCCGCTTGTAATGCAGGCTGCACAAACCCTTGCAGAGACAGACACGTTTGCATCCCGCAACTGAGCATTTTTTCGGTTTCTTGCGTCTGGTTTTAGCGATTGGGTTTCTCCAAAATTTGTGCCGGCCATTGTCGATGTGCCCGGCGCCGGTGCCACTCGCATGTTGCACGCTTCGTCACGACATGCGTTCGTCTTGACCTGCCTGCGGAAGGATCATGTCGCCGTCCCCATAGTCTTTCAGCTTCGGAACCAAACGGACAAATTTCTCCACATCGATTGGCTTGGTCAAGTACCCTGCCACATTCAACGCTTCGCTGCGGACGCGATCTTCCTGCAGCGGGGATACTGTCATAATGACGACCGGGATAGTCTTCAGCATCAACTCGTTGAGGACTTCCATGAATCGGTCGGCGGAATGAAGATCCACAGGCATGGCTTCTCAGGCTTTCTCGTCGTGGCGATCTGCCAACCGGTTCTCTGGAAACCCATCCCTTCAATAGCAAGATCGGCCCTTGGACAGCGGCCCGGATAGACCGCCCGCCCGCTTCCCCCCAGGGCCCTCTACAAACCGGCCTGGCCATCCGATCGGCCGACTCGTCCTCACCAGCTCGCCTGCTCGTCCCCACCTGCTCGTCCCCACCAACACGCCTTCGCCCCCACCGCAAAAACGCCCTGGCGGCTGAGGATGCCTGCGACCGTGCGACAAACGCAGGGGGACGGACCTTCCCCGGCCCGGCGCCTGGGTTCGGAACTGCGACATCACCCAAGGAGGAGATATGCACCCTCCGTCTGGCGTTGCCGCTCTGGCAAGTCGTTAGGCTCTGCCGACCCGTCACCGTCCCTGCGGCTGGCTGCGACCCGAATTGCCAGTGGTCAAATCACAGCCACTCATGAACTTTTCCGCGATTCTACACCCGGTGAATCCCCGTAAAAACCAGGAAATTCCTGATGTGCTTTTGTACATACAATTCCTCTGCCCCAGGAATTTTCTACGGCCAGCCGGCCGGTGTCGCGTGGCGAGGGAAGCGGCGTTTAGGAGGGTGCGTTCTGGGGTTGGCCGAAGGTCGCGGCCTGTTCTTCGCGAATGCAGATGCGACGGATCGCGACGGCTTTCCCGGTGGCCGCGTCGACATCGACCATCGTCCCGCCCAGCCGCACGTCTTGGCTGGCCACGTCGAAGGCCAGTGGCTGGAAGGTACGAGTCGTCTCGATCACGCGGTCCGTCCGTCGTCCCAGGATGCTGTCGTAAGGGCCGGTCATCCCCACATCGCACTGAAAAGCGGTGCCACCGGGCAGGATGCATTCGTCTGCGGTGGGGACGTGGGTGTGGGTTCCCAGCACGGCAGAAACGCGGCCGTCCAGATAACGCCCCAGGGCCTGTTTATCGCTGGTCGCTTCGGCATGCACATCGACAACAATTATCTTGATCGTCTTGTCCAGGCTCCGCAATACGCGGTCAACCGCCGCAAAGGGGCAGTCGACCGGTTTCATGAAGACCCGGCCCATGAGGCTGATGACGGCGACCTTATTCCCCCCGGCCGAGGTGACGACGGCGAACTCCTTGCCGGGGGCCTCGGCGGGATAATTGGCCGGTTTGATAATGTTCTCTTTGGTTTCCAGGATTCGGTAAATTTCACGACGGCGATAAATGTGATCCCCCAGGGTAATCGCATCGATACCGGCTGCCATTAGCTCTTCGTAATTGGCGGGTGTGATCCCCGAGCCGGCGGCCGAGTTTTCTGCATTGGCGATCACCATGTCGATCCGTTCACGATCGACCAGCCCCGACACCACCTGCCGCACAATCCGCCGCCCCGGTTTGCCGACAACATCGCCAATAAAAAGAATACGCACGTCCGCCTGCTTTCTGATACGTTGTCAATACCCTACCGCGCCATTTCGGTGACGCGCGTTTCTCGCAACACGGTCACTTTAATCTCGCCAGGATAGCTCAAACGCTCTTCAAATGCTCGCGCAATATCTCGGCAGATCTTGGCGGCCGAGTCGTCGGAGGTGTCCCTGGAACTGACCATCACACGGACCTCCCGGCCGGCCTGGATCGCAAACGCCTGGTCGACCCCTTGGAACTCGCAAGCGATACCCTCCAATTCCTCCATCCGCTTGATGTAGCGTTCCAGCGACTCGCGCCGAGCTCCGGGACGGGAGGCGCTGCAGGCGTCGGCCGTGGCGCAGATCACGGTATACGGATATTCCACGCGGATATCGTCATGGTGTCCCAAAGCGGCATGCACGACTTCAGGACCTTCTCCGTACCGTTTCAAAAGTTCCGCGCCAATCTTGGGGTGCCCCCCTTCCGCTTCATGATCGGCCGCCTTGCCGATATCGTGGAGCAGTCCGCAGCGGCGAGCCAGGTTGGCATCGAATCCCATTTCGTCGGCGATCTCGCCGGAGAGAAATGCTACTTCAATCGAATGACGCAGAACGTTCTGGCTGTAGCTGGTGCGAAACTTGAGCCGTCCCAGGAGGCTAATCAGCCGTTCGTGCAATCCGTGGATGCGAGTCTCCTGCGCCGCCGCCTGACCCTCCCGCTCGATATGCGCCTCCATCTCTGCCTGCGTTTCCACAACAATTTCCTCGATCCGGCCCGGATGGATACGGCCGTCGGCAATCAGTTTGCTGAGTGCCAGTCGAGCGATCTCGCGGCGGACGGGATCGAAGGCGCTGACGATCACCACCCCGGGTGTGTCATCGATGATCACATCGATTCCGGTAGCCTTTTCAAAGGCCCGAATATTCCGGCCCTCGCGACCGATGATGCGGCCTTTCATCTCGTCGTTGGGGATATCGACGGTGCTGGTCGTCGTCTCGGCCGTATGGGCCGCCGCGTATCTCTGGATGGTCGTCAGCAGCAGGTCGCGGGCCTTGCCATCGACCACTTCGGCGATCTGTTTTTCATGTTTGGCGATCACCGCACCCGTCTGTTCCGTCAGCTCCTGCTCCAGCAATTGCAGCAACCGCTGCGTCGCCTCCTCGCGGCTCAAACCGGTCATTTCGTGCAACGTCTGGCGGTGCATGTCCAGCAGTTTGGATAGTTCCTCACTGCGGCGGTTGGTGTCTTGGATTTTTTCGGCCAGTTTCCGCTGAGTGGTCTCGACCATCCGCTCCTGTTTGCGCAATTGATCGGTCTGGTTTTCCAGCGCATCGGCCCGCTTGTCCAGTTCACGTTCGCGATCGTGCAATCCGCGCCGCTGTTCGCCCAGTTCCGCCTCGACCGCCTTGCGCTGCTCCAGCTCCAGCTCCTTCAGCCTCAGCTCGGCCTCCTTGGTGCGGTTTTCAATCTCCCGTTCTGCCTTTTCGATGATGGCCCGGGCCTCCGATTCGGCATCCTTCTTGCGGAGGTGATCCAACAGCTTGATGGCACCCGTCGACAAGAGGGCCACCCCAACCAGCAGGCACACCAGAATCCAGACGTTAATCTCAACGCTCATCGTTCGTTGCTCTCCCCAGCCCAGCGGACATGCCAGGCCACCTTTGCGGCGTCTGCCTCCCGCGGTAAGACCGCGTTACAGACCACCCGGCCTGGTAAACGGTAAGGCGAGGCAACAGTCCTCAGCAGGCTGAAACAACCAGACACCAAAGCGTTCCGGTTCCAGCCTTGTCAGGTAGAAGAATCCGAGCCGATCGATGCGCGTCGATAGACGTCAATATCGTCCAGCCCGCGGAGGCGGGACGATGTGGGACGACAGCCAAGCTGTCGTTGCGCGTGATCGTGCATCGGATTGTCACAGCGGTGCGGCAAAAGAACCCGCTCAGGCCAAAGCGGATACCAGGACCAGCGGCCTGCCACCATGCCCACCCACGGATACCCCCAACGTCGTGGCACAGCACGACCTCTACGCCGGGAATCGGCCGGCGGCAAGGGCCGCCCGCCAACAAGAAACCGTAAGAAGAACAGGAGAAGCTGCATGTTCGTCGCCTGGACTAGTCCACCGCTGGGAACTCTCAGTACCTGACAAGAATCCGGTGTGTACGTTGTCTCATTTCCTGGCTTGGACCGGCTGACACGCCGCCCAGCACATTTACATTGTTCTTACACCACCTAATGTAGCCACAGTCTGGCAAAACTTCAACTCGCAAGCTCTACTGTGTGGAAGTGGGAAGACTGGCCGGGTTTTGCCGACGCCACCCGCTGCGGGCCGGCGAGCCGCCGTCCGCGGGAGAAAAACCACCCAATTCCTGGAAGATGCATCCTTTTGAAGAGCAACTGGCCGAGGCCTGGCTGCCCCCGCGGTGGCAGGACGTATCTGTACTGGTCGCCGTTTCCGGCGGACCCGACAGCGTCGCTCTCCTGCGGGCGCTGCTCCAACTGAAAACCTCCGGCAACGGCCGCTTGCTGGTGGCCTATTACCACCACGGCCTCCGTGCCGAGGCGGACCAGGAGGAACGGTTCGTCCGCCAGCTGGCCAGCCAGCTGCAGCTGCCTTGTCACGTCGGACACGGGGACGTGGCCGGCCTGGCCGCCCGCCAGGGCGACGGCCTGGAAGCGGCGGCCCGGCACAGCCGTTACCAATTTCTGCAATCGGTCGCCGAACAACAGGCCGCCCGCTACCTGGTCACCGGGCATACGGCCGACGACAACGTGGAAACCATCCTCCACCGGATCCTCCGCGGTACCGGCGTGGCGGGACTGGCTGGTATCCGGCGAGTGCGCCAGCTGTCGCCAGCCGTCAGCCTCCTCCGCCCCCTGCTCACGTTCCGCCGCGGCCAAGTTGTCGACTACCTTTGCGACATCGGGCAGGACTCTTGTCAGGACGACAGCAATTTCGACACGCGGCTCACACGCAACCGCATCCGCCATGAACTGCTGCCGCTGCTGGCCGACCGGTTCAATCCGGCCGTGGACGAGGCCCTGTTGCGACTGGGAACCCTCGCGGCGGAAGCTCAAGCGGTGATTGACGAGTCGGTCGACGAACAATACGAGCGCCGTGTTCGTGTGCAAGCGCCACACCGAGTTGTGATCCAAACGGCGGCGCTGCAGTCAACTCGACCGTATATCCTCCAAGAGCTATGCATCCGGATCTGGCAACGGCAGGGATGGCCTCAGCAGGACATGGGACGAGCCCAGTGGGAACAACTGGCTCATTTCCTCCTGCAGCCGGACGTTGGTAAAACGGTCCTGCCGGGATCGATTACGGCAGAAAAAAAGGACGAGCAGTTGGTGCTGACCCGTCCTTAATGGGTAAACCTTGTAGGCCCTGGCCTTGCTAGGCCTCCGCCCCGCCGATTGAGCCGTCGGCGATGGCTTCGTCCGCTCCCTCCACCGNNGATGACGTAACAGATCAACATGAACGTGGGAAAGAGCGCCATCTTTGCCAGCGCGTCGAATTGACCGGCCTTATTCGCCGCGGCCAGGGCGGCCTGGCCGTCCTGGTCCGTCACGCCCGCGGCCTGGTCGGGATCAATGGCCTTGTACGCTCCTAACAAATAGCCCTTGTCAATCAGCACGGCCTCGGCCACGGCCGGCGCGTTCGTCTTGAGTTCCGCACTGGCTGTGCGTTCCTGCAGAGCGCCAATGAAGGGGAAGCCCAGAATACCGACTGCAATCATGCCGATGCCCGCAATGGCATTCAACGTCAGCGCGCCACCCTTCGGACATTGCTCGGCCGTGATGCCCAGCATCGTGGGCCAGAAGAAAGTCTTGCCAAATCCGTACAGCGTGGCCGCCAGGAAAATTGTGGCCAGCCCGGCATTGCCTGTCTTGGACAAAGCGTAAAGTCCGGCGATGGCGAGAACGGAACTGACGATCAAAAGCCCGATCGGCGAAAGCTTGTGGACGATCGGCCCGGCGAAGAAGCGCAACACCATCATGATCGCCGACGTATAGACCAGCACCCAACCGGCGTTGAAACCGGCATCTTTCATCGGTTCCATCATTAAGCCACTGATCCAACCATCGGTGCCGATTTCCGTGGTGGCCAACGGCATCATAATAATGATCAGAAACGCCATCAGGGGACGCCCCAGACTCTGCGTATAGATTCCAAAAGCAATAGTGACCACGGCAGCCAATCCAAAATAGACGGCGGGAGGCCATCCAAAGACCTGGCCCAGTTGAGCGAAGATGAGTCCAAAACCTACCAGGGCACCGAAAGCGCCAAACTCGGCCAGCATTTCACGATAGGTCACACCCGCCGCTTCCCGCTCGCTGACCGGGAATTTGGCACCTACCAGCATCACCAGATAAATCAAGGCCGGGATAGCGATCACACCCAACACCAGACGCCAGTCCCCCTCGGCCGCTGTGCTGGCCATGGCAATCGTGATCAAACCGCCGATGACCAGGCCACCCGGCCAACCCGCGTGCAGAATGTTCAGCCATTTTGTCTTGTCCTTACTGAACATTGTGGCCACCACCGGGTTGATAAATGCCTCCACGGTGCCGTTGCCCAATCCGAGAATGATGCTGCCCCAGTACAGCAGGTTGTAACCCTTCAGCTGGCCCGCTTTCAGCGCTTCGCCTTCCACGCCCTGAATCGCGCCGTAGGCCAGCCAGGCCATCACAAGATAGACGGCATAGCATATGAAAGAGAAAAACATGGCGACCCGGTATCCAACGCGGTCAATGAAGAGGCTGAATACGATGATCGATATGGCGAATGGCCAAATGCCCGCGCCTTTCAGTTCGCCAACCGTTACCTTCTCGATGCCAAAGTCGGTAGGAAAGCGGACGTCGCACAGATACATCCGCGTAAAGAATGCGAACGATGTGGTAATCAGTGCCACAAAGCATCCCCAAAACACCAGCTTGTCATTCTTCGTATCCATCAATCAGTTTCTCCGCTGTGGAAGGGAATTGAGGTCCGAGTAAAATCCGCCGTCGATCGGGCCGTACGACCTGGCGGGCAGGAATCGGGCTTCGCCTACTTGACGCTGTGGCCTCCGCTGGCCGTGACAGCACCGCCACCAAACCCGGCAAACGGATCGATATTTGAATTTCCGAGTATACATGCCGCGGTCCGCAAGTAAACCATTGTGGGGTAGCGACTTTCTGGCCAAAGTGCAGCCCAGCCGGGATTCCTGGTTTTTTTCGCTGTATTTCCCTGTTTTCCTAAAAACGCGTCGTGCCAGGAAATCAGGCGAGGTGGGGAGGAAGGTGGGGATGGTCGAGCCGGCCTGCCTTGACCGCCGGCAACCTAAGTTCCTACTATCTCGCGGCTTATACACGATTCACCCCAACTTGCTCGCCACGGCGACGGCCGCGGCGGTGGGATGGGAGAGGTTGCGCGGTAACCCCACCGGGGGGGCGGGAAATTCCGCGGATCAGCACGCGAAAGGAAGCCCGCCATTTTCCGTCGCAGTGTCAATCTGGCCTGGTTCTGCTTCAAGTGGACCCTGCTCGTCGGGATCGTGTGCGCGGTCGTGGCCTTGTGGTACTTTCGCGACACCCTGGACAACGAAATTCGCGACCAGGTCCAGTCGACACTGGCCGCCCACTTCGATCAGTTGGAGGTCCGGGTCCAGGAAGCCGAGCGTCTGGAAGGCAAGGGGTTGCTGATCCGCGGTCTTTCGCTCTCCCAGCGCGATGCACGCGGCCCGCTGTCGGAGTTGGCTTTTTTCGAAGAGGTCTTTCTGGCCTGCCGCACGGATCTTCAGGACCTGATCAGCGGCGATCTTGACGTGCGGCATGTGAGCATTCGCCGCGCCACCGTCCGCGCCACGCGTCGTCCCGACGGCTCGTACAGCACCGACACCCTGCTGCCCATCCCTCAACTGGGCCCTGCCAAGGCCGTCACGCACATTGAAAACGGGACGCTGATCGTCTTCGATCCGCTGAAGAATCCTTCCAGCACCCTGACGCTGCGCGACATCAACCTGGTCATCACACCCGGCGCGACCGCCGCGGAGGGGGCCGGCCTGCAGCCAAGCCATCGATTGGAAGGGTCCTTGTCGGGCGATCATTTCGGTCGCACGGAAGTGCAAGGCTGGTTTGACGAACTCTCGCGTCGGTGGAGCGTGGGGGGGCGCGTGCATGACTTGTCGCTGTCCCCAGAACTTTCCAAGTCGCTGCCGGGCAACAGCGGAAATTGGTTGCGCCCTCTGGAACCCTTCCGGGGCAACGTGGCCCTCTCGTTTCGCGCCGATGCCGACCCGGCGCGGCAACCGCACTATCACTTTGACGTACGCGGAACGCTTAGCCGGGGGCGGATCGATGACCAGCGGTTGCCCTATCCCTTGACCGATGTCTCCGGCACGGTGCGGCTGGACCAGAACGGATACAAGATCGAAAACATGACCGCGCGCAGCGGGCGGACCGTCCTCTCGCTGACCGGTAGACAAAACGGCTACGGACCCGGCAGCCATTTGCTGCTGGAAGGTCGTGGGCAGCGCGTCGTGCTGGACCAGCAGATGGTGCAGGCGATGCCGCCCCACTGGCAGGAAATCTGGCACAAGTACCAACCCGCCGGTGAGGTCAATGCCGACGTAAAACTCGAATTCGACGGGGAAAGGTGGCGCCCGGAATTTATTGTCGAATGTGCCGATGCGGCCTTCACCCATCACCGCTTTCCCTACCGGATGCAACACACCAGTGGCCGCATCACGTTAAAAGATGACGTGATGAACGTCCGCCTCCTGGCATATGCCGGCAGCCAGCCGGTTCGTATCGAAGCGGAAATTACCCGACCCGGCCCGCAAGGCATCGGTTACCTGGTGGCCCGCACCGAAAATCTGCCCCTGGACGAACGCTTCTACCAAGCCTTGACGGAAAAGACCCGCCGCATCGTCAAGGCCTTCGCCCCCCAAGGCAGCATCAACGGTTACGTACGCGTCAAACGCAATCGGCCCGACGCGCGCTGGGAACATCACTTTGTCATCGACCTGAACAACATCGGCATCAAATACGAAAAATTCGCTTACCCCTTGCGCGACGTCCGCGGCCGTCTGGAGGCGGTCAACCGCCACTGGACCTTCCACAACCTGGTCGGCACCAATGACACAGGAATTGTCACCGCCAGTGGCCAGTCCGTCCCCGTCCAGGAGGGCCACCAGCTGACCATCCGCATCAACGGCAACAACGTCCCCCTGGACGAAGAACTGCGCAAATGCCTCCCACCCAGGATGCAACAGGTCTGGACCCGCTTGCGGCCGCGGGGATCGGTCAGCCTCGATGCCCAGTTGAGCTACGATTCGTGGAAAAAAGATCTGGACATGACGGTCCGCACCGCCATGCAAGACGATGGCATTCTGATCGAACCCGATTTTTTCCCCTACCGCCTGGAAAACGTCCGCGGACACGCCACCTTCAGGCCGGGACACGTGCAACTGACCAACATCACCGCCACCCACGGCCGCACGCGCTGGGCATCGCAGGGCGCCTGCCAGATCGGTCAGGACGGGTCTTGGGAATGCCGGCTGCACAATCTGACCGCCGATCATTTACATATCGATCGGGACTTGCTGCTGGCCATGCCGCCCAAGCTGCGCTCGGGCCTGGCATCGCTGAATTTTTCCGGGCCCTTGAACCTCGCTGGCGGAATCCGCTTTTCGCAAGCCGCAGCGGCCCACGCACCCCTCCAGACCAGCTGGGACATGCAGCTCAACACCCTCCAAGGACGCATCGACTGCGGCATCGTGCTGGATCAGGTCAGCGGAGGCCTGCGGCTGGTGGGCGGATACGACGGGCAACAATTTCGCAGCCACGGCTGGCTGGACGTCGACTCCCTGCTGTACAAGGGCTTTCAATTTACCAAGGTCCAAGGGCCCTGCTGGTTCGGCGAAGACCAAATTATCTTCGGGGCCGGCGTCCAGCCCCAGCGCCCCGGCGAACCACCCCAGCGGATCACGGCATGGGCCTACGACGGTGCCCTGGCTGCCGACTGCCAAATCGCACTGGGTGATACCACCCGTTTCCTGCTGGACGCCCAAGCGGTCGACGGCGACTTGAACCGGTTTGCCACCGAAGCCCTGCATGGCTCAACCGAATTGGCCGGTAAAGTAACTGCCAACCTACGCCTCCGCGGCAGCAATCGCGGCATCCACACACTGCAAGGAAGCGGCAATGCCGTGGTCAAAAACGGTGACGTCGACCAATTGCCCCTCGTCCTCTCGCTGCTGAAGTTCCTCAGCGAAACCCCCTCCCAACGCAAGCGGTTTGATAACAGCGATGTCAAGTTCCGCATCGACGGCAGCCACATCCTCCTGGATGAAATCAATTTTTACGGCGATGCCATCAGCCTGCGGGGCAAAGGCGAAATGGACTTGGACCGCCACATCCGGATGGTCTTTCACGCCACGGTCGGCCGCGATCGTGGGAAATTGCCCGTGGTCGGGCCCGTGCTGGGTATGGCCAGCAAACAGTTGATGCTGATCTACGTACACGGCACGATCGATAATCCCCAAACCACACGCGAAGCCCTGCCCGGACTCCGCCGCGCCGTCCAGGAAATCGAAACCGGCCTCACCGAACCCAACCAGGATAAGTCCATGCTGCGCAAGACCCAGGACTGGTTCGATGCGGTTCGTCCGAAAAGTCCCTTGCGAAGCGCCGAACAGCCCTGAGGCGGAAGGAGGGGGTGAGGGAAGGCGCAGGTGAAGGGAGCACGGGTGAAGGGCAGCACGGATGAGGGGGAGTACAGGTGACGAGGCGCGTGTCCAAGCTTCAATTGTCCCGGCCACGGCTCAGCGATAGAATCCAGTCCGCTGGGCAACGGCCGCCGGACCCCTCCAGGCACGAGGTTCGTATGCAGTTCATCAAGATGCACGGAGCGGGCAACGACTATGTTTATGTCGATTGCTTTGCTGAACAGGTGCCAAAGAATCTCCCGCAGACCGCGCGGCGCATCTCCGACCGGCATTTTGGCGTGGGAGGGGACGGCTTGATCCTCATCCACCCCAGCAAGATCGCCGACGCGCGGATGCAAATGTTCAATGCCGATGGCTCGGAGGCCGAAATGTGTGGCAACGGGCTCCGCTGCCTCGCCAAGTATGTGTACGAGTCAGGCATCGCCCGCAAACCGGATCTGCGTATCGAAACCGGTAACGGCGTGCTGGAGGTGCAACTGGAGGTGACCGGCCAGCAGGTACAACGCGTGCGGGTCGACCTGGGGGAACCGATCCTGCAGGCAGACCGCATCCCGACAACCTTGGCCGGCAACCCCGTGGTCGACCAACCGCTGGAAGTCGGCGAGCGGACATTTAACGTGACCTGCGTATCCATGGGCAACCCGCACTGCGTAATCTTTGTGGACGAGGCGACCGACGACCTGGTGCTGAACGTGGGACCGCAAATCGAACGGGCGGCCGAGTTCCCCAATCGCGTCAATGTGGAATGGGTGGAAGTCCACGGCCCCGCGGAGGTCCGCCAGCGGACCTGGGAACGCGGATCGGGCGAAACCCTGGCCTGCGGGACCGGCGCAGGGGCCGTATGCGTCGCCGGCGTCCTGACCGGACGCACCGAACGTAAGATCCTCAATCATCTGGCCGGCGGCGACCTCGAACTGCAGTGGGGCCAGGACAACCACGTTTTCCTGACGGGACCAGCCGTCGAAGTATTTCGCGGACAGTGGATACCCGCTGAGGCAAACACCGACGATTGAAAAAAGTGCCGATCACAAAAGTTTCGGCCCGGCGTTCCCGGCTGCCCCTTAAAAAAACGCCAGGCCACCCCCCAAAACCCCAACCCGCCCCCCCCAATGAAACGTTCGACTCCCCTGATCACCAACACGGCCGCCCTCTGCACCAGTGTCCTTGTCCGCCGCTGGATGAGCAGTCTCGACTTTCGGGCCGCCTATTACGATACCCGTGTCGATCCCAGTCGGGCCGCATGCCGCCAGCGCGGCATCTACGTCTTTTGGCACGAATACATGCCCTTCTTGTTGTACCTCCGCGGCCATTGCGATCTGGCGATGTTGATGAGCCAACATCGGGATGCCGATATTCTGTCCCGGCTGGCCCTGCATTTCGGATTCGAGTTCGTCCGCGGATCGACGCGGCGCGGTGGGCCGC
>JABAOF010010222.1_pt1 | contig 14374 bp, 5 predicted proteins | sample 7062171 | NCBI WGS metagenome assembly JABAOF01 (sample SAMN14538628, study PRJNA623070) | marine sediment metagenome | biome: marine biome [ENVO:00000428]; feature: marine pelagic biome [ENVO:01000023]; material: deep marine sediment [ENVO:00002113] | place: India: Gulf of Khambhat ...
CGCCGCCAAGATATAGATTACCAGCAGTGACCTTGGTAATATCAACGCCGTCGAGGCTCTCCAGCTTGCCGTCATCGGCATCAATCTCCTGAGCCGCGCTGCCGTTGGCGGTCACATGGTCCTCGATGATAATACTGCTCGCTGCGGTCAGCCCGCTGCCGGTAACATTGCCGCCAAGCTCTATACCGGCACCGCCGCCAAGAGTCAGCGTGGTATTCGTACTCTTATTAATGTTAACACCATCTATGGTAACCAGCTTTCCGGCATCGGCATCGATCTCCTGAGCCGCGCTGCCGTTGGCGGTTACATTATTTTCAAATGTCAAGGTATCGGTGTCTGCCATGCCCGTGCCGGTCACATTTCCACCAAGCTCAATACCTTCATCACCGCCAAGAGTCAGCGAGGTATTACTACTCTTGTCAATGTTAACACCATCTATGGTAACCAGCTTTCCGGCATCGGCATCAAACCTCTGGCTGCCTGTGCCATCGGCAGTCACATTGTTCTCAAAGATAAGACTATCGCCTGATTCCATACCGGTGCCGGTCACATTGCCACCAAGCTCTATGCCAGCGTCGCCAGCGAGAGTAAGCGAACCCTCAGTACTCTTATCGATGTCAGCGCCATCCTCGGCAATCAATTGTCCTGTGCCGGCATCAAAGATCTGACTACCGACACCGTCCGCAAAAACATCATCGTCAAATGTTATGCCGCTGCCTGTGGATATGACATCGCCGGCCAGATCGGCGGGGCCCGTAAGGTGGATAACGCCTTTAGCCCTTAAATTGCCTTCTCCGTCAACCGGACCATCTATCGTCAAAGGCCCATTTTCTACATGCACGGAATCGCCGGTAGTACCATCTACACCATCAAGATCCACAAGCGTATCAGCAGCAAGCGTAAGCTTACCATTTCCTGTCTTGGTTATAGTAGCTTCTCTACCCGGCGTATCTTTGGCTAAAAGCGTCCCGGTGCCGGCATCGAACGTCTGGTCAGTTGTGCCAACAGCGGTAACCGTCCCATCGAGGACTACACCTGCAATTACACCACCGCCACCGGCGGTAATATTTTTAGTAACTTCAATACCTTCGTCTGCAGTGAGAGATACGCTGCCGAGAGTAGCAATTATATCCTCTTCAGCTATCACTTTGCCAAGGTCTGAGTTCACAACGATGTCCTTAGTTTGGGCGGTAAGTGCTTTAGTTCTTATGTCACCGCCTTCATCACTAAGAGTGATATTTTCGTAAGCCGTTGCCGTTATATCCAACCATTTAGCCGCTGCTTCGGAAGTAACTGAATAAGCCGTGCTGGTCGCAACCAGGTGCGTATTATCTCTGTTTTCGACTTTGACGTTCTGCTCCATGTCCAGTTTATTATTCTGCGTCAGCGTCAAAGTTGTTTCGGGAGCGGGAGTTGCCGGCATAGTAATCTCGTGGGCGAGAATCGCTCCGCCGGTTGCCTCGATTGTCAGATTACCTTCCGCTGTCAAATGCGCCGGACTTTGTACGTTATTGCCGGCCTTGAGTGTTTTATCAGCGGCTACAGTCGTGTCATTATTCAGGATAAGGTCCTGGGCAGCGGTTACATTGCCATCAAGGTCTATTTTGCTGCTGTCAAAGGCATAAATATCTATATCGCCGGCGGTAGTCTCAAGCGTGCTCTTGGCCCACATTGTCCCACCGGGTACATAATCAAGCTCGCCCTTATCTGCATCAGCCCTCAGGGTCATTGTTCCGTCCGCTGTTACGGCACCGCCAAGGACGATGTTGCGATCTCCTTCAACCGTCAAGGCCCCTAAACCTTCCATAGTCTTGCCATCGTCTAATTTTACGTCCAGGCCGGCCTTGAGAGTCTTACCACCGGCAACTTCGGTATCGTTATGAAGGAAAATACTGCCGCCATCGGTAACGTCTGCGGTTACGTCGCCGAAGAGGTGGATGGTGGGTTTATCGGATGAGTAAAGGTGAATATCCCCGGCTCCACCCAATGTGCCGGAGGGGTCGGTAGTAAGTGTGCCATAGGCATAAATCGAATCTCCGGCAGTCAGTATCATGTCTCCCTCCGAAGCAGCGTTGCTCATAAGGGTGAGGTCTTTACCGACCGTAACCGGTCCCTCCAGGTGGGTGGTTCCGGTTCCGGTATCCAACGTCAGGCTATGGTAACCTTCGTCCGTTACGGTACGGAGGAGGTAAAGGTCTTGATTGCTTGGCGTAGTCGTAAAGTCGGATTCTATTTTTGCTATCGTATCCATCAACAGAACGCCTTTACCGGCACCATCCCAGTTCCAGTCGGCGTCATCATTGGTCAATTTCACGTCGGCATAGACTGCCGAAGGTGCGGCGCCTATAAAGTGAATGCCCGCAAGCTGCTTATCAACATTTACCGTATTGGCCGGCTCACTGGCATAGAGGCCCGCCTTGGCCACGATAACATCATCTCCCGATGTGCTTGCTGCGTCGATGGCGTCCTGGAGGATATCATCAGTCCACCATATCATCGGGCTGGCCACCTGGAAGCCGATCGCATCAAGGTCATCGTCCCCAAGACCCAGCCACGGGCTGTAATCGACGTCGCCGAAAACCAGCACACCAGAGCCCGAGCCTATCCCGCCGGGGCCGTCCGCAGCGCCCCACCAGTTCTTCTCTGCCGTTACTTCGTAGAAACTATTCGTATTCATAAGACCTACCGTGCCGCCCTCAAAGCCATTGTATTGAATCGTAAAGGTGTTGGCCTTGACATTGGCTCCATTTGCGACCCACAGGTCCGCGAATTCATTGTTCAGCATGTTGTACTCTACAGAAACATTTTCGGTATTGCCGAGGCCGATATTGCTGAAGGAAATACCATAATAGTTGTTCAGGATATCGTTGCCGCTTATGCTTAGGCCGTCGGTGCCTGTTGCCCCAGGGCTAACTATGATACCGCTTACATAGTTGTCGATGACATTGCTCTGAACAGCCGAGCTGCCCGACACGCTGGAAAGGTTTAGACCAACAGCGCTGCTACCGGTAAACTTGTTGTTGCTTACCAACAAGTCATCAACGTTGTGAGCATCTATGGAGGTATCGGGGGTGGGGGTGTCATCGGCCTTGAACTCATTGTGGCTGATGGTCAGCCCTGTCGTATCCAATGCTAACACGCCTCTCGAGGCGGTGCCAGTTGTGTCGACCGTAAACCCTTGGTCGGCTGCACCGCCCAGAGTAAAGTTGTCCGCGCCTGTGGTGACGCTGAGTACGTCGCCACTGGTGGGCTTTAGGGTCACGATATCTGTGTCCTTCGATTGCAGTGTGATGTTGGGCTTGACGACGCTGAGATTCTCGGCGTAGGTATCCTTTCCAACAGGCCCAAGAACAGTAATGGTCGCGCCGTCTGTCGGGTGGGCAACATCGATGCCGTCCTGAATCTGGGCGTCATTGGAGAGAACGTCAATCAGAGCGGCGTTGCCGGAGATAGCTCCGCCGGTTCCCGCGTTCAGGTCCGCCCCCAGGCTGACCTTGTCGGTCACGTTTATTTGAATGGAACCATCGGGCGTACCCGCGGTGTTGATTATTCCGCCGGTATTGTCAAACGTAGCGCCGCTGGAGGTAAAGCTACCGCCATTGGTGGTTATGCCGGCGTTTACCGAGACATCGAGCGCATTGAGGTTTACGCTCAGTTTGTTCAAAGTAGAAACTATGCCGCCATCCAGGTCGATATTTTCCGCGCCCAAGGTAACAGTGGCGTTGGCACCTGCTGCTTTACTTATCTGAGCCGTCGGCTGAAGGATATCACCATTGCTGTGTATATCAATGTCGCCGCCGGCCGAGACCGCATCCAAAATCAGGTCACCATCCTTGTCGAAGACGCACATAGAACCGGTTGCAGTAGCAGTGAGATTGTTAACCTTCGTATCGAGATCGCCGGGGCCGACCATTCCGATATCGCCGTTAATAGCAGTCAGAACAGCCTCATCGGCAGAAAGATAGGTGTCCTGGTTGCCGTCATCAGTAATCGCACCGTTTAAGGCGGCTAAGATAACATCACCTAAAACTGCGGCTGAAACATTACCCACCTCTATGTTCTCCGTGACGGCGATCAAAGTGACATCATCCTCGTCGCCACCGCCGCCTGCGGCAACATCGTTGGCAATGATTTGTTTACCTGCAGTAATAGTAATTGCTCCATCTACAGTGTCCACATCATCCAACGTAATACTGTCATCTTCGGCTATCACGATATCGCCAGCCGTAGTACTGACATTTCCAAGGGTAACAGCTCCGGTGTTGTTGATGTAGATGTCGCCTGCAACGGTGCTGCTGGCATTAATGGTGCCCGTAGATTGAGCGTTAATTGGAGAGCCATCTTGCCCGATGGCGCCGGTCGCCAGAAGGGTTGTTGTCCCCGAACTCGATATAAGACCAAAACCGAGTTGATCGTTGATACTCGTGGCGCCTGCACCGCCGCCGTTAATAGTAATGTCTCCTGCCCCTGCGTCTAACAAACCAAGGTTGTTAATGACACCTGTATTCTGAATGTCAATATCGGCAAAGCTCGTCAATACCGTGGCGTTGTTGGTAAAATTAACCCCTGTGGATGTAAAGGCACCGCCCGCGGTATTTATAACATTATTTATCCAGACATCGCCCGCATCGGTGTCCAGGTCGTCGTCCAATCCCTGCATCGCAAGGCTATTAGCGTTGAGATAAACGTTGAGCGGGGCAGTCCCCGGAACTATGGTGCCGTTAATAATGATATCATTGGCAGCGTCTAAGGTGAGGGTCAGCGTCCCTCCAGAGAGATTAAAAATTGACGCGCCAGATTGCATATGAATGTCTCCCGGTTCAGGATTAGGCCCACCGTCGGAGTAGGTATCGATTTTGACGTTGTTGTCATTAAATAGAGCAAAGTTGATAGCGGCATCACTCACTGTGGAGCTACCACCTACAGAAGACGGGGTAAACCAAGGACCGTATGGAGGAGGACCAAGCGGGTCCATGGGTTCTGTGCCGGCAGGCGCATCGACAATAAACACGTTATAGGGGTCTATATAGAATAGCCCTGGTTCGCCGTTGGCAGCACCGGCATCGACCTCGCCAAAGACCTCAAGGTATTCCTTACCGGTGACCTCGACAAACCCGCCATCGCCGGACTCGCTGCCGCCCTTGGCCTGGATTTGCGCGCCTTCGTGGAAAAGTGCCGTCTCGGGCGAGTAAGCGATGACCTCGCCGCCGTCGCCGTTGGTACCGGCGTTTGCGGTGGTCACGCTATCGCTGCTGAGAGCAACCACATCGCCTGCAGTCATAGTAATGCTTCCGCCATCGCCTTCGACGCTATCGGCATTAAGTGTACCGAACTGGCCTACGCGGCCTGTGCCGCTCTCAACCGCCAATGACAAGGAATCAAGGCCCTCGACAGCCCTCGAAAAGGTATCGCCGGCAGCAAGGACTATCTTTCCGCCTGCCGCCTCAACCGTACCTTCGTTGATGACATCGCCCATACTCCCTGCCGCGGCATCCGTCGCTGCCGGAACTGTAACACCCTCTACTTCCACGAGAATGTTGCTGCCTTCCTGGCCCAGAAACACCTTGTCGCCGGCCGCCATCACGACGTATCCGCCCGGACTACTTATAACGCCGGCGTTGAGTACCTGTTTGCCGATAAGAGCGACTTGCTCGGCTGAGATACTGCCATAGTTGGACACCGCTCCAATTCCATCGCCTCCAACAAACTGATAGTGCCCGTTCATAAAGTCTTCGTTGGAGATGTCCAGACCCGCAGCGGTGAACTTGTACGCTTGTACAAGGGCCGTAGGGCCGAACACAATCCCGTGAGGATTAACGATTAAGATATGGCCCTGATTGCCGAAAAGCGAGCCATCAAATTGGGTGGCTCCCCCCTGGACAACCCTGTTTAGCACGGCAAAACCGCCGCTGGCCTTAAGAAACTGGAGAACTTCGTTCGAATTAGTGTTCAAACTGTCCCAGTTAATCACGGCTTGAGCCGAGCCCATTGTTACTGTGGTGGTATTGCCGCCTTGTCCGACTGCAGCTGAACCTGCCACAACATTGGCTCCGCCCGGTCCGGCAAACGCAACTGGTACGCTGTTGAAGAGCAGACAGCCCACCAAGAAACATGCCACAATTTGCCTGACATAATAATTTTTTGAAATTCTTCTCATACCTTCCATAATTAGTCCCCTTATTCGATTACCCTCATTTCTTAGTTCCGTCAATACAATTATTAATCCTGATACCCGACTACGCCGTCGGGTGAAATGTCTTTACCATCGCAACATTAAGCCAACGCTTATTCGTCCTTTACCTTTCCGCGTGGTGTCGGTTTTTGCCAGCGGATAGCCATAATATATTGCTCCGCTGAAATTATCGCCGAGTTCCACAATCGTACCTGTGCCTACCGAACAGAGTTCCTCGCGCTCTTTCTCAGTTCCGACACGGTTTCTTATCTTCGCTCGACCGTAATCAAAAAAGACCAACGGCGCGAGTTTTCTAAGAAGCGGTTGTTTGCCTTCCTCCGGTTCTTCCCCGGCTTCGGCAGTTCTCTTCGACTCCTCATATTTAACCAGGTCAAACTCATATTGAGCACTTGCGAGTATGCCGCCGTCGGCAACAAATTCATATTCATCATAACCTCTGACAGTGTACATTCCTCCGAAGGCGGTCATTCTCGCCGGGACCAATCTTTCATCGGAGCCTATCCACCGGAAAGTTCCACTTACTCGACCAACCTTATTCGGGTCCAAGTACTGGCTGTGAGTGGCCGAAGTCGTGTAGATACTAAAAAGGGATTGAGAGTTCGTGCGTGCCAGCGCAAACACGGCCCCGCTGGATTCGCCGCCCAAGCTACTATAATGTTCAAATGTAAGAGAGGTATCTGACATATCATCCTGACGATGCACGTCAAGCCCCGCTCCCCACAACCAGAACTTAACATCCGTTCCCAAAAAGGCGGGGAACAACGAAGGAGTGACCTTACTCCTTGTGTGTTCCATGGTACCCTTAATATCGAAGAACCAGCCTTCTTTCTGTAAGACGTTATAACGCAGTGTGCCGCCGTAGACCGTACCTCTACCAAGGAAACCGAACAAACCGGTCTCCGGGCTTATATCAAACTCACTGTGCCCGGCATAAAGGTTAAGACGCAACCGGGGCCCGAGTACCGGAAAATCGTAACTACCGTACAATGAGTAGATTTCATCAATATCCGAGTCCCATGGAGCTTGATAAACCGTGGTGAATGTGTCGTCTATACCCAAAAGATTGGTATTAATCACGCCGATTCTTGGATTCCATTGCCTTTCCTTCGTGCCGGAATTATCCGCCTGGAGAAAATAATGCCAGGGGTTTGCTTCGTAAATATCATAGCTAACCATAAGTGAGCCGGGCTCCCTGCCTTTCGATGCGACCGCGGAAACGTATCTGTCCGGGTTGAGGTTGAGCAAGTTGACAAACTCATCCAGTTCTTTCTGATTTGCCACCTCTCCGACTTTCACAGGCGACCACTCCTTAACCACAGAAGTACGGAGATATCCCTTTTCAGTTGGGTTCTGGTCAGGGTCGTATGTTCTTACTGTTATATCAGTGACCTCGGCCTCAAGGACCGCTATAGGCAAGATTCCACCCTTCAGTTCCGCGGGACTTTTCCTTTCTACCGCCTCTGCTGGTACATATACGTATATGCCGGCATAATTCTTATCCTGGTACATCGAGAGAACATACTGGGTAAAACCTTGAATAGTCCTTGCGGAAACCTGGCGAGGCTGGCCGGGCTGTTGAATCACATCGTGGAGGACCCTGAAGTCGTAAAGGTATTCACTGTCAGCTTCCAGCAGTGGTTTGTCAGAGGCGTTATACACCAGAGGCATATTCTTCAACAATTCGGCAGTTGATACCAGGCTGTTGCCGCTGACGCGCAATTCCCGCACGGTCATACGTGGCGTTGTATCTTCGGGTAACTTCAGTTCTGCGAGCTGTGCTTCCTGTTTTTGCCGTATTAGCCTAAGGTTTATTTTTGCCACCTTTTCTTTGTAATCGGCTTCGATTTGCTTCCTCTGCTCGTCGGCTTCCGCAGCCTGAGCATCGGCCTTTTCCTCAAGCCTTGCAACTGCTTGCTTATAATCTGTTTCGAGCTGTCTAATTTTGTCTTTGTAATCAGCATCCAGCTTTGCTATGCCATATATTTTAGCTTCGCTCTTGTCCTGACTGAGCTTGCGCTTGAGGTCTGCCTCTTGGGTTTTAATGCCTTTGGCCTGTTCTTTGGCCCTGGCATCCAAGTCTGCGAGTCTGGCTTTATTCGCGCGTTTTGCCGCGGCGATTTGCCCGGTCTGGGCATCGGCTTTTTTCTCGAGCTCCGCGAGAGCTCTTTTGTACTCCGATTCAAGCTGGCGAAGTGACCGCTTGTACTCAGCATCCAGCCTTGCCCTGGCTTCTTTTGTCTGGGGTCTTGCCTTAGCCTGCTTATACTCGGCCGTCCTTTTAGCCCTGTCTTGATTAAGCTTGCGTTTGAGATTTGCCTTTTCATTGTCAATCTCTTTGGCCTGTCTTTTGGCCTTGGCATCTAAAGTTGCGAGTTCAGCTTTATTCTGACGCTTTGCCTGTGTGATTTGTGCGGCTTGAGCGTCGGCCTTTTCCTTGAGCTTTGCGAGAGCCGCCTTATACTCTGCATCGAGCCGGGCAACTGTCTGTTTGTACTTTGTGTACTCACTCTCCAGCTTTGCCTTGTCTTTCTTAGCTCTTGCTACAGCCTGTTTGTGCTCGACTGCCGCCTTAGTCTTATCTTCGTCAAGTTTGCGTTTGAGCCTCGCTCTTTCAGCCTTAATCCCTTTGACCTGCACTTGTAAAAGGCTGGCTTCCTTCTCACGTTTTGCCTGGGCGATTTCGGCCTTGGCCTGTTTCTTGGCGTCGGCATCTAACCTTGCGAGTCTGGCTTTCTCCTCGCGTTTAGCTTTAGCTTTTGCAGCAGCTTCTCGTTTGGCCTTGGCGGCCGCTTCTCGTCTGGCTTTCAGTTCTTCGGCAGCTCTGGCTTTCTCCTCACGTCTCAACTCGGCTTTGGTCTTGGCAGATGTGGGCCCGGCAGGTTGCTGAGCGGTACCCGCAGCGCAACCCACGCACACTAAGCAGAGAAAAGCAAAAACAAGAGCAAAGCACATCGTCCTTGTCGCGCTATCCATAATTATTCTCCTAAAATACACCAATTATTCTCCTGAAATACTCCCGTGTAAATTGACCAGAAAAAAGAAATCTTCACTCAAAAGTAAGGTAATATTATTTCGCTAAGAAAAGTTATTTACCGTATTCAAGCTCGAGAAGCTACAAAAAAATAAAAAAAACTTTTACAAATTTCGAAAGAAAATTTAGGTCCGCTCCGCCGGTTTTTTTTCTTCCATCCCAACTCCTCAAGGGGCTACCACAGGAACTTTTACTAAATGTACTATTTTATCAAAAATTGGGGCTAAATGTCAATATTTAAATCACCCAAACCAGCTAAATTACTTATTCTGTATAGCCGTTTTTGGCCCATTTATGTGTTTTAGGACGTTTCCGGCTTTTTTCAGCACAAAAAAAATAAAAAAAATCTCCCTACAGAGCAAAAATATTTCATATAATTTTGCTATAATCTGCACGATCTGGCTATTTTGAGCATTTTCCTGCATGTGGGAGTACTTGTTCAGCTTGCTGCCGCAGGTGATTCTTCAAACCCTCCAATCGTCACTTACACTCACCACCTTTTTCGTCTGCGACAGCAGACAAGGGGATGCGAGCAAAGCACCAAAGCCGAAGGGAGATGGTGACACTTTCCATTGCTTCTGAATCTTGGGCCATTTCTCTTCATTGACTCGGCTCCATCCAGTTGCTCTTTTTCACTCGTAATCATTGGTGCTTAGTTTGTTGACTAACGCAAAGGCAATGAGGTTGCAGAACACACCGATGACCAAGCCGCTTATTCCCCCCGGTGATCTCAACAAATTGTTCCATATCAGCGCGACGGCGATACCGGCCACAGTACCAGCTACGAATCCAGCCTTCGTAACCCGCACGCCCAGGAGTACCGCCGCCAATGGAACGACGATGACGGGCGCCCAAAAATTATAAGCATAGATGAGAATGTCGAGGACGCTACGAATCCTGATAGCAAAAATGACAGCGAGAATCCCCACAAAACAGTTCGTAAGTTTGGCCAAAAGAAGTTCTTGCCGTCTGGACAGCGGGTTCTTTCGAAGAGGTTTGACCAAATCATTGATGAAGCTGGTAGCTGCTCCGTTGAGAAAGGAATCGGCCGAAGACATCACAATCGAAATCACCCCTGCAATGACAATGCCCCGGACCCCGGTGGGCAGCACCGTACGGATAACATAGGGCATAGCTAAATTGGGGTCCAGGTTCGGGGCCAGTGCCAAAGCCACAAGTCCGATGGCGCCCGTAATCGCAAAGAAGGGAATAGAGAATATACCGCTGAGCATAGTGCCGCGTGCTGTATGCATGGCGTCCTTGCCAATAAACAAACGCTGCATATAAGGGGGCACAAGTGTTTCACCCAATAGAAAAGTGAGGAACAACGATAAAAAGGCACCGATGGTCATCGCCTCGCCCGGGATCGAAAAGTGGCCTATGGGTACAGCTGCTTTGATGGTAGAAAAGCCGCCCAATTTCACTATGCCAAACACAAGCGCCACCGGTATACCAATGGCAAGCACGCAGAACTGGATGATGTCTGTCAACACTACTGCCCGCATCCCCCCTACCGTCGAGTAAGCAATAACGATTCCGCATCCGATTAAGATGCCCCAAATCGGTTCGATGCCAAGAAACACATTGAAGATAACCCCCATCGCTTTCACCTGTGCACCTACAATCCCTGCACAAAGGAAGACCGAGAATAATCCGGTGACCACTTTTGCCGCCTTGCCGTAGCCCCGTTCCATGATATCACCTGTGGAAATGACGTCGGGGAAATTACCCATCCTCGGTGCAATAAACTTGGCAACGAGGAGTTCCTTGAGGCTGAACCCCCAGAGAGCCACGATGTTGACGATACCCAGACGAAAAACCTTCTCGGCGTTACCTATCGAAAATCCGCCACCAATGAACGAAGCTGAAAGGGTTGCAAAAATCACCATCGACGTATACGACCGGTGGGACACCGCGAAGTCCTGCAGACTTTTCATGCCCTTGCCGCTCAACAATCCCAACAGAAGGACCGCAGACAAATAGAGGATGATAATCGCGTAATCCAACATAATCATACGCCCGTTTCATTTAAGAACGCTATTGGAGGAATCTGGCCCATCGTCTTAAGACCGGGGTTCGCCTCAAGAACGGACCTGACTGCGTTAAGGGTGATAGCGCACGTAGCGATATCGCCGTTAACACCGCCGACAATTTTGGATTGGATCGTCGGCTCACCCTCGATCTGTACCTGGTCGTAAGATTCGGGTTCACCGACCGCAGCCCTAAAAGTCAGAGTAATAACTTCCCTATCACCAACAAAGCCCCTGCCGACCTGATGTAACCCACATGCCATCCCTCTGGCAACCGGTTTGTAACCGGTATCAATGTCTTTGTCGGCTATGACCGGTTCAAGGGTTACAATATTGCGGTCGAGTTTCCAGCCGAGTCTATTAGCGATAAAATCCACAGACTCAGGCAAACCTACATGTCTAAGTGTGCCGGTACTTTTTTGGGCTTCAAATTCTTCCAGCGTCAGGCCAGCGCCTATTTTCTGTTGAAATGGAATTCGGCGCACCGAGGCGTCCTGCACCCTCCAGACTTTCACACTCTTGACATCCTGGCACACACCAGAAAGAGCTGTCGGGAGAAAATCCATCATATATCCTGGATTGATTCCCGTACCGAGACATACAACGCCATTTTCACGACATATCTGATCTATCCTTCTCGAAACTTCAGGCTGAGTATTCCATGGGAAGAAGAGCTCTTCACAGGTGGAAATAATGTGAAGTTTAGCTTTTGCAAGTTCGACAACCTGACTCTCCATAGAGACAATACTACTAACAGTGGTAACTAATGCCACTTCAGCCGACTTACCCCCAATTGCCTCGTCAAGATTACTGCCGACCGTGATTCCAAGCGGCTCTATGCCGCACAATTCACCGAGCTCTTTGCCGACCTTATCAGGATCAGTATCAACTGCTCCTACGATGTTGAAACATCCGCGCTCCACTGCATAATTAACTACTCTCTGTCCCAAGGGACCAATTCCCAAATGAACCGTGTTAATCATGTTTACCAGTCCTTTCCTAATTCGAACTTAAATGATTCACAGGGGTCTCATTTTATAATACATCGCAAAATCGAATTTCTCTTAATCACCGTTAGAAAAACTACATTTTCATTTTATTCTATTTACGAAGTGTTGTAAAATTGGTGGTTGTTAAAGTTTGATGAAAAATTGACAGGAGAGAAAAATGGCAAAAGTTGTGAATTACAAGTCTATAAAAGCGGCTGACGAATGTAGTTATGATGGGATGTCTCTGGGAGAAGTGATGTTGAGGTTGGATCCCAGAGAAGTTCCCACTGCAAGGGTCAGGGACAATATCAGGGTCTCACAGGGAGGGGGAGAAACCAACGTTGCCTGCGGTTTAGCATACACATTCGGTCTGCGAACGGCAGTCTTGACGGCGCTGGTCGACGATCCTATTGGAGAAAACATAAGAAACCAAATGAGAGAGGCAGGCGTTGATACGAGCAAGATAGTCTGGTGGAACACGAATAACGACCGAAGCAAACATTCCACCGATAAGAAAGGGACCGTTTGTAATGGAATTAACTTTACATATAGCGGCAGCGGAGTGTTGCCGTCCGACACGACCTACTATCGCGGAAACAGTGCCGCCAGACTGCTCGAGCCAGGGGATTTCGACTTTAATGAGTTGTTCGGCAAAGAAGGTGTCAGGGTCTTCAACACAGGCGGAATCTTCACTTTAATAGGGCCGAAAACTGCTGACCTTGCCATAGAAGCTGCAAAAAAAGCAGCAGAACATGGCACTTTTGTCTCTGCCGACCTCAATTACCGGTCAAAGGTTGAACCCGATAAGAAAAAAGCGAGGGCCATAAACAGCAAGCTTGCGCCGTATCTGGGTATGCTGGTTGGAAACGACTCTGATTTGTCTGATGCCCTTGGCTATGATACCAAGGTTCAAAAAAATGCACCGTACACCGAGTGGATTGAGGCATACAAAGAAACCGTTTCCCACGTGGCGAAAGACCTGCCCAATTTGAGCTTGATAGGGACACAATGGAGAGGTGCACATAATGCGGATTTGATTAGCTGGGGAGCAGTGCTATATGACCCGCGAAAAGATGTTTTCTACCAGGCACCTCTCAGAGAGAACATTCCTATCAGAGATAGGACAGGCGGAGGGGATTCTTTTGCATCAGGAGTCCTGGCGGCATTACTTAAGGGCAAAGACCTGGAAACAGCAACCAATTGGGGTGCCGCCCACGGAGCTTTGGTCCAGGAAACGCCGGGAGACATCACGATGATTAATCAAAAGGCGGTTGAAGCTGAAGTCAAAAGAGCGCTGGCCGGTGGAGGTGTGAAAGCAGTTCGTTAGTATTTGGCTCTATCGCCGGTAGGCGGCTGCGCCAAGATTTGTGTGAATTCAAAGGAATTAAAGGTGACCAACAGCAAGAACAGAATACGTCTCGAACACGTTGCAATAAATGTCGAGGACCCTGCAAGTATGGCAGAATGGTATTGTCAGAACCTGGGAATGAAGGTCATCAGGAAGGGCCCTGCTCCGGTCAACATGCGTTTTATTTCCGACGCCGGAGAAAACATGACGCTGGAGCTATACTGCAATCCACCGGACGCTGTGCCCGATTACGCGTCAATGGATCCGCTTCTATTCCATATTGCATTCATGGCAGATGATGTGAAAGATATTCGAGATAAGCTCATAGCTGCCGGGGCGACGCCCGCTGGAGATATATCCACGACGCCGGGCGGAGATGAAATAGCCACGCTGCGCGATCCCTGGGGCGTTGCCATACAGTTCGTTAAGCGGGCCGAGCTGATGCTGCCGGCCGAATAGAAATCAGACCGAGGCCAACATTACGGAGAAACCGTTGGTCTTCTACTGCGAACATTAGAAAGCAAGGAGCTGATAAAGGACTACTGTTATGAACAGGCGCGATTTTCTAAGAGCATTGGGTGTTAGTACGGCGACACTGGCACTGCAGTCCGCAATAGCAGCCGGCCAATCGTCAAATAAGAAGCTCAACATCATTTTCATTATGGCTGACGATTTGGGATACCAGGAATTGGGCTGCTACGGTCAGAAAAAGATAAAAACACCGCACATCGACAGATTGGCGGCCGACGGGATGCGCTTTACCCAATATTACACCGGCTCAGC
>JABAOF010016521.1_pt2 | contig 14367 bp, 14 predicted proteins | sample 7062171 | NCBI WGS metagenome assembly JABAOF01 (sample SAMN14538628, study PRJNA623070) | marine sediment metagenome | biome: marine biome [ENVO:00000428]; feature: marine pelagic biome [ENVO:01000023]; material: deep marine sediment [ENVO:00002113] | place: India: Gulf of Khambhat ...
GGTAAATCCTGCTTCAACACAACATTATCTTGCAGGTTACAAAGTCCGATATGTGAATGATGCTGAGTGCTACGAGGAAGCTGTTGAGAATTGGCGATCTTATTGGCGTCAACGGTCCCGCTGGGCCAAAGGACACATGCAGTGTGCCTTCAGACACGTTTGGCCTCTTGTCAAGAGCAAGAATCTGCGGTTAAGGGAAAAGATTGATGGTTTTCTCATCCTTAATATTTACTTTGTGCCGATTGTTGTGGGACTTGCTTGGATCCTTGGGGTAACATTAGTTCTGACTCATCCTCTATCATGGATTAAGCTCCTTTGGGCAACCATCCCCATTTCAGTTTATAGTTCTGTGGGAAATTTCGCGCCTTTTTTCGAGGTTGGTATAGGTGCTTATCTGGATGGAAGGAAGCGAATATATTGGCTCATTCCTTTACTGCTCTTGACCTTCATGTTTAACATGTTAATCTGCACTAAAGCTTTGATCGATTTGTGTGTTTCTAAGATTACTGGAAGGAGACAGCACCCTTGGGTAAAAACACTTCATAAGGGCAGAGGAAACTGCAGTTTGAATGACACAAGGTAGATGCCGACCTATAATTACCGCGCGATAGATGCCATCCACCTATGTCTTTTTTAGGAAAGAGTTATATTAAAAATTTTATCAATAATATAACGTAGAATGTAAAATGGCTATGAAAGCAATTTCAACTCTAGATGTGTTTATCCTCTTAACCTTTGCTTTATGTCTCTTCATATTCCTTCTATTCTTACCATCAATCTTGGAACTAAAAAGGCCCAAAGATCCGGGACCACGCAAAATTTCTGAAATAGCAAACGAAAAAGGGGATTAAAGGCCCTTTACGTTGTCGTCTGCTTGCGGGATTCTTTGAAGAGTTGGTAAACTTCTCCAAGACAGAATGAGAACACCCTAAAGAAATCAATAAAGGGGTATATAATAGCGGTGGCATATCGTTTGTTTTTCAATGTTTTATTAGCGTACACTGTCATAATCATAAGTAAAGGCAGAATAGTAAATCCAAACAGCGTTATTGAAAAAATGTTCAAACTTGTTGTAAACGTTAGAAAGGTCAACGATGCAACTATTAGTAGCCACGCGATGAATCCTGCCAGACTGAGAAAAGACCATGTGGAAAATGCATCCTTCATTCTTTTCCGTTTTAGTAATACACCGCTTCCCCTGCCATACCGAAAGTTTTGTCTCAAGAATTCCTTTAGTGTTGACCTATGTTTATGCCAGACAAAGACGTTGGGATCCAGAACCATTTTGTAACCGGCTCTACAGACTCTCTCAGTGAATTCAACTTCATCGAAGCCATACTGAATACTCTCATCAAAACATCCAACTTCTTCGGTTGCTTTCCTTCTAAAAGCCATATTGCATCCTGCTGGATGACGGAGAAACGGCTTCACCATATTTAGCTCTTCTCTCTTCTTGAAAAGTGGCATTAATGGAACTATGCTGTTGTCGGCGTATTGGGAAATGAAGTCGCCGTTAAGTCCCTTTGCGCTCCCTCCTACACAGCTAACTTGGGGGTCTTTAAAGTTCTCTACGATTTTTGTAACCCAGTTGCTAGGGACTACGCAGTCACAATCAGTAAAGGCGATGATCTTGCCATTGCTGTTCTTTATTCCTGTATTTCTTGCGGCGTTTAGCCCTTTCTTTCTTTCCACAATTAGCTTTACAGGATATTTTTTAACGATATCCCTAGTTTTGTCTGTTGAGTTCCCGTCAACCACGACTACTTCTACTTTTTTTCTGTCATAGTCTAGGCTCTGAAGAGACTCCAGTAACGGCTCTATAGTCGGTTCTCCGTTTCGCACAGGAACTATAACTGTGACTGAAGGTTGCGATCTGTAGCCTTCCATTACAATCGCTTCTTTGGAACGTCTTTAGAATTCTGATTCCAACCAATTTATTATTTGCGCAAAAAAAGGCTTTAAGTCAGCTTAATTAACAATGTTTAGGAATCTGGAGATTGGTGGTAATCGGAGTTAACCTTTTGAGTCATATAACTGGTGGTAAGTTTGTGTGAGAGCGGTAAAGACTGTCCTTCAGTCTCGATTATAATTGTGAACTTTAATGGAAAAGAACTTTTAAAATCATGTCTAAAGTCTCTTTTAACCACCAATTATCCCAACTTTGAAATTATCGTTGTTGACAACGCTTCAACAGACGGAAGCGTCGAGTCGATAAAGAAGTTGTTCGGTCCAAGTCATTACATAGAAATTGTTGAAAATCGTGAGAATTTAGGGCATGCCGAGGGCTGCAATATTGGAGCACGCGTGGCTAAAGGAAGATATCTTGTTTTTTTAGATAGCGACACACAAATTAGAGCTGAAGATTGGCTTCGAGAGCTAATTAGAACCATAGAGAACGACGAATCCATCGGCTTGGCGCAGGCAAAAATTGTGTTGGCAAAAGACAAGCATAGGTTAGACTATGTCTGTACAACCATCGATGCGTTAGGAACATGGGCTGCAACATATGGACTAAAAGAAGATGAAGTCGAGGAGAATTTTGAAATTTTGGCTGCATCCTCCGGTTGTTGCATAATTAGACGGAAAGTTTTCAACGAAGTTGGAGGCTTTGACCCAGACTACTTCATTTACGATGACGACACCGACCTTTCCCTGCGATCAAGATTGCTGGGATATACGATACTCCTTGTTCCTTCTGCCATAATAGTTCATCATGGCAGCGTGCTAAGGGGAATAAATCAAAGAACCGTTTATCATTCTGCTAAAAACAGGATGCGCACCATGCTTAAAAACTATGAACTTAGAAACCTTTGGTGGAGGTTTTTAGCTTTGAGCTTTCTCATGTCCATGGTTTCATTTGGCTTTATTATTTTGAAGAAGCTCGATGAAGCTAAAGCTACTATTAAAGGAATGCTAAGTTCGATAACAGATTTCAGAAAAATATGGACTAAGAGGTTGTTGACGCAGTCTAAGAGATGTGTAAGAGATTTTGAACTTATGAGTAAAGGCTTCATAAGAAATGATGCTCGATATACATTACAAGATATCAGGCTGAAACTAAAATACATGTCAGCAGAACGAAAGTGACTTTTCCAAGGAAACGATAGTCCCACCTTTTAGAAAGGGAACAACTTTATAGATACTTAATTGAGAACAGAATTTTATATCTTCTTCAAATCCTTGACTAATAAGGTATTGAGCGTGGTATCCAGATTGAATGACCTTCTTCAACGACTGCTTCGCTTGCTTAAAGGCCAATATCGCTGCTAAAACAGCATCTGAGTGAATAAAAACAGTGGCTGGAAAACTTTCAGCTATGGCTCCAGCACATATGAAATCTTCTAAAGAAAACTGTCCATCCGTTCCTGCTGATACAAGAGAAATTCCAGTTTCTTCTCGTTCAGCAATCTTTGAAGTTGCCTTGGCGATAGCTTCAACATTTAAAAAAGCTCCAGCGAACACATGCTTTGCCTTTTTGGATGAAATTATGGCTTTCGACCCGCTTGTGGTAGTCAAGACTATATGCCTTCCCTTCACCTTTTGAGGAGAAAATTCAAGCGGAGAGTTACCTAGATCGAATCCTTTAAGTTTGACGCCTCTCCTCTCGCCAGCCAAAAGAAACTCAGAGTGCTTCTTGCGAAGCGCACGCGCTTCTTTCACGGTTTTTGTTGGAATCACTCCTTCAGCGGCATTTGCTAAGGCTGTGACGATCGTGGAGCTGCATCTTAAAACATCGATGACGATGATTACGTCTCCTCTTTGAACAGACTTGGTGATACCCTCCGTTTTGAATACCAAGTTTGTTGGAATGTTCAAGTTAACCTTCCCTCTTATCAATTAATCTATACAGAGAATAAAATACTTCATTTCTTTAAAGCGCTTGAGATATTAAAAAAAGGACAGAAATAGAAAATGAACTGCTATCAATCAGGAGAGGCGGTGTCCTGAAACACCGTCAAACATCATTACCTTTTCCTCGCCAGTTTTTGTATTTCGGAACCAAACCTTGCATATTGGAATGTAGAAAAGAGTCCGGTTTGATATCTCAAGCGACTCATTTACTATTCGTTTTATCCTTGGAGGTCTCAAAGCTATTCTTGATTTGAGGACCTCCACTTCCCAGCTGGGACCAAAATCAAACTTTTCGTCGTTCTTGAATGCGGCAAGTATTTTCTTGGGGTACTCTTCCTGCGGAGCTGAGTGTATCCGCTTTGGGGAGATTTCACGTCCTTTAGCGTCCAAGACGAGATACACTTTTCTTTTGCAGATCAGTCGTTCTTCTCCTTCGATCTTTATTGTTCTGTTGTACCTTCTCTCTTTTGCAGGCTCTGGCTTAAGCGTGTGACCAAAGAGAACAACCTCTATCGAGTCTTGAAGTATTGGTATAGTGTAGACGCGGCCTTGATAATAATCGATAGCATAACTCCCATCTAAAACAAAATAGGGCTCATAGCTCTTTTCGAAGGCTATCTGTTTTATCTGATCGGCTGGAGGCTTTAAAATCCCGTATCTTCTAAAAAGAGAGCTTTTCATTGCTTCAGCTTCTGCCTTGATTACTGTGTGATCAGACAAAGTTTTGAAAACAATAACGTTTCTTTTCGCAATTTTTTCGGACATGGACTTAAGGAGGTTGCTACTCATTTCCTTCACTGGATTACGGACATATGTTTTTGGCATTAATTCTTTATGAATCTAAAATATTGATTCAGGATTGATATGAAGAATTCACAACCAGTTATCATAGGAGCTCTCATGTATGCGTTCCCAGAAAAAAGTCTTAGTGCGCTGTCAGTTCATAGTAGAAACTCTATCCCCTAGGAAAAAATAAGAGAACAGAAGAGATGAAAGGCTAGGCGATCCCATCAGAAGATTTGGAAAACGTTAATTCTCTAAAAGAATTAATGAGTTTTGGATGAGGAAATGCCTGAAAGAAAGGGAGTTTACGTCTGCAAGAAGGATGGCTATGTTACATATAAGAAAGTTGCAATCATCCCCGGCTGTGACGCTGAGCAATCTTCAACTCATGTTCACTGTCTAGGATGTGGAAAAACCTTAATGGGATGCTTTAAGGAAAATGAGGACTCGGTGGAGTTGGATAGAATAGACAAGGTCCTATTCATTCTTCCTTTCTCGCCGTTAACGTGTGTAGTGCCAACTTTGACTTCCTTAACATTTGGTGGTGAAGAAAATGAGTTTCTTGCCAGGTAAAGTACCAGCAGAAGTTTTACAAAAAATAGTGTTCAAACACTTGGGAAAAAAAAGAGATGATGTGATTCTTGGGCCTTCACTCGGCGAAGACGCGGCCATAGTCAAGGTTGGAAAAGAAGTTCTGGTCATAGCAGTAGATCCGATAACTGGAGCAGAAGAATGGCTAGGATGGTTAGCTGTTAATGTAAGTGCAAACGATGTTGCAACCTGCGGGGTTCAACCTCGCTGGTTCACTCCCTGCATACTTTTACCAAAGAAGTCGAAAGAGGAAAGCATTGAAAAGATTTGCGGCCAGATGGACGAAGCTGCGAATCAATTGAATGTAGCTATCGTAGGTGGTCACTGCGAAATCACACCAGGCTTAGGGCACCCAATCGTGACTGGCTGCTCGGTGGGTGTCGCTGAAAACGGAAAATACGTGGCTTCTGGTGGAGCAAAAATAGGAAACAAAATCATTTTAACTAAAGGAACAGGAATAGAAGGAACAGCGATATTAGCTTCGGACAGAAGACAAGAACTCCTTGAAGTGTTTGCCGAAAATTTTGTCAAAAGAGCTGAAAAATTCTTCGAAAAAATCAGCGTAGTTAACGACGCTCTCGTGGCCTTCAAAACAGGAGGAGTTTCAGCGATGCATGATCCCACAGAGGGCGGAGTAGCAGGAGGATTACACGAACTAGCTGACGCCGCACACGTTGGTTGCCTAGTCTTCGAAGAAAAAATTTTGATTTCTGAGGAAACAAGAGAAATATGTAAGTATTTTGAAATAGACCCACTTCAACTCATCAGCTCCGGATCGCTTCTCATTGTGGCCGAAGAAGAAAGAACAGAAAAAATTGTAAGTAGATTGTCTCAAAAAGGAATCCATGCTTCTGTAGTTGGCGAAGTAACAAAACCGAACCTAGGACGAAAAATGGTTACGAGGGCAGGAGAGCAAATCGAATTGGTTAGACCGATTAGCGATCATCTCTGGATGGCACTTGCAAAACAATTCATGAGGTGAAGAATAAATAGTTATATCTCTTCTCCAACTAGATGGCATTTTATTCTATTAGAACCTGATAGAAGGAAGGGAACGCCATATTGTTCTCACAATAGGAATTGAAACTATAATACCAACAGTCATTTGACCAATATTTATCGGAATCTCCGCTATTGCTGCCACACCGAGAAAGAGTTGTTCATAAAGAAAATAACCGGTGACCATTAATAGCCCCCCAACGATAGTCGTAAGTACAAGCCAACCGAATTCCGGCTCAAAAATAAACCCTACCAAAGAGGTTAATAGAATAACTGAAGCCCCTAATAAGTACCAAAATTCTGGTGGAACGAATAAAATCAAATTGGGGTTTTCAGGTGGAGGGATACCTAAATACAACTCCATAGAACCGCTATAATATGCCGATCCGATACCTCCCAATAGAAGACCAAGAACCAAACCAGAAATGAATGTAAAAATTTTCCATTGAAGTTTGGAGCCTAGTCTAAGTTTCTTACGACTGAGAATACCGACTACACCGCCTTCACAGCCCTTTATGATGAGAGTGGCTGGTGCAAAATGTGGATAGCCCAAAAATAAATCTGCAAACATGGAACCAACTCCTCCAGCAAAAGAACCTACAAAAGGACCGAAAAGTATAGCAGAAGTAAAAACCATTGTCTCACCAATGTTGAAAAAACCTGTTGTTTGGGGAACGTAGCTACTAAATACTATGGTGGCTGCAAACACAAGCGACGTGAAAATTGCGGAAATAGCTAATTTAATCGATTTTGAATTTAGAGACTTCTGCATTTGATCACTTGATAGTATAGTCATAACTTTACTATTAAAACTTGTATACATACGAAAGTTCAGTTAAGTTAGATTGAGGAAATTTCCATCATGCGCCACCCAGCAGAGTTTTGATTCCAATCCGCTGAACTAGTACAAATCCTATGAGGAGTTTGAACCATACTGTTAAAAACCTTATCAAGACGGTTGCAGCAGCACTGATGTCGTAAGGTACACCGAGTAAGCCATAAAGATTAGTCATGACCACCTCTACAAATCCCACTTCACCAGGCACTCCCATAGGAATATTTTGAATGGTGCAAGTAATTGAATAAACAATTGTTATTGGGACAAAGCTAACTGGGTGGCCAAGAGAAATATAAACTATAAAGGATAAAAGCACACCAAGTAACCAAGATATTATAGAAAAAATCGCTGGTCGAACTAAGCTTCTTGGATTTCTGCGCAAAACTTCTATTGATTGATGGAAGGCATCCAAAGCCTTTTTTGCCTTAAATCTTAGGTTGGCAATATCTAAACGCCCCCTAGAAATGAAAACGGAAAATCGGAGCAACAAATCAATTAACTTACGGGTCAGTTGTTCCCTTATACACAAAAGTACTATTAGAATCAGCGATGCGACGGTGCCGATGGCTACGAGCACTATTAAAATCGAAACAAGCGAATTAAGTTCGTATTGTAGAATGAGTAACGAGAGGGAGCTAATGATCAGGGTACTTAGTGTTACTATCATAGAGAGAATTCTATGACTCACAACTGATGCTACAACCTTTCCTGTATTTTCACCTGACTCTTTAGACATGAGATAAACTTTAGAGGCGTCCCCGCTAATCGACTCAGCTGGAACCAAAAGATCAACGAAGGCTCCGATCCAAGTAATTAGGAAGGTTTTTTTCAAGGGAGCGTTTACCGAAAGGGGACGTAGGAAATACTGCCAGATCAGAGATGAGACTAACATATTTAGAATGAGAATAGCGACTGCCAATAAGTAGTAGAATAGATTGACGCGTTGCATGACCGTAAGCATTTCAGGTATGCCGATAAAGAAATAGAGGTAGGCAACGAAAATCAACAGACCTATCAATAAGAAGGGAATGGTTCTTCTCGTGGTCATACGTTTTTCTGAAAACATCCACTTTAGCTTCCATGGATAAATAGGAGCAAGTAGCAATTCTACATATTATCTTTTGCCCGAGTTCCTCCATTATCGATCAAATACTGCTTCGAAAATCAATCTACACATATGGACTATAAGATCAACGTTGTCCAGCGTATCTGTTCCCAAAGATGAAAATCCTCCATCAATCATATCCAAAAGAAGAATTGAAAGGTCTGCAGAGAGATAGGACAGACTTCTTTTAAGGTATTGCATTATTTCTTTACAGAATTTTTTGTCAACCAAAATGGGCGCAGCACACCCTACGGTTTTTAAACGTGAGATTAAGCACAATGCTTCAGCTAGTGGATTTCCTCGTGAAAGTTCCCATGAAAGTTTATCGTCTTTGGAAACCGCTAACAAATACTTGACATAGGCTACTTGATCCTCAATGTAACCTCGCTGATAAAGAAAGCGGGTCACCTCATAGTCTTTTACTGCAATGGATACAAGATACAACAAATTTGTTAAATATTCGAAGGGAAGTTGGAATTGGTCAGCAATTTGAAGAAGTGCTGGAGGAAATGAAAGAAGATAATAACGTAGGTTGCCGTGTAAAATTGAGTGCCCAACTTCATGACGAATCCCTCCCGTCTTGACTAACTTTGGCAACGACTTCATTCGTTCTAGGCATAAGGTGATTCGAGGTATTCCCCGCCAAGCATCGTGCATGGCGAAAAACAGTTCATTGAATGACGCAGATGCTACCCCAACTTTTCTACCTTCTTTCGCGAAGAAGGCTTCAGTCAATGAAGATTGTTCAAACAGGAATAAATCGACGAGCGAAACCTCATGGGGAGCCAATCGACGATAGCACTCTTGCATAGTCTCAACAATTCTTTCTATCTCTTTAACGTCGATCTCGCCAAATTTTGAAACAACAATGTGCACCAAGCCGCTTCCCATAAAACCTTAACTCATAGGATTTAAAGGTCGTTCCGCAAAGGCAACTAAGAAATCGCTCGTGTCGGTTAGAACTCTGGTTTTGCTTTGCCCATTTTCTTGTCTAGACATGCTTTTACAAAGCCGTAGTATTCTGCATCTGGCTTGTTGGGTCTACTTCTAAATTCTCCATGGAATTGGGAGGCAAAGAAAAAGAATCTGTCAGGCAGTTCCAGAATCTCCTTTCTTCTGCCATCTGGGCTCCTGCCAGAAAAAACCAGGTCATGCTTCTCTAGAATGTTCCAGTAATCTTCATTCACCTCCCATCGGTGGCGATGGCGTTCATAAATCTCTTCAGCGCCGTAGAGTCTACGCGCCAGCGTTCCTTTTTTAATGATGATCTTGTGCGCGCCTAGACGCATAGTCGCACCTTTATTTTTGATGCTTCTTTGTTCAGGCATCAGGTCGATTACAGGGTGAGGAGTATCCGGGTTGATTTCGGTGCTGTTAGCTTCCTCCAGTTGGCAAACGTTGCGAGCGAATTCAACGACCGCCAATTGAAAGCCGTAACAGATTCCCAAAAAGGGAATGTCATTCTCTCGGGCAAAACGAATAGCTTTCATTTTTCCTTCAGTTCCTCTGGGGCCAAAACCGTAAGGAATAAAGATTCCGTCATATTCTTTGAGAACTTCTAATTTGCTCGAGGCATCCTCCAAATTCTCTGCTTCAATGTAGTCTATCAAAACTTGTGTTTGACAGGCAGCCCCGGCGTGTCGAAAAGCTTCGTTCATGCTCACGTAGCTGTCAACCAAACCTGCGTATTTGCCAACCAACGCTACTTTAACTTTAAACCGCGGGTTTTCAAAAGAGGCTACAAATTCTTTCCATTCGCTCCACTGCGGAGTTCGTTCTGGAAGGAGTAGTCGTTTGCAAATGTAATCGCCCATACCTTGTTCGTCAAAGATTAGGGGAACCTGATAGATGGATGGAACGTTGTAGGAGCAAAAGACTGCTCTTTCAGGGATAGTGCCGAAAAGCGCTACTTTTCGAAGGGCTTCGGAATCGATCATCTTCCTGCATCTAGCAACGATGGTGTCTGGTTGAATGCCTATGCGACGTAACTCGTTTACGCTGTGCTGTAGAGGCTTAGTTTTCATTTCACCCGTGACATCCAAGATCGGAACAAGGGCAACATGAACGTAAAGCGTGTTGTCGAAACCGTCTTCTAGGCGCATTTGACGGATCGCCTCGAGGAAAGGTAATCCTTCTATGTCCCCAACGGTCCCTCCGCATTCTGTCAAAACAACGTCAACCCTCGACCGTTTCGCAACTAGGCGAATACGATGCTTAATCTCGTCAGTGACATGAGGAACTATCTGAACACATCTGCCTAGAAAGTCGCCCCGCCGTTCCTTATTGATGACTGAATGGTATATTTGACCAGTTGTGATATTATTGTCCTTGGGTAGGTTGAGGTTAAGGAATCTTTCGTACCCACCAAGATCGAGGTCTGTTTCACCTCCGTCATCCGTAACGTAGACTTCTCCGTGAATGTAAGGGTTCATTGTGCCTGCGTCCACATTCACGTAAGGATCTATCTTTATGACCGAAACCTTGAAGCCCCTAACCTGAAGCATTTTACCGATGGAAGAAGTAACAATACCCTTGCCGACCGAAGAAAGCACACCCCCAGTCACAAAAATAAACTTTACAGATTGCTTATATGGCGTGAGTAATCCTCCTTTATGAACTTCTAGATAGTGTAGCTTTCCACTTTAACGCCCATGAAATTTCTTTTGAAGCATAAAAAGGCTTCCCCACGGAGAACCCCCATGATTCTCTAGTAGGCTCAAATAAGTTTTTATGTACTTGAAGTGATAACTGTAAGCCGATTTCCAAGTAGTTGTAGCCGCAAAGGAAATGTATCGATCTAATGATTACGTCAGCAGAAGGGCAAGTAGATGATTAGAAAAATCGGGTTTGACACAAAAAAATACTTGAATGTACAAATAGAAAGGATACTTGACCGTGTTCCGTTGTTCGACAAACTGTACCTAGAATTCGGAGGAAAGTTGTGTTATGACTATCATGCTTCACGCGTGCTTCCAGGCTTTGACGTTGACACGAAACTACAAATGCTTCGGCGATTAGGAAATAAAAGTGAAATAATACATTGCATAAGCGCAAAGGACATCCAAGGAAGAAAGATTAGACGAGACTTTGGATTAACGTATGATGACCAAACACTCAAAGACATAAACGATCTTCGCGAGAAGGGGTTAACTGTCTCGGCCGTGGTGATCAACAGATTCAACAACGAAATCATAGCGAAAAAATTCAAACAAAAACTGCAGAACAGAAAAATACGTGTTTTCGTACATTACGAGATACCAAAGTACCCCAAAGATTTGGATTTTGTTGTAAGCGATAAAGGATACGGCAAACAAGAGTATGTGGATACTGAGAAAAAAATTGTAGTTGTCACCGCACCTGGCCCAGGTAGCGGTAAATTCTCATTCTGTATGGCGCAAATTTATAACGATAGAAAACGAGGGATCAAATCCGGTTTTGCGAAATTTGAGACTTTTCCAATATGGAATCTAAACCTAAACCATCCTGTAAACATTGCCTATGAAGCAGCGACAGCGGACATAGGAGATTACAATATCATAGATCATCTCCATCAAAAAGCATACGGAATAACGGCAATCAATTACAGTAGAGATGCAGAAAACTTTGCAATAATGAAAAAAATAATCGATAAGATAGGAGACAAAGACGATCCACTAAGGAGATATAAATCTCCAACTGACATGGGCGTAAACCTGATCAAAGATGGAATAACCAATGATGACATAGTGCGCAAAGCAAGCAAAGAAGAAATCGTAAGACGCTATTTTAGGTACCACCGAGAATTTGTAGAAGGTGACACACTCTACGAAACATTAGAGAGAATCAAAAAAATTATGGAAAAGGCTGGAGTTAATCCCACAGACCGTTCCGTTGTCCTGCCAGCAAGAGAAGCAGCAGAAGACGCTAAGAAAAGAGAAGGCGAGGGGAAAGGATACAAGAAAGTGTTCTGTGGCGCAGCAATCGAAATCCTTTCGGATTCGAACGAAGCCACAATCGTTACAGGCAAGAACTCGCCACTACTATACGCTGAATCAGCTGTTATTCTAAATGTAACAAAGATCCTTGCAAAAATATCAGATGAAGTTGATGTTATATCTCCGAACGTAATCCAAAGTATCATACGACTAAAGAAAACAATTGGGTTAAACAGCACATCGTTGGATGTAAAAGAAATACTAAACGCACTGGCTGCAAGCGCAGTATCGGACGAGAATTCACGCAGATGCTTAGATTCGCTGGACAAATTGAAAGGTTGTGAGATGCATACTACGCATGTTATGAACCAAGGTAACGAAAAGATGTTGAATCAGATAGGTTTGAATTTGACTACAGATGCGAAATTGCCGTTTCCTGATGAGACCTTTGTCCCTAACGATCTTGTTTAGAAAACACAACAACAAATGGACACAAAAAACTTGACCTTTGGCAAACCTTAAAGACAACGAAATAACATGCTACACTCATTCCATATGCCTAGTGGCAATAAACCACAAGGAACCGCGTAAAAGAACCATGGAGAGCAAGTGGCAACGTTTTTGTGATGACTAAAGACTATTAGGTTCAATGATTACCTTTAGGGATTTGCCAGCATCTGCCACAATTCTAAAACCTTCCGCTGTCTGCTGAAGATTTAGTTTATGGGTTATCATATCTGTGACGTTCACTTTCTTTTGGGCTAGAATATGCAGAGACGCCTCTAGGTCGCAGGGTGCTGCGCCATAGGAAGTTTTTATGGTTATTTCGTTTCTCCAGAATTGAGTGATAGGCACTGGAATTTTCACAGAGGGCTCTGGCACAGCAAAAAAAAGGATTGTTCCGCCTTTGTCGACGGATTCTAAACTTGTTAAGGCTGCTTCTTTTACTCCTGTACATATCACTACTTGATCTGCTGGTCTTCCTTCGTTTATCTCTTTCAGTTTTTGGGGAAGATTCTCTTTCGCGTTTATGGTGTGGTGGGCTCCGAATTTTTCAGCTAACTTTAAGCGGTATGGGTTAATGTCAGCTGCAACTATTTTCTTCACTCCCTCGAGTTTCGCTAGCTGGATGTGGAGTATTCCTGACACTCCGCTTCCAATTACTAGTAAGGTGCTCTCTTTTTGGATTGCTGCAAGTCGTTGACCTCGAATTGCACATGCGAGTGGTTCAATGAAGGTTCCCTCGGCATAGGATAATTCTGACGGCAATTTGTATACACCATATTCGACGTTGATTTTTGGTACTCGTATGTATTGGGCGAATCCTCCTGGATAGTAGTTAGTTGTGTGTAAAGTTTCGCAGGCCGTGTGATGCCCCTTTAAGCAATATTGACATTTGTTGCATGGCACATGATGCGACACGAAAACTCTATCTCCAACATTGTATCGCGTTACCTTTTCTCCAGTTTTCTCTATGATTCCTGTGGCTTCGTGTCCCAAAACTCTCGGAGCCTTTGGGACTCTGTACCATTCTATTACGTCGCTTCCGCATATGCCGCACGCCATGACCTTTACTAGTATTTCATCAGACGCGATTTCTGGTTTAGGCATTTCTTGGATTCTTATGTCCCTGTTGTTGTAGTATACGGCTACAAGCATGGGTTCACCAGGAACGTGGAGGCGTTAGGCTTTTCCCGCTTTTACCTGTTCGAACAAGTCTTGGGCTTCTTTCGGCGTATAATTTTCGTGAATTATGGCCCTTATGGCTCGGATCATGGCTATGGGATATTCTGATTGCCAAATGTTTCTTCCAAGGTTCACTCCGATGGCGCCTTTCTGTATGCCGTCATAGACGAATTCGAATACTTCCAGTTCAGAGTCTACTTTGGGGCCTCCTGCGATTACTACTGGTACGGGGCATCCTTCGACAACTTTGTGGAATTTTTCTGGGCAGTAGTAGGTTTTCACCACTCTGGCGCCTAGCTCTGCGGCTATTCGGCAGCATAGGGCTAGGTATCTGGCTTCTCTTTTTTCAAGTTCTCTTCCCACGGCTGTTACTGCCATCACAGGTACTCCGTAGTCTTCGCACTCGTCCACGAGCTTTGCCAGGTTTATGAGGCTTTGATGTTCGTACTTGCTTCCTATGAACACAGACATTGATACGGCGCTAGCGTTAAGTCTGACAATTTCCGCGATTGATGTTATTACGCCTTCATTTGCTAGGTTTTCTCCCACAACGCTGGTTCCGCCTGAAACTCGTAGTATTACTGGTTTTGTGTTGGCGG
>JABAOF010007963.1_pt1 | contig 14363 bp, 20 predicted proteins | sample 7062171 | NCBI WGS metagenome assembly JABAOF01 (sample SAMN14538628, study PRJNA623070) | marine sediment metagenome | biome: marine biome [ENVO:00000428]; feature: marine pelagic biome [ENVO:01000023]; material: deep marine sediment [ENVO:00002113] | place: India: Gulf of Khambhat ...
GTGGACAGGGTCCTGGAGGATAGGGAGAATAAGGTGGCCGTCTACGAGCCTCCTGAGGATACCCGGGCCCGTCTCCGACGAGATGTGTGCGAAAAGGGCAAAATCGTGGGTATCGACTGGTCCTATATCGTCGTTGATGATGGGACCAGAAAGCGTATTAATATGCCCGACCCGTATAGTCCAGTGCTAGAGGAAGACGATGACCCAGCTTGAGAAGAAGTCCAAGAAGAAGAAGAAGAAAAAGGAGGAGCCGAAGCTCGAGTTTGAGGCCGGAAAGGTCTTCAAGCCCAGCGAGGCGAAGGATCAGGACTTCGAGCTGGATATGGAGAGCGCTCGTTATAATGCCCGCAAGGGCGAAGGGGGCGACCGGCGCAGTTAGGCGCTGAGGAATCTTATTATTCTGCACCACCATCCGACCCCGTGATGGCTGAGGAAGGGGAGTTGGAGGAGACGCCCCGCGACGCTAAGTTCGAGGTGTACGGGCAGGAGATGATCGAGAAGGTCGTGAAGAGGAGCGGTAACAGCGGCCGCGTCTATCTCCCACCCGATTGGGTGGGCAAGCGGGTCAAGATCATCCGCGTCGAGTGAGGGATCATATGCAGGTAGCCGTACGGAGGGTCACGGAGGCCGACATCCCTGAGATGGTCCGCATCGAACGGGAGATAACCCAGAGTTCCCAGGTCAGCTCCCTGGAGGGAATCCTCCATGAGTACACGGACCGCGGCGATCCGGACCTCCTGGTGGCGGCAGAATCTGAGGGGAAGCTCGTGGGCTTCCTGGTGGGTGAGATCCGGCCCTGGGAGTTCGGTGAAGACGAGGAGGTTGCATGGATTAAGGTCGTTGGAGTGGACCCGAAGCATCAGGGCCGGGGCATCGGCAAGATGCTCGGAGAGGCCTTCGCGGAGAAGCTCAGGGGGAAGGGGATCAAGAGGCTGAGAACACTGGTCCCCTGGGATTCCGGCGATCTCATCACGTACTTCAAGGCCCTGGAGTTTGACAGGAGCAGATTCACGGTCCTAGAGAGGCGTCTATAGGCTTCGACGCGACACTGCAGCCGCAAATACTTATCAGAACCCTCAGGTATGACTGCCGTACATAAACAAACAGGAGTCGGAGTCCATGGGGAAGTTCATAGAGTATGAGGTGGAGGATGGTATCGGCATCGCCCGGATGAACAAGCCGCCGGCGAACACTTACAACTACGAGTTCATGAAGGAGCTAGACAGCGCCATTGAGGATGTCCGCTTCGACGACGACGTGAAGGTGGCCGTCCTCGCTAGCAAACTGGATAAGTTCTTCTCGGCGGGGGCGGACATAGGCATGCTCAACGAGAGCAACCCCGACTACAAGGCCATGTTCTGCCTCCACTGCCAGGAGACCCTGGTCAGGATGGAGAACACCCCGAAGATATGGATCGCCGCCATCAACGGCCACTGCGTCGGCGGGGGCCTAGAGATCGCCCTCGCCACCGACATACGGGTCATGGGCCGCGACAGTGGGAAGATTGGCCTGCCGGAGGTCAACCTAGGGGTCCTGCCGGGGACGGGAGGCACCCAGAGGCTCCCGCGGCTCGTCGGCAAGTCGACGGCCCTCGACATGATGATCACCGGGAAGACCGTGAGCCCCGATGAGGCCTTGAAGATCGGCCTGGTGAACTACGTTTTCGATCAGGAGGAACTCTGGGACAAGGCCGTTGACTACGCCAAGACCCTCGCCGCGGGGCCGATCCGCGCCGTGGGTCTCATCAAGCGGTCGGTCACCGAAGGGCTCGAGATCCCGCTGAAGCAAGGCCTGGCCCTTGAGCGAGAGCTGCAGAATCGCCTCTTCATCACCGAAGACGCCAAAGAAGGCATCAAGGCTTTTGTGGAGAAGAGGAAGCCGGTCTTCAAGGGCAAGTGACTCGCCGAGGCTACCTGAACTCCCTGATGATCTCGTCTCGGAAGATCTCCATCGAAACCCTCTCCCACCCCTTGGCAAACCCGAGAATGACGTGGTCGGCTCCCGCGTCGACGTACTCCCCCAGTCTCCCCGCCAATCCGTCTGGAGGTCCCAGATAGCCCGTCTTCCCGATCCTCCTCACGTTCTCCACGGGCACCCGAAGGGTGGCGGCGAAGTCTCGGGCCATTCTGTCCACGTCCTCCCCTCTCGCCAGCAGTGCCCACAAGAAGTGGGACTTGTGCAATTCCGAGAAATCTCGTCCCTCAGCATCGCAGTACCCTCGAAGCTTCTCAAGGCGCTCCCCGAAGTCGGTGGGGTCCATGAAGGAGACGTCTACGCCGTCGGCAAACTTCGCTGCGACCCTGAGCGTCCGGTCGGCACTCCCACCAACCGTAACACCGGGCGCTGGGCGCTGAAGGGGCTTGGGGTTGCAGATGGCGCCCTTGATTGAGTAGTACCTGCCCTCGTAGGTAGCCATCTCCTCTGTCCACATGCTTCGGATAACCTCTATGGCCTCCGCCATCCGCTCCACCCTCTCCCTCAAGGGAGGGAACCCGTAGCCGTAGGCGTCGTACTCGAGCTTCTTCCACCCGGCACCGATGGCGAAATCCAATCGGCCCTTGCTGAGCACGTCCACAGTAGCAGCAATCTTGGCGAGGAGGCTAGGATGTCGATAGGAGTTGCAGCTTACCAGGGGGCCGATTCGTACCCTTTGGAGATCCACTGCGAGGGCGGCCAACAGGCTCCAGCACTCCATGGATGCGACGTCGATGGTGTTGTCCCTCAACATGAAGTGGTCGCTGACCGTCAGGGTTGTGAAGCCCAACCTTTCGCAGTCCTTCCCGACCTGCAGAACCTCCTCGTAGTTGTAGCCAAACTGCGGCTCGACTTGGACGCCGAAGGTGACCATGGCGGCCAGAAGGCCCGAGGGGTATAGTAGCCTTCCCCCGAGGAGCGGTTGGGTTCGCGCCCTCCGATTCCAGTGGAGTTAATAGACTCAGGCGCCTACCTCCTTGTGAGACACATGCGAAAGGTCGCAGCAGTCGGCACGGGTCTGTGCAAGTGGGGCGTCCGGGGCGCCACGCTGAAGGAGTTGGCCCAAGAGGCGGGGAAGGCTCTCTTCGATGACGTGGACAACCTTCCTCGAAGAGAGGTGGATAGCCTCTTCGTCGGGAGCGCCCTGGCCGAGCGACTCGCCTTTCAGAGCTACGTCGCCCCCATGGTGGCGGAGCAGCTCGGTATCAACCCCACCAAGATGCTCGCCAGGACCGAGCTGGCTTGCGTCTCCGGCCAGTCGGCCCTCAAGATGGCCTACATGGCCATCGCTACCGGTCTGAGCGACGTTGCCCTCGTCGTGGGTCTGGAGAAGATGAACACGCCGGACATGGCGGAGACCCAGACGAGCATGGCCTGCGTCCTGGACAGGGAATGGGAGGGGGTCAACGGGATGACGGCGCCTCCCTACTTTGCCATGGTGGCACAGAGGCACATGTACGAGTACGGGACGACCCGGGAGCAGCTGGGCATGGTCTCGGTGAAGAACCATCGCCACTCGGCGACCAACCCCTTCGCCCACTTCCCCAAGGAGGTCTCCCTGGAGAAGGTCCTCGACTCCTTCATGATCTCGCCTCCTTTGCGCCTCTTGGACTGCTCCGGGATCACCGACGGGGCCGCGGCCGTGCTCCTAACCCATGAGGAGAGGGCCAAGGATATGACGGATACACCCGTCTACATCGATGGGATGGGGCAGGCGGCCACGGGCAACCTGACAGTCAATCTCCCCTCTCTGACCTCCTGGCCAGCCATGCGTAAGGCCGTGGGAGACGCGTTGAAGATGGCCGGCGCCACCATCGACGACATGGACCTGGCGGAGGTTCACGACTGCTTCACCATCTCCGAGATCATCGAGTACGAGGAGCTGGGCCTCTGCGAGAAGGGGGAGGGGGGCAAATTTATCGAAGATGGCCAGTCCGAAATTGGAGGCAAGCTCCCCATAAACACCAGGGGCGGTCTCCTGGGCTGCGGGCACCCCCTGGGTGCTACCGGCGTAGCCCAGGTGGTGGAGGTCGTCCAGCAGTTCAAGGCCCAGGTGCCTCGGGAGAGGTACGTCGTGGGCGAGTGGGCCCTCTGCCACAACCTTAGTGGAAACGCCAACAACCACGGCGTCCTCATCCTGAGGAGGGCTTCCTGAGCTGGAGGTATATAATGGGCAGCGAGGAGAGGAAGATACCATATCTGCTTGACTTCTACCCCCTCCAGGAGGAGGAGTACACCAGAATCCACCCCTTCTACAAACACCTGAAGGAGGGGAGGCTCACGACGACGAAGTGCGGGGTCTGCGGGGAGATCCTGTGGCAGCCGAGGGTCGTGTGTCCCCACTGCAACGCCGAGGAGATGGATTGGGTCGACCTCCCGAAGGAGGGCGAGATCCATGCCTTCACGGCTGTCCTGGCAGGAGCTCCCAAGGGGATGGAGGACGAGGTGCCCTTCGTGGTGGGAATCGTGAAGTTGAGGGGAACCGACATCAGTGTGCTTGCCAGGATTGATGACGCGGAGTACGCGGACCTGAAGATAGGACAGGCCGTCAAGATGAGGGTCAAGATGCTCGATGACGGGCGCGCCTGGTTCAGATTCACTCCGGTAGACGCCGGTTGAGGAGGACGCTGGGGAAGCCTTCATAGACCTTACATGCCATCATCAGCGGCCGATGGTCAAGCGGTCGCTGAGACTGGACTGGGAAGATGTCTATACTGCCTACAGTGCCTCTCGATACCTGGCCCTTGGTAGCTTCTTCGTACTCCTGGCGGCCTTCGCGTGGTTGGCCGGGGGGAGATTCATGGAGACTTCCCCCGCCATTTACCTCTGGATCATCTTCCTCGTCCTGACGGGTTTGGGGAGCCTCCTCTACCTCATTGGATGGATCCTAATGAGGGAGTTGGCTCGCGGCAAGGCAGCCCCGGATGCCCTTATCATCCTCTCAGCCGCGGGGCTGGTCATCGGGGTCGTCCCCATCTTCCTATCCTTCCCTCCGTTACCCTGGTTCTTGGCCTTCTGGATCCTGATACCCTACGTCCCCTCGGCCTTCGCTCCCGTGCTCGTCGCCCACGCCATAATCTATCTTCTCTCCTCCACGGCGAGGCTCGAGGGCTTCCGCGGTCTGGTTTCGGCTCTAGCTAGCCTATACATCCTCCTGCTGGCTGCGGTGGCTCTGTGGTTGCAGATATTCGGAGGAGGCCAATACATCCTCAATACCTCCTGGTTTGCTGCCATGTCCGGCCTAGCATCCCTCGGATACGCCTGCAACGCTTGGTCCTGGTGGACGGAGTACCACAGCAAGCCTACACGCCGCCCCGGAGCCGCCGCAGCGACTGGCTTGTCGGAGGGGACCACCAAGGCCGCGGACCCGGAACCCGATGATGCCATGAAGGGAGATGAGAGCGGCTGAGGCATCCCCGAGGCCGGAGGGCAAACGTATTTTCCCCATTCTCCCATGCAACTCGCAATGTTCGAGAACATCCTCGTGAGCCGTGAGGAACACCTGGCATACATCACATTCAATCGACCGAAGGTTCTCAACGCCATGAACAGGCAGACCAAGGAAGAGGTTCTGGCCGCCTTGGACGACTTCGAGAAGGACGATGAGGTCCGCGTCCTCATCTTCAGGGGGGCTGGTGAAAAGGCCTTCGTCGCCGGCGCTGACATAAAGGAGTTCCAAGGCCTTCGGCCGATGGAGCAGCGGGAGGATCGGAGGCATCTCCACTTCTACGAGCGCGTGGCCTCCTTTCCAAAGCCCGTCATCGCCATGATCGGTGGCTACTGCCTCGGCGGCGGGTGCGAGCTCGCCCTGGCATCCGATATCCGAACGGCCTCCGAGAGTTCGAGAATTGGGCAGCCCGAGATCAACATCGGCCTCCTGCCGGGTGGGGGTGGCAGCCAAAGACTACCAAGGCTCGTAGGCGAAGGGAAGGCCATGCAGCTGATCCTCACGGGCGACATCATCTCGGCTGGCGAGGCGAAGAAGATCGGCCTCGTCGAGGAGGTCTACCCGGACGACGAGCTGGAGAAGAGGACCAAGGAGCTTGCCCTGAAGATTGCTGATAAGAGCCCCATCGCCCTGCGACTCGCGAAGGAAGCCGTACGGGCGGCCGCGAGGATGGACCTGGACGCCGGCCTGGAGTACGAGTCCACTCTGTTCTCCCTTCTCTTCTCGACGGAGGATAAGGATGAGGGCGTCGAGGCCTTCCTGGAGAAGAGGAAGCCGGTCTTCAAGGGAAGGTAGACTCCCGACCTGCCCAGTCTACGCTGGTTCGTGATTGGGCCGTGATGCGGGTCCCCTACTCCTCCAGGTGCTTCTGGAGGAGCATCATTTCGGGGATCATGCTCTCCATTAGGAGGCGAGTCACCTCATCGTTGTGCTCCTCGTAGATGTGCTCGCGGGCTCCGCGCCAAGTATCCAGCTTCGCCTCGCATATCTTGCAGAGCCAGTAGGGCAAGTGATCGAATCCATGTATGCCCAGCCTCGGATAATGGTTTTTGGAGTCGAACCGTTGCTCGACGGGAGAAGGGTTAAGCGACTCCGTCGCTACGTCGGGATTGGATTATATGAAGTTTGCTTTCGTCTACACGGGCATACGTGTGCGGGACCTAGATCGTTCCATCGCCTTCTACACTGATGTCCTGGGAATGGAACTCCTGGATCGAACGAAGGCCCCAGAAACCAAGGGGGAGTTCGCCACCCTTCGAAGCGGAGATCGGAAGCATACGCTAGAGGTCAACTGGTATGCCGACGACAGCCCCGTGGCGGCCCCCTACGTAAACGGCGAAGAGCTGGACCACCTGGCCTTCCATGTGGAAGACCTGGACGCCGCCTTAGCCCACTTGGATGAGCACGGCTACCCCCAGGTCCTCCATCGCTTCGAGAGCGAGAACAGTATCTGGGCCTACGTTCAAGACCCGGACGGCATCTACCTGGAGTTCTTTCAGCGCAAGAAGTGAGGGCTCCAGCGTACGAGGGCCGCCACCAAACCTTTATCCAAGCCCCTTCTCTCGGCTCCTCGATGGAAGGCTGGAAGGTCACCGACGTCCACGTCCACATTCAGCCACTGGAGATGGTAAGGAAGGACGCCCTCGAGATGCTTAAGCTCGGCAAGAAGGACTTCGACTTCGTCCTTGATCTGTGCAAGAGTCCATCGAAGTTTGTCGAGCACCTCGACCGGGAAGGAGTTTGGCGCGCCGGGCTAGTCAACTACGTCTCCCGAGAGGTCATCGGCTTCACGGAGGGGGTCAACGCCTTCGTCTCCGAGTACGCCAGGGAGTATCCGGATCGGTTGCTGTCCTTTGGAGGCGTAGACCCCAGGCGTTCTGATGTGGCGGAGAGTATGGAGGAGCTCATCTCGACGCACGAGGTAAGCGCCCTGAAGCTTCACCCCCCACATCAGCTCTTCCACCCCAACGGCTACCTTGCCGACGGGCCGAAGGGTCTCGAGGTAGTGTACTCCATGGCGGAGGAGAGTTCCCTGCCCGTCATGATCCACACGGGAACCTCCATCTTTCCCCGGGCTCGGGTGCGCTTCGGGAATCCCCTCGCCCTGGATGACGTAGCCGTCGATTTCCCGAAGCTCAACCTCATCATGGCCCACGGTGGACGGCCCCTCTGGACCAGAGAGGCCTTCTTCCTGCTGAGGAGGCACCAGAACCTCTACTTCGACATCTCCAGCATTCCCCCGAAGCTGCTTCTGGACTACTTCCCTCGGCTGGAGCAGATTGCGGACAAGACGCTGTTTGGCTCCGATTGGCCGGGACCTATGGTCCCGGGAATGCGAAGAAACATCGACGACTTTCTGTCCCTTCCCCTATCGGATGGTGCAAAGAGGATGATCCTGGAGTCCAACGCCCTGAAGCTCTTCCCGTGAGCTGGCTACGGTTCCGCACCCTCCAGGAAGCCAACCTTCACCCTGGCGGCAGGGTCACCGATGATTTCGTCCCGTCCCTGCAGGCTCTTCTGAGCAAGCTCGACGTAGACCCGCCAGCTAGCCTCGATGCGGACGCTGTCGGCCTCGTCTACGCGCCGGATGACCTTCGCGGGAAGGCCCCCGAGGAGGCTGTGTGGAGGGAACTCCTTTCCCTCGGGGACTACCGCTCCCGGAGCGACGATGGAGCCTTCGCTCACGCGGGACCGACTGGAGATGACGGAGTGCATTCCGATGACGCAGTCGTCCCCAACCTGGCACGCGTGGATGGTGGCCCCGTGGCCCACTGTCACCCTACTGCCGATGCTCGTCGGGCAGCCGAGGTCGGCATGGACGATGGTTCCGTCCTGCAGGTTGGTGGACTCGCCCACGGTAATGGCCTCCAAATCGCCCCTGAGGACGGTGTAGTGCCAGAGGCTCACATCCCTCTCGACGGTCACGTCGCCCACGATGACTGCCGTCTCCGCCGCGTAGAACATGGTGAGGGAACGGCAGGCCCCATATGAGGCTTGTCCGCCAAGAGAGAAGTATGGGTCCTACCATTGGTCGTCGTTGTCTGAGACCACGGAGGAGGAGTTGCAGAGGCTTCTCAAGGTGTCCCCGGAGGAGCGAGAGGCTTTCAACGAGTGTCTGGTGAGAATGGGGGAAGAAGGGCCTAGGGAGGACGCCCTGGCCCCCGCAACCTTCGGCCGCCTCACCTCTCTGCTCATCTCGCATCGCGGGATCAAGCGGGGAACGAAACTGCGTGCCTGCCAGCGACTCTTCGATGCAATCCCCCTGCCAGAGAGTGAGGACGAGGTGTTCGTGACGGCCGAGACCGTGCCTCCCTCCCTTCAAGAGGCGAGTTCGCTGCTCCTTGATGGGGACGAGTTCGTCGACTACCACCTGCTCCACCTGATCTACGCTCTCTACGTGGACCCCGAGAGGGGCGCCGCTGCGCCGATGACCGTGCTGGGGAGGAACCTCTCGGCCATCCTGGAGTCGGACTTCGAGGAGGGCCTGAAGCTTCTCTACACGTACCTCCTCCTCTCGTCCACCGGACTTCAACCCGGGGAGGCTGGAGGCCTCTTCCTTCTTGTCTTGGAGGGCCCAGGCATATCCGACAAGGCGAAGCGCTTGCTCGCCCTTGCTGCTGCTGATCACACCTTTGGAGCTGAGTGGTTCGCGGGCCTGGCTTCCGACGAGGGCCTATACCCGCGGGAACAGGGTGCGATGTCCGAGATCTTGCGTGAGGCCCGCGTGAGGCCCCTCCCGGAGGCTTTGTCGGCGACCGCGGAGGAGTGGCTCGTCAGGGCCCTTCAGAGGTCTGAGAAGCCTTCAAAAGGGGAGAACCGTTAGAGCCTCCATGGCCGAGGAGGTGGCCATAGTAGGAGCGGGCCAGTCCCGCTTCGGAGTCTTGCGGAAGGGCATGAAGGCCCTCTTCGCCCAGGCCTTCTTCGAGTGTTTGGAGAGCGTGGACAAGGGGATGGACCCGAAGCAGATTCAGGAGGCCTTCGTCGGTGGCATGGCCTTCGGAGGCGGGCAGCTGGGCAACCTGGCGGCCCTCATGACGGAGCAGGTGGGCTTGGTCCACGTTCCCTCTCGGCGGGTGGAGAACGCCTGCTCCTCCAGCGCCTATGCCCTACGGGACGCGTGGTTCGCCCTCCGGAGTGGCCTCATCGATGTGGCCCTGGTGGCCGGCGTCGAGAAGATGACCGACCTTCCTTCCGATCGTCAGCGGTACTGGCTCGGCGTCAGTGGTGACACGGAGTGGGAGCGGCTAGCGGGCTCCACCTTCTCAGGTCTTTACGCCCTCATGGCCTCGCGCCACATGCACGAGTACGGGACCAAGCGGGAGGCCCTGGCCCAGGTCGCCGTGAAGAACCATGGGCACGCGGTCCACAACCCGAAGGCCCACTTCCAGAGGGCCATCAAGCTGGAGGACGTCCTCCAGGCCCCCATGCTGGCACACCCGTTGACGCTCTATGACAGTTGCCCTGTATCGGATGGCGCCGCAGCTCTCCTCCTGACCCGAGGAGATGTGTCGCGGCAATTCACAGACGCCCCCGTCTATGTTGCCGCATCAGCAGGGGCAAGCGAGTTTCTCGCGCTCCACGATCGCGAGGACATCACCACCGTTCCGGGGACCGTCAAGGCGGGGAGTGAGGCCTTCCGTCAGGCTCGCCTCGAGCCGAAGGACGTGGACCTGGCGGAGCTCCACGACGCCTTCACTATTGGGGAGATTATGGCCCTGGAGGACGTGGGATTCTGCCGCAAGGGGGAGGGTGGGCCCTGGACGCTGGATGGTCGGACGGAGATGGACGGGGACGTCGTCGTCAACGCCAGCGGCGGCCTGAAGGCCAAAGGCCATCCCCTGGGAGCTACCGGGGCCGGCCAGGTGGTGGAGGTCTTCAAACAGCTAAGGGGTGAGGCTGAGAAGGGACGCCAGGTGTCCGGCGCCGAGGTCGCCCTCACCCATAGCGTGGGAGGCTCCGGCGCCACCATTGCCGTGCACCTCTTCAACCGGTGATGAAGTGGTCGGGATCGAGGCCTTGAGCTACTACTTCCCGCGATACAGCATCAAGTCGGAGGCGTATCGAGAAGCCTGGGGACACTTTGCTGGTCGTGGTATCCTTGAGAAGACAGTAGCGGGATACGACGAGGATGAGGTGACCATGGCGGTCGAGGCCGCCTCAGGACTGTCGTGGCACGATGAGCCGGGATACTTGGCCACGGCGACGGTGACGGGACCCCGCCTCTCGACAACTCTCGTCACCGCCCTGGGATGGGAGGACGTCCGGAAGGCCGATTTCACGGGCTCCACCAACGCATCGGGAGAGGCCCTTCTGTCCTGTCTGGACTTCGTGCAGGCACGTGGAGGGAGAGCCCTTCTCGTGGCGGCTGACCGCCCGCTGGGATCCCCTGCCGACCGAATTGAGCACCGCCTGGGCGCTGCGGCCGTCGCCGTCCTCATATCTCCCGACGGAGGACTAGAAATCGCGGACACGGCCACTCACACTGAGGAGGAACTCGGGGAGAGCTTCGTTGATGCTGGGCGGAGGTCGCGAGGGTTAGGTGTCGTGGAGGTCGCCTCGGAGACTGTACCCAAGGCGGTCGGCAAGGTTCTTCGCAAGCATCCAGACCGCGTCAAGGTCGCCTGCTATGAGCCGGATGGGAGATTTGCCCGGGGGGCATTGGGAGGCCTCGTCGAGGNNTTGAGCTTTCGGGGGACACAGGCTGTTCCTCCCCCTTCCTTGCCTTGATGGAAGCCGTATCCGCCAGCCGAAAGGGGGATGTGTTGCTCCTGGTCACCTACGGTGGCGGGTCCAGTGTCGCGTCTATTTTGCGTGTGAGCGCCCGACCCCGGACTCCCCTATCGCCGCGAAAGGCCCTTGCCTCAGGCCGCATCTACCTAAGCTACCTCCAGTATGCCCAGTTCCAGCGGTTCTTAGCCGTGGGCGATCCACCCTCGGAGTCCTCCATGGGAGCCTATCTCTCCGTGCCATCATACCTCGGCTCGATTCGAGAACGTTATCGTCTCCTGGCAACCCGTTGCGTGGAGTGCGACCACCTCCAGTTCCCACCGCGTGCCGTCTGCCTCAAGTGTGGCGAGCGGAACTTCGAACGAGAGCCCCTCTCCGGCAAGGGAGAGGTCTATGCCCGAACGGTGATCTCCCGCGGTAGCGCTCCGACGGAGTTTCGGGAGCAGCAGGATCTTGTGGGGGAGTACGGAGTCTGTCTCGTCCAGCTTGAGGAAGGTCCGCGCATCATCACCCAGATGACTGACTGCGAGCCCCACGATTTGGAGATAGGGATGCCTGTGGAGGTCGTCTTTAGACGCATCTATCGCCAGGAGGGCGTTGTTCGGCACGGGTACAAGTTCAGACCTGTATCCTCTTGAGGCTCCCACGGGCAGTCACCCGCACGCTTTTCTGCCGCCACCCACCACTGGCCCGTGCCACGGAAGGTCCCAAGGCGCTTCAGCATGCCGTGAGGTACAGGCCAGAGCATCGAGGAGGTGGATCGACTGTCCTCACTGGGAGCCCACGATCCACCCGGTGGAGTATGAGGACGGCACTCAGCCTCTACGCTTCTGCTACCACGGCGACAGCCGCTTTGGCAGAGGCCCGATGATGCTGGACGAGGAGGACCTAGGGAGAATGGCCGATGCGCTGTCGATCACAGAACTCATTGGGAAGATAATTAGGAGGTGGCTGGGCGTTAGCTGCCCTTCTTCTTGCCCTTCAGGTTCGCTACCCTCTCTTGGATGATGTCGGCCGCCACATCGGTCATGCTCACCTTTCCAGCGGCTATCTGGGCCATCATCTGCTCCTTCCGGGCTAGCGCGTCCCTCATCTCCTCGATAGTCAGATCGGACCCAGCCTGGACTATCTCCAGGGTTTCCTCCTCTGACCGCGACAGAGGGGTCTCCAACTCGATGGGGATTCTATCGACAGGGATGCCCGCCTCCTCCAGCAGGAGGAACCCCATCTTGTCGGGGTAGCCCTCCGNNCCTCCGCGTAGACGACCCGCCGGACACCGGAGTTGATAATCATCTTGGCGCAGGTGTTGCAGGGTATGAGGGTCGTGTACAGCACTCCGCCCCTGGCCTCCTTGCCGGCGAACAAGAGGGCGTTCATCTCCGCGTGGACCCCCGTGCAGATCTCCATCCGCTCGCCGCTGGGAATCTTCAGTTCGTCCCGGATGCACCCTATCTCGTCGCAGTGGGACATGTGGCGCGGGTTGCCGTTGTATCCCGTGCTCACGATGACGTCACCGTTGACGACCACGGCTCCGATCTGCCGCCGAAGACAGGTGCTCCTTCCCGCCACGTCAGCTGCGATGCGCAGGTAGTACTCGTCCCGGGGAACGCGCTTCATGCTCACCGGAGCATAAGGCCGGATTCTCTTATACCCTTGCAGCGCCCCCGATCGACCTACCGTTTTAGCCTCCGAGAGCTGAAGACAGCCTTCGCAAACGCTCCTGTCATTGCCCCTAACTTGACCGGGGGACGGTTCTCGTCCCCAAGACTCAGGAGATGGAGCGGGGAGCCCCTTCAGGACCTCACCCGTCGTCGACCGTGGTGTAAAGGAGCAGTCCCCCTCTCTCCTCGGCCTCCACGAGCCCTTCACGCTCGAGTATCTCCAGGTGCCCTAGGACCTCAGTGACTCCTAAGAACACCTCCTCGATGGGCAGGTTGTCGAAGAGATGTTTGACTAGGTCCATGGTTGTGTACCGCCCACGACTCAGCAGGTCGAGGAGTGCCTTCCGACGGTCAGCGTAGAGCCCTCGGTAGTTGTCGATGAATTCCCCGAGTCCTTTCAAGGGTGGTCCATGTCCCGAGTAGACGGCCTCCACATCTCGTCGGGACAACCTGTCCAGCGACTGCAAGTAGTCCGCCATTCCCACGGACTCGCCATCGGCGCCGCCGAAGGCGGCATTGGGGGTGATGCGCTTCAGGACGGTGTCCCCCGCGATCAGAGTCGTCCCGGACTGGAAGCAGGTGGAGCCGGCCGAGTGGCCTGGAGTGTGAATGACTTCGAACTCCCCCACCCGCCCAGTTCTAGCGTGTCACCGTCCCTGAAGGTCCTGTGAATGGGCGAGGGACGAGCCAGGCTCTTCACGTAGTCGAAGAAACCGCCCACGCGCTCCAGCATCGCCGTTGGAATCCCGGTCTTCAGGAACTTCCGCCTGTAGAAATCACTCCTCTCGTCGTAGGCGGTGGCGAAGTCGACCACCATCTCCCTGTCCAGCTCGTGGACCCACACCTCCGCACCCGAAGCCGAGGAGATTTCTCCAGCCTGACCGTAGTGGTCCACGTGGCCGTGGGTTATCAGGACGATGTCGATATCCGATAGCTTAACGCCCTCCTTCCCGAGCCGCTTCTCCAGACTCTTGAGCGATTCCGGGTGGTGAGGCCCCGCATCGACCAGGACGTTCTCCTCTCCTCTGAGGAGGTAGGCGTTGACGGGGCCCACCGGAAGCTGAGTCGGCAGGCGGATTCTTGTGAGACGCGGGCCCACGGCCATCGAGAGCTTCACCCGCCCCGCTCGGATAAAGCTTGCCCGAGATGCCCCCCACGTGCGTCATTCTTAAGAGTCTCTGGCCCGTTTGGTCACCTGCTGGGGTGTACCGTTTGGAAGAACCTCTTGTCCGGAACTACCTTCAGGAAGAGAGCCTCGCTCCTGGTCTTCCGAAGAAGGTCCTCTTCTGGGACGAGACCTTGAGAGACGGGGAGCAGACACCCGGGGTCCACTTCTCCCCGGAGGAGAAGGTGAAGATCGCCCTGATGATGGACGACATCGGCATCCCCATCATGGACGTTGGGATGCCCATCGTCTCTGCGGAGGAGAAGAAGGCTGTGAAGGCCATAGCCGCCGAGGGACTGGACGCCCAGGTGCTGACCGCGGCGAGGACCGTCAAGGGTGACATCGACGCGAGCCTGGAGTGCGACCTCGACGCCATCAGCGTCTTCGT
>JABAOF010003386.1_pt1 | contig 14361 bp, 13 predicted proteins | sample 7062171 | NCBI WGS metagenome assembly JABAOF01 (sample SAMN14538628, study PRJNA623070) | marine sediment metagenome | biome: marine biome [ENVO:00000428]; feature: marine pelagic biome [ENVO:01000023]; material: deep marine sediment [ENVO:00002113] | place: India: Gulf of Khambhat ...
CTCGGCTGCATCTCTGACACGGGTCTCTCCAAGACGTTCACCTGGAATATCAACCCACATCCGACCTCCGCCGCCCTCACAGCAGAGGCTTCGCTCTTTGGAACGGTCGAATTCCACAAGCTTCACCCCTGGAATGCTCTCCAAGACTCTTCGGGGTTCGCTGTAGACGCCGTTTTGTTTACCCAAGAAACAAGGATCATGATAGATGACTGTCTTGTTCAGTTTCTTCGAAAAGGCTATTTTGCCGTTGTCGATTGCGTCCGCAAACAACTGCGTGTGATGCAAAACCTCGAAGCTCGTCTGGCCATACCTATTTTTGAACGAGTGATACGAATGGGGGCAGCTTGTAACAACCCGTTTCACGCTGTACTTGTTGAGGACCTTCGTGTTCTCTTCGACGAGAAACTCAAACAGCCCTTTCTCGCCCATACCGTAGACTTCGTTTCCACAACAGTTCTCCTCGTTTCCCAAGGTTCCGAAGTCAATTCCAGCCTTTTCGAAGCATCTCACCAAGCTCCTTGCCACTTCTTGAACTCGCGGGTCATAGGCAGGTGTGCAACCCACAAAGTAGAGGATGCCTACGCCCTGTGACGCGTGTTTGATGTTCAGACCTTCCGCCCACTCTGACCTCTTGCCCCTTATTCTTCCCCACGGATTGCCGTTCTTGAAAACTCCTTCTAACGCGTCTCGGAGAGTCGGGGCGATTTGACCTTTTTCAACGACGAGGCTTCGAATATCGATTAGAAAGTCGTATGGAACCAGTTCCTTTGGACATCGAAGGCCACAAGTGGCGCAAGTCGTGCAGCTCCACAACTCGTCTTGAGGATGTATGCTAACCTTGCCACTTGCAGAAACTTCACGCATGTATCTTCTAACGTTCAGACTCGCTTTCCTAGCCACAGGGCAGCTTCCAGTGCACATGCCACATTGGATGCACTCCAGCAACTTATGCTTCTCAACAAGTTCTTGCGCGTTCATGTTCCAAGTCTCGTTTACGACAGAAGGAAACAATGAAACACAAGATTTTTTAAGCGTTTTGTATCAGTGTAACAATTCCAACGAACAAGTTTAGACGGAAGATTGACGAAATGGAAAACCGTCCCCCGAGAGTCGGAATTTTTGTCTGCGAGTGCGGCGGAAACATAGGTGATGTAGTAGACGTAAAGGTCATTTTGGAAGCAGTTAAGACTTGGCAAGGAGTCATTGTCGCCAAATACAACAAGTACCTATGTTCTCGGCCTGCACAGGACACAATAATCGATGCAATCACAAAGAAGAACTTGGACCGCGTCGTTGTTGCCAGCTGTACCCCAAGAATGCACCTTCCCACCTTCCAAAGCGTCGTGGAAAGGGCTGGGTTAAACCCGTACATGCTTGAATTCGTAAACATTAGAGAGCAAGCCTCTTGGGTACACGGTCCAAAAGCGTCTGCAGAAGCCACAAAAAAAGCTCTGACCCTAATTAGAGGCGGATATGAGCGGAGCTTGGAACTTGAACCCCTAGAGAGCATAAGTGAAAAGAGCTCAAGGGAGATCCTCATCATAGGTGGAGGGGTAGCAGGTATCACTGCAGCCCTAGAGCTCGGTTATTTGGGTCACAAGGTCCATGTTGTTGAAAAAAGGTCAAGCATCGGGGGGAATATGGCAAAACTGACGAAAGTTTTTCCCACCCTGGATTGTGCCCAGTGCATACTCACACCGCGAATGGCAGAGATAGGGAGAAACCCAAACGTGAATCTGCTCACTTACGCTGAGGTGCAAGATGTCAGTGGGCGTCCGGGCAATTATACCGTAAACGTCTTCATGAAACCGAGAGGCGTCGACACTGAGAAATGCCGAAGCTGCGGGGTGTGTACCAAGGTCTGTCCGGTAACTGCGATAGATGAATATAACGAAGGCTTATCTCAAAGAAAGGCTGCATACATAGAATTTCCGCAAGCAGTCCCATCCACCTATACGATAGATTTTGACGCCTGCACGAAGTGTGGAAAATGTGAGCAGATATGTCCCGCCAAAGCTATAAACCTTGAAGACAAGGGGAAGATTGTTACGCGAAACGTGGGCGCCATAATTATGGCCACCGGCTACCAGCTTTACGATGCGAATATGCTCCAAAATTATGGATACGGCATTTACAAAGATGTAATCACCATGATGGACTTGGAAAGACTAACTTCCGCCTCCGGACCCACAGAAGGCTTCATCAGAAGAGCCGACGGAAGCGACGTAAGAAAAATGGCGATTATTCTCTGCGCAGGATCTAGGGACAAGAACTACATTCCCTACTGCAGCCGCATTTGCTGCATGTACTCTTTGAAACAGGCGTTTGTGCTCAAGAAGATGCTTGGAATCGATGTTTACATCTATTACACTGATATAAGGGCCACTGGAAAGGGTTACGAGGCTCTCTATTGGCGAGATGAAGAGGCCGGGGTTGTCTTCATACGAGGAAAAGTTGCTGAGATTTGGAAGAAGAACGACAAACTAGTTGCACTAGCGGAGGACACCTTAATGGGCGAAGTTCGAGAAGACGAGTTCGATTTGATTGCTCTGGCTACGCCTATGGTTCCGCCTTCTGAACTTAAAGAGCTTGCCGGCAAGATGAAGCTTTCATTGGGTGAAGACGGGTTCATACAGGAGAAACATCCAAAGCTTGACCCTGTGGATACCCTTGTGACTGGAGTTTTCGCTTGTGGGTGCGCAATCAGCCCGAAAGATGTGCGTGACACAGTTTCTGACGCTTTGGGGGCGGCTGCCAAAGCCTCGCTTTTCCTCAAAGGAGAATACATCACGACAAGCCCCGAAAAAGCCTTTGTGATCGAAGACTTGTGCAACGGCTCAGGTCTCTGCGTTCCAATTTGTCCAGTCAACGCCATCAACATGGAAAAGGGAAAAGCCAAGATCAACCCCTTCATCTGCATCGGATGTGGAGCATGCATTCCGGTTTGTCCGAAAGAAGCCATCGATTTCAAGAATTCAACGAATAGGCAAATCATTTCTAACCTCAGAGGCGTTCTTACGGACAAGGAGCCCGGCGAGGTTCGAATCGTTGCTTTTGTGGATAAGAGCGTGGGATATACGGGCATGGACTTTTTAGGACTCGATCGTGTCAACTATCCTGAAAGCATTCGAATAATAGCAGTTCCATCCACAGCTATCATAGGTTTGAAACATCTTCTTTCCGCTTTTGCTTTCGGAGCCGATGGTGTATTGGTCATTGAAGGCCAAGAAGACATTGATGAGCGTTACACCAAGAAGAGGATGATCGAGATGCGTCGGTCTCTCGAAGATGCTGGAATAAAAAGCATGAGGGTTCGCTACAGCTATGTGCCCTTGCCCGTCTACAAGAAAGCCGCGGAGCTGTTTACCCTGTTTGCAGAAAGAATTAAAAAATTCGGTCCCCTCACTATAGAAAAGCGTAGAGCAGTTGAAAAGACGTTAGGTCTCTGAGGGGAAGTCATGAACATAATTGTCTGTGTGAAGTACGTTCCTGAAACCGCAGAAGCAGAAATAGAAATTGACAGCTCAGGAAGAGCCATAAAAAAGACAGGTTTGGTTTTTGACATCAACGAGTGGGATGATTATGCGTTAGAGGAGGCGGTCCTCTTGAAAGAGAAGCTGGGTGGCACCGTTACTGCTCTAACAATAGGGTCTGAAGATTCGGATGCCGTCCTAAGAAAATGCTTGGCTCGAGGAGCAGACGACGCGATAAGACTTACCGATCTGCAGTTTGAAGGTTCCGATGGTTGTGCTATCGCCAAAATTCTATCTAGAGTCATCCAAGATCTGCCTTTCAACCTAGTATTGACCGGGGCCCAAGCAAGCGATGATGGTTACGCGACAGTGGGCCCAATACTTGCATCACTTCTCGGAATTCCCCACGCAACCATGGTAAAGAAGATTGAACTTAACGATGGAGTTGCCCTAGTAAACCGGGAATTAGAGGGTGGATTGGAAGAGATCGTTGAGGTTCCGTTACCGGCTGTGCTTTCGGTTCAAACTGGAATCAATGAGCCTCGTTACGTTTCGATTATGGGAACCAGAAAAGCCATGAAGAAGGAGATAAAGACTCTCGGTCTCGCTGAAGTCGGCTTGAGTGAAAACGAAGTCGGTGAGGCAGGTTCCTGGTCAAAAATAGAAAAAATGTATGTGCCCCCAGTAGAGAAACAGGCGGAGTTCTTGAGCGGAAGCCCTGAAGAAATGGCTGCGAAGATCGCAGAAATTCTCAAGACTAAAGGACTGATTTAAATGACTGAAATCTTTGTTTTGGCTGAACACAGGCAAGGACAGATCAGAGATATAACGTTCGAAATGCTGAGCAAAGGACGAGAATTAACTGGACAAACGAACACAGAACTGACCGCCGTGCTCTTGGGAAAAGATGTTAAAAGCCATGCTGAAACTCTTCAGGATTACGCGACAACAGTTCTGCTGGTTGAAGACATCAAGCTGGAGAATTTCAACTCGGACTCCTACCACAAGGTGCTGTCCAGCTTAATCAAGGAACGCAAGCCGCTGCTGACTCTAATGGGACACACGTCTTTCGGTGTAGACCTCGCTCCAAGCCTTGCCATCTCAATGAACACACCTCTGGCAACAGATTGCATAGACCTGGAATTTCAAGGCGAAACGTTGACGGTGACCCGTCAGATGTACGGTGGCAAGGTCAACGTGAAAGCAATGCTCCGTAGAGCAGAAAGCTACATTGCAACAGTACGCCAAGCGACGTTTCCAGTTGAGAAGAAGGCACCCGTGAGCGGAAAAATTGTTAAAGTGCCTTCTACCCTTTCTGAGGAAATTTCGAAGAAGCGGTTCGTCAAGTACGTATTGCCGCCTCCAGGAGGTGTTGACATCTCAGCTGCAGAAGTACTGATCGGAATCGGAAGGGGAATCAAGGATGGTAGCAACATTCCCCCTGTTGAAGGATTGGCAAAGACCCTTGGAGGCGCCCTAGCATGTTCACGCCCCATCGTGGACAAAGGATGGCTTCCAAACGACCGCCAAGTGGGCTCTTCGGGAAAAACGGTCAAACCAAAGCTCTACCTAGCCCTTGGCATAAGCGGTGCCTTCCAGCACGTGTTGGGAATGAAGACTTCAGACCTAGTTATTGCAGTAAACAAGGACCCAAAGGCGCCCATTTTTGGCGTAGCCGATTACGGAATTGTGGAAGATCTCTTCAAGATAGTTCCGCCTTTGGAAAGCAAGATAAAGGAATTGAAGGGAAAGTAGACGAGTTTATCTGGAAAGGAAGAGAGAACAAATGCATTTTGAATTGACTGAGGAGCAAAAATACATTAAAGCTGCCGCCCGAGAATTTGCCGAGGGAGAATTTCAACCCGAAGTAGCGAGAGAATCTGATCAGAAACACGAGTTTCCCAGAGCTATCTACAAGAAAGCGGCGAAGTTAGGCTTCATTGGTTGCTATTTTGATGAAAAGTATGGTGGGCAGGGCTTAGGCCTTCTCGAAAACGTATTGATGGAAGAAGAGTTCTGCCGGGTCGACTCGACGCTGGGATCCGCCATGTTTGCTGGACTGTTCGGGAGCGACATGATACTCGAATACGGCACTGAAGCGCAGAAGAAGGCGTATCTGCAAAAATCGGCGCAGGGGGAATGGATCTCCGCAGGCGCGTTCACTGAGCCTGCTCATGGAAGTGACGTCACCATCATGGACACCGTCGCTGTGAAAGACGGAGACGAATATGTAATCAACGGCGCAAAAACCATGATAACCAACGCCCCTATCGCCGACTACGCCGTGGTGCTTTGCCAGACAGATCCTGGAGCCCGACACAAAGGTCAAAGCCTATTCATCGTGAAGAAGGGCACACCCGGATTTGACAGCAACGAACTCACCGGAAAAATGGGGATTCGAGCATCGCTACTAGGCGAGTACTCCTTTAATGACGTTCGGGTCCCCAAGGAGATGCTTCTAGGAGAGGAGAACAAGGGCTTCTATCACTTCATGGAGTTCATCGATGTAGGTCGAATTAACGTGGCCGCTCAGTCTGTGGGTATGGCTCAAGGAGCGCTTGAACGGGCACTGAAGTATGCCAAGCAAAGAGAGCAGTTTGGACGTCCCCTCGCTGATTTCCAGGTGATTCAGCACAAGCTGGCTGACATGGCTTTAGATATTGAGTCTGCGAGGCTTCTAACGTACAAAGCGGCGTGGCATAAAGATCAAGGAAAGATCATTCCCAAGTGGGCTTGCATGGCGAAGACCTTGGCGACGACCAATGCTATGAGAGTAATTAGTGAGGCTATGCAGGTCTTCGGTGGCTACGGTTACTTGGCTGATTATGATATTGAGCGGTACTACCGTGATATTCGAATCTCAGCGATCTATGAAGGCACCACAGAGATTCAGAAAAACATAGTTGCTAGAATCCTCTTGCGTGAATAACCGAGTCACAGTTCAGCTTGACCGTGTTAGGGCGTCACGCACATTGCGTGCTAAAAAGTGAAGCGTGGAACTTCAAATGAGTGGCAAACAAAAATCGAGAGAGCTTTTTCAGACAGCTGCCATGGAGGCTGCGTACGCTTCGAAAGTCGAGTGCAACCCTGCAAGAGCCAATGTCTACGTCGATAATCACCGAAGTTTGGTTGCGTTGGTTCGAGCCGACGACCGAGAACGTGGAATAACCGAGGCGCTACATCTTATCGGTGGAATAGAGCTTGCGATCAAAAATGTCAAAGGACACGTTTTGATCAAACCCAACTGCAACAGTCATGATCCTTTTCCTGCAAGTACACATCCTGACACAGTCAGATTTATCGTCAAACTTCTGAAACGAAATGGATTGCTGAGTGAGCAGATCGTCATAGGTGACATGTCTGGACCTGCTTGGCTTCCGACTGAAGCTACCATGAAAAAAAATGGAATTTTCGATGTTGCTGGAGAACTCGGAGTAGAAGTGGTCTCTTTTGAAAACGACGCATGGGTGTGGGTCAAGCCGGAGAAAGCTTCCTCCTGGTCTGAAGGGTTCAGAATTGCCAAGAAGGCTTACGACGCTTCAAGGATTATCTCGCTTCCCTGTCTTAAGACACATCAATTTGGCGGCATCTTCACGCTCAGCCTCAAGAACAGCGTCGGTTTGATCAACCCTGCAGATAGAACGATTCTTCATAAAAAGCCGGGATCGCGGATAGCGGAAATAAACCTTGCTTACACGACGGATCTAATCATTCTCGATGGACTACAATGCTTTGTTTCTGGAGGTCCAGCGCATGGAAAGACGGTGACGTCAGGTGTTATAGTGGCTGGAAGTGACAGAGTGGCTGTGGACGCAGTCGGCGTTGCGATTCTGAAATTCCACGAGGCGGAAGGCATTGGTGATGTTAGGGTGAAAGACCATGAGCAGCTGAAAAGAGCAGCGGAAATTGGTGTAGGACAAATCGACGGCAAAATGATCGCCTTGAAGTCATCCAATCCCGTCAACGACGAGAAATTTGACGACCTTGCGACCTTCGTCCAGCATCAGATTTGAGTTAGCTTCAGTACGTCATTTTTTCCTGATGCACGATTTGGCGATTGCAGAATACGGATTACGCTAGGAAGAAATCTACACGCCCATGAAATGAACCCAGGGAATGGATACTCCGCAGCTGCACGTAAAGAGTTTGGGCGTGCGTGAACCTGGAATGCCATTGAATCGTTGGTAGTGCAAAAAGACAAATAAGTTGACAATGCGAGAATGCGCTCTGAACAAGCATTCTCGATATAGGTGATTGTGTGCAAGACACGACAGTGCTGATCCCGTTGCATAGACCGAGCTTGACTGAGAAGTTTTTCTTTTTTGCCTCTGGAATAGTAACCAGCGTCCCCCTAACCCTCTTTGTTGGAACCTTCACAGACTCCCTTTGCGTCGTTTTGCCAGCGCTCTATGCGACGTTGTGTTCCTTGGCGATATTCACGCCTTTTGTTGAGGAATTCGCGAAAGCCTATCCCCTTTTTTATCGTCATGGTGAAACAGAAAAGTCCATTTTTACTTTGGGACTCTTGGTTGGACTGGGATTCGGCGTTTCCGAATTTCTCTTATATGTAATTGCGTTTGGAACACCCTTCTATGTCAGGTTGCCCGGGCTGGTTTTTCACGCGGGAAGCACATCCATCACGGCTTACGGTGTAGCCACGAAGCAACCTGTCCGGTTCTATGTCGTTGCTGCGGCTCTGCATTTCACCAATAACATCTCGGTACTCCTTGATCCATTCCCTGATGTGAGCTTCAACATAGGCGGAGCTGCCGTCCTGGCCATAACCTTGTCTCTTTCTCTCCGTCTCTACAACAAGACTTCCGAAACAATCGTAAACTAGTAGCGGGCGAGTAGAGCCTAGCCTGGAGGTCTTGAGGAAATGCGCGTGTAGCATGCTCTGTGTAGCAATGCAGAGGTCAATTCTTGCGTCAAAAATCTTTAATATTTCTAGGAGAACTCTTTGTCTGGTGGTTTTGTGGTAACGACTGGCAAATTGATGGGAAGAAAAGTGATAACCGAAGACGCCTTCACACTGGGCGAGGTCGCCGGAGCTGAAGTCGACACGAATTCCTGGCAGATCACGCACATGCATGTCAAACTAACGGATGAAGCCACGAAGGAACTGGGTTTCAAGAAGCCGTTTCTAGGTCACTTGACAATATGTCTACCCGTCACACTGGTCAAAGCGTTTGGAGATGTTGTTACGCTAGGCAAAGCTTTGCAGGAACTCAAACAAGTTCCCGAATGCAAGCACGGTTGACGCAAACGCGGCGTGTTCTACTTCTCCCACTCATTTTTCCCAAGAATCTTCCAAGTCACTTGCAACTTGGGCTGCGCGCGAGAGGTTCTCCGTCTCTCAAAACTCGTCTGCTCCTCAAGCCGTTTTTCTTTATCTGTTCTTTCCCAAAGCTCTTTTCGCGAGTGGTCGCTTCAACTAGTAATTCAACCTCGAATGAAAATAGTGCGCGAAGAAAGAAAGGAAACAAGAAGCTGATGAGGCTTCCATCTATTCGTATCGAAGTGCATCGACGGGTTTGAGTCTTGAAGCTCGCCAAGCTGGATAAAGAGCGAAGATGACACTGATCAGCAGACCGAAGGCGAAGGCGCCTAGAATCACCGAGGGAGTGAGGACAGGAGTTATGGTCATTCCATCATTTGCGATCGCTTGATTTTCTGCTGCCATGAAGCCTCCTCCGGTAAACACTCTTGCAACTACGTTTGCCAAAACCCAACCTGAAGCTATGCCCACTGCTGCCCCCATCAAGCCAACGATAACTGCTTCACTCAGGAAAATCGAAAGCACTGTTCGATTTTTCATGCCTAGAGCTTTCAGTATCCCAATCTCTCTTGTCCGTTCCATCAACGAGACGATCATAATATTCATTATACCTATTCCCGCTACTAATAGCGAGATGGCCGCAATTCCCGCCAAGAAGAGCTCGACGGTTGAGAAAATTGTTGATACGGTGTCAAGCACAGCTGTTGAAGAGATTACATTGACTTGACCGCCAAAGGCTTCTTCTATAGCCTCCGACACACTCTCAATCGTAGCGCTATCGTCGTTTTCCAACTTCACAACTATTGTGTCGCATTCGTCAGTTCCGAAGAAACTTTGAGCTTGGACGATTGGAATGTAGATATTGGTATCTGAAGGTCCGCCGAAGCCGAAGCCTCCTATCTCCTTGAGAACAGCTTCAACTTGGCCACTATAGGTTTCGTTTTTCGGCGGTAGTGTGCTTGCGTTGGTCCATTTGATCTCGACGATGTCATCGACGCTGGTAAATGTTGTGCCGTTCTTCCAGGGATCATGGATCCGTTTTCCAACTACGACTGTCTTGTTTTCTGGACTGAGGGGTACGTCTCCGTCTTCAGCTACAAAGGTTCTGCTGTAAATTTCTGCATACTTGGCGAAATCTACACCTACTACTGCGAGCAGGAACTCTCGTTCTCCGGATTTGATGAAGCCGGGCTTCCTGATTACGGCAACCGACAGGTCAACATCTTCTATTTCGTCGACTATTTGCGTATAGTTCACCCGCAGCTCGAAATCAGATTCCGCTGAAACAATCGCGCCCGGATTCATGCCGAAACCTCTCCCTGTGGAAACAATTAGCGTGTCGGTGGCGAATCCTGCTTGCAGCTGGGAACTTATGGTGGTTTGGAGACCCTGCGTAATTGAAAGCAAAGCAACAATAGCTGCAATACCAATAACCACGCCAAGGGTTGTGAGGCCTGCACGAAGTTTCCTCAGTCGTATTGCACCGAAGGCAAAGGAGAAAATATCGCTTGTTTTCATGCTAGTTCACTTTTTCTTCAACGATTAGACCGTCGATCATCTGCACTGTTCTCCTCGTTTGCAGTGCTACCTGCTGGTCATGTGTAACAACTATGATGGTCACGCCTTTGTCCCTGTTCAGCCTCTTAACCAGTTCAAATATTTCCTTGGCAGTTCTTGAGTCAATATTTCCTGTAGGTTCATCCATAAGGAGAAATTTCGGGTGGTTTGCGAGAGCTCGGGCAATTGCCACACGTTGACGTTCGCCTCCGCTCAGTTCGGCTGGTTTGTGATTCATTCTATCTGACAAGCCTACCGTTTCGAGAAGTTCCTCAGCGCGGTTTCTCCTTCTAGCCCTACTTAATCCAAATATGGCCATTGTCAACTCGACATTTCCTCTCGCTGTAAGCCGCGGAATGAGGTTGAAGAATTGGAATACGAAGCCTATTCCCTGCCTCAAATCCGCTAGGGCATTATCACCCAGTGTGGAGGCATCTACGCCTTCTACGAAGACTTTTCCACTTGTCGGTTTGTCTAGTGCACCGATCATGTTTAGAAGCGTAGATTTACCGCTTCCCGAAGGGCCCAAGATTGCGAGGAAATCGCCTTTCTCAACTTTCAAATTGACTCCCTGCAGAGCTTCTACCGGAACTTTTCCCAGCATGTAGGTTTTTCTCAGTTTCACTGTCTCAACAATCGGTTTTGCCGGACGATTCAGCTTTTTCAACTCTTTTATTCATCTCCTCGATTCTTTCAGCGGTGCTGTTCAAGAATTCTCCAACTTCCCTGATGGCTCGATTATTCATACTTCCTCCCAGAGCTTTGCGAAGATTGAAAAGTGCTATTGCGAATCGTTTGATGGGATCCCTTATTTCAACTAGTTTCTCAGGGGGAGGACCGATCCACAACTCGCCAAAAGGCAAAGGTGATGAAAGCTCCAGCCTTTTCCTCAACATTTCCCCCAAAAACGTGTGTTCTTCAAAGAAGTGACTGCCCTTCTCCGTTAGCACGTAGCGTTTTAACCAGCCTTCTTCTTTCGGGAGTGCTTTCGTGTAGCCCTTTTCGTGTAGCCAGGCCAAGAGAGGATAGACCGAACCCGGGCTCGGTCTCCATCGACCACCTGTCTGCTTTTCAACCTCGTCCATGATTTCTGATCCTGACATGGGTTTTTCTCTCAGAAGTTTAAGTGCGTGGTATCTGAGGAATCCTTTCGGTACGCTTGCTGTATGTTTTAACCATCGTCTAACTGGAGGTTGTGGATCATTGAACATCATGTCACCAATGATATCGTGAGTGATACTGAACGCGAGCCTTATACTTTGTGTAAACGGCAGAAAGGCGAGAGATGGGAATAATGCAATTTTGTGTGACGCACGTTCAAGATCTGCGACAAAGGTGAATATGGTGAAACGTCTGCAACATCGACATGTTTCTACGCTTTGTTTTTCAGACGCCCAGTTTCTCGTAGACTGTTGTTTTCTTTTCTTCTACTTTCTTCTTGACCTCTTCGAAAAGGTTGTTTCCATGGGAATCAATCGCAACCGTTAGAGGACCGAACTCCTCAACTTCAAAGATCCACAAAGCTTCGGGCATTCCAAGGTCAGACCATTCCAAAGCTTTAACATTTTTTATGGCCTTGGCTGCAAGAACTGCCGCTCCGCCGGTGAAGGCACCGTAAACTGCACCGTGCTCTTTCATGGCATCGGTGGTGCGTTTTCCCATGCCTCCTTTGCCAATAATGACTCGAACCTTGAAGTTTTTTATGAACTCGTCTTCGAACTGACCCATGCGAGTGCTTGTCGTTGGGCCAGCTGCAACTACTGTCCACTTGTCATCGTCCTTCTTCACGATGGGGCCGCAGTGGAAGACCGCTAGCCCCTCAAGTTTGATTGGTAGAGCCTTTCCTTCGCTAAAATACTCCAGAGCTCGTTTGTGGGCTGCGTCCCGTGCTGTAACCATCGTGCCAGTGACGTAGAGGACGTCGTTCACCTTCAGTTTTCTTACATCTTCTTCAGAGATCGGCGTCATCAACTTAAAAACAGTCATCTTCCTCACCTCGCTTTATGGGTTAAGTATTCAACTGCCCCATCAGCGTCGATGCGAGCAGTGGCTCTCCTCGCTGCCCAACACTGATAGGCAACGGCAACTGGGTACGAGGCTGGGTGTCGATACGCGTAGTCAATGTTGACTCCTAGGACTGTGAACTTGCCGCCAAGTCCCATTGGTCCGATTCCAGTTGAATTCGCAGCTTCATAGAGCTCCTTCTCTAGCTTTCTCAAGTCTGGATTTGGATTAAGTTGGTGAAGTGGTCTCAGGAGGGCCTTTTTAGCCAGTTTCATAGCTATGTCTGCTCCTCCTCCAACACCCACTCCTAAGACATTCGGTGGACACGGCTTGGCTCCAGCTTCTATGACGGCGTCTATCACAAATTTCTTCAAGCCTTTGATGCCTTCGCCAGGAGTTATCATGCCCAAAGCTGAGACGTTTTCTGAGCCTCCTCCTTTGGGGAGAGCTGTGATTTCAACACTGTCTCCATCCGTGATTTCCCAGTGCACGAACGGGATGAACCTTCCGGTATTGTCCCCCGAGTTTTTCCGAGTGAGCGGATCCACCGCGTTCGGGCGCAGCGGCACTTCTTCTGTTGCTCTCTTGGTTGCGCGGCGTAACGCGGCTTCAACCTTCTCTAAGCCTCTGGCTTGAGCGCCAGCTTTCACATAGAATATGATGGTGCCAGTATCTTGGCAGATCGGCGTATTCATTTTTTCAGCAAATTCGATATTGGTCAATATCGCTTTCAGGTTAACCTTTCCTGCTTCGCTTGTTTCTTCTTCGTAGGCTCGTTGAAGAGCCTCTTTTACATCACTTGGCAGTCTGATGACCGCCTGCTTCAAGAGGTTAAAAGCGACGTCTTCAATAGTGTCCTGAATCTCCAATACGTTTCCTCCACGAAGAGCATAGGAATTGAAATCTCAACCTTATACCTTTTTTGTTCTGCCCCTTCTTCGGATGACACATTTCAGTTTCAGCTGGCACTCTCACGGAATGTTTTATCTCGGCGTACGTGCAACTTAAATACAAATTCTAGCCAAATCACTTGCAGTTTGTTGAAGGGCACAATAATGGATGTGGGAGAGGAAGCGGAAACTCAGAAGCGGAAATATGAGTATTTAGAAGATCTTCCTGGGGTAGGTCCTGCAACTGCACAGAAAATGCGGGAGTTAGGCTTTAACACAGTTGAATCTCTAGGCACTGCTGCCGCACGGGAGCTGGAATCCGCAGGGATTGGTGAAAAAAAGGCCTTAGAAATCATTCGAGCCGCTCGATCGTCGCTCTCGCTTTCGTTTGTTCGTGCTGACGAGCTATTGAAACTACGTCAAAGCGTGCTACGTTTAGGCACTGGAAGCAAAGCCCTCGATGAGCTCCTGGGTGGGGGATTGGAGACCCAAACGATTACAGAGTTCTATGGCGAATATGGAAGCGGCAAAAGCCAAGTGTGCCATCAGCTTTGCGTGAATGTGCAGCTGCCTCATGGACAAGGAGGATTGGACGGTGGCGTTCTCTACGTCGACACTGAAAACACCTTTCGAACAGAACGTATCGTGCAGATGGCCAAAAATCTCGGTCTAGACCCTGAAAGCGTGGTGAAAAACATCATTGTGGCTGAAGCCTACACCTCGGATCATCAGATGTTTCTTTTGGAAAAATCTGACAGCGTCATAAAAGAGAACAATATTCGCCTAATCATCGTAGACTCGCTTACTTCTCATTTCAGAAGCGAATACATTGGTAGAGAGATGCTGGCTTCGAGACAGCAAAAGCTCAACAAGCATATGCACAGGCTCATTCGTTTAGCCCGAGCTTTCAACACGGCTGCAGTTGTAACAAATCAGGTAATGGCTAAACCAGATGTTTTCTTTGGAAATGCGGTGCATCCAATTGGAGGTCATGTCGTAGGACACACTAGTCACACTAGAGTTTTCCTGCGCAAGTCGGCTCGAGGACCAGTACGAATCGCACGTCTGGTTTCGAGTGTCTACCTGCCCGAGGGCGAACGCGTGTTCAAGATTACGGAAAATGGAATTGAAGACATAAGTGAAGATGAGGAACCAACAC
>JABAOF010041420.1_pt1 | contig 14354 bp, 19 predicted proteins | sample 7062171 | NCBI WGS metagenome assembly JABAOF01 (sample SAMN14538628, study PRJNA623070) | marine sediment metagenome | biome: marine biome [ENVO:00000428]; feature: marine pelagic biome [ENVO:01000023]; material: deep marine sediment [ENVO:00002113] | place: India: Gulf of Khambhat ...
AACGCGGTTGCCAGCCAGCGATTCCAAACACCGGGTGAATTTACGCCGCCTGCTCCTCTGTCACCAATAAGCGACGACGGACCAATGTTCGAAGGCGAGATGCAAGTAGGCTCGCATGAATCGGTTTGATGAGGTAATCATCGGCTCCAGCATCGAGGGCGCGGGCAACACTCCCTGGAGAGCCGAGGGCCGATAGGATCAGGATCGGCACATCGGAGAATTTCCTAATCTCCTCACAGACCTCCCATCCATCCATCTCGGGCATCAAGATGTCCAGAATGATCACATCCGGAGGTGATTCCTTACAAGCGTGAATCCCTTCTTCGCCAGAGAACACGGCGTGAATCTGAAAATCCTGACCTCTCAATAGGGTTCGCAGCATTATCGAGAGATCTGGATCATCATCAATGAGCAAGACATCTACAGCCATTATCAGTCCTTTTCCAACCTCTCCTATTATGCGGTATTTCCATATACTACGACCTTACAGGCACCTTGCAATGGGAATAATCCCCTGCTTGCCATCGGTTCACAGAAGGTCTAAGATACTTGGCAGGCTTGTCTTCTGTAGTTTAAATGGCAGAAGAATCGGATAAGATGGCGGAAGAAAATCTAAATAACTGCCCAAGATGCGGCCATTCTCTCCCTCGCGATGCCAGGATATGCCTCAAATGTGGTGTCGATCTAGCGTTGTTCGCCATGTTGGCGGACAAAGCATATCTTGATGGGGTATCCGTACCTTCCTCCTCACCCTCAACACCCGAAGTATTGGTCCCTCGGATCGGTCAATATTTGTTAACCCAAGGTCTCATCACCCAAGAGAAACTCAATGACGCTCTAAAACGTCAAGAAGAACTCGCCGAACAGGGACAGCGTTTATTATTAGGACAGACGTTGGTTCAAATGGGATCCATTGACCAAGACACACTTGATCGGGTCGTTACGCAGCAGATCATTGAGCTTCACGAGGCGCTGCAGGAGACCAACCGCACCCTAGAAGAACGTGTACGGGAACGCACCTCCGAATTACGCCATGCCTTAGATCGACTCACCGAGATCAGCCAGATTAAGGCGAACCTTATCTCGAACATCTCCCACGAATTACGGACCCCACTAGCTCACATCAAAGGTTACATTGAATTGCTCGCCGAAGAGCAGCTTGGTCCCCTATCTCCTGAGCAAGGGCAAGCGATGGATGTGATCCAGCGTGCCTCCCAAAGATTGGGGAGGTTAATCGAAGATTTAATTGAGTTTTCCACCGCTTCACGGGAGGGGCTGAGATTACAACTACAAGACATCACCTTGTCCGATCTGGCTTCCGCTGTTATCGAGCGTTCCCAAGAGAAAGCCGAGAAAGCAGGGGTTATACTTCACACCGAAATCGAACCAGGGCTTCCCCCGCTCAGGGCCGATCCGGATCGCCTCTCGTGGGTCCTTTTCCAGTTGATAGATAACGGAATTAAATTCACACCATCAGGCGGTAATGTGACCTTCACTGCCATACAAGAAGACAAACAGGTCCTCATCACCATCCAAGACACAGGAATTGGTATAGCGAGCGATAAAGTAAAAGAGATCTTTGAACCCTTCTATCAATTGGATGCCTCTCCAACGCGGCGTTATGGCGGAACCGGTCTTGGTCTGGCCTTAGTGAGGCTCATCTTGGAAGCTCACGGAACCGTGATGAGGGTGGAGAGTGAGGAAGGCGAAGGAAGCACTTTCAGCTTCCCTCTTCTCACAGTACACGGCTCAGAATGACAGGACCACTTATTCCCTCCGGACCATTGACCTACGGCACCGAACTTAATGCTGTCTATGCTATCGCGCGGGTTGTCGCTGAGACATTCGATACCGAAGCCGGTCTTGACACGGTATTCCGCCTCGCGCGCACGATCTTTATTTTCGATGTCGTTGCGCTTTATCTTCAAAACGAAGAATCCGGCGAGATTGAACCGGCTTACGCCCGCGCCCTTGGTCGTGGTCGATCACGCGAAGCAGAGATTGCGTGGGGAGAACCAGCCGCGTTTGAGGCCTTTCGCACAGGTCAGACCGTCCTTCGCCGAGAGGACGCTGGTCCCTCGGTCAAAGGTCGGGAAAGGCGACGAGATTACCTCGGCTTGCCAATGATCGTTGGTGGACGGTGTGTCGGTGGATTGATCTTCGGACGTTTTGGTGGACCTTCCTATCCACCAGAGCATATCCGCTTGGCTGAATTTGTGGCATGGCATGTTGGCCAGTTGCTGGAGAATCGGCGTATGGCGCGCCGTATTGCCAGTTTGGAGGCTCAGCGTGAGTTAGCGCGTATGCAAGACGAGTTCATTTCAACCATTTCCCACGAGCTGCGTACTCCATTAGGGTTTATCAAAGGCTATGTCACAACCCTGCTCAGAAAAGATGCGGAGTGGGAGGACGACGCAAGAGATGAATTCTTGCACATCATCGATGACGAGTCTGATCGATTGTGCGAATTGATCGACAATTTGCTCGATTCATCTCGTCTGGAAACCGGCACGCTTAGTATGTCCCTCGCTTCGACCCGGATTGAGCCCATCGTCCGAGATGCTGTGGCTCGTACAAGAGCACTCTACCCTTATATGCCTCTGAATGTCGAGATTGCGGAGGAACTTCCCGCCCTCAAAATAGACGCTACACGGATAGCCCAAGTTCTCAACAACCTTCTCTCGAATGCTAATAAGTATGCCCCAGGTTCTGAAGTAAATATCCGCGTCACCCGGCGGAGAGGGCAAGTTCATATCGAAGTAGCTGATCGTGGACCTGGAATCCCTGCAGAACACATTCCGAATCTATTTGAACGCTTCTACCGCGTTCCTGAAAGTGTAGACGATGCGCGTGGAACTGGTCTGGGCTTGTTTATTTGTCGAAAGCTTGTAGAAGCCCATGGCGGTGAGATCGGTGTGGATAGTGTGCCGGGTGAAGGCGCACGTTTCTTCTTCACGTTGCCAATTCCACCCTCCAGCGCAAAGAGTGAAATGGAGAGCCAAGATGAGCGAAGAGAAGACCATCCTAGTAGTTGACGACGAACCACGCTACCTGAGATTGGTCGAAGTCAATCTCGTTACGGATGGCTACGCTGTCCAAACCGCAATGGATGGACAACAAGCCGTCGAGGCAGTCGCGAGCGATCAGCCTGACCTAATCCTGCTTGACGTGATGATGCCTGTGATGGACGGATTCACCGCATGTGAACGAATCCGTGAGTTCTCCTCTGTACCGATCATTATCGTAACAGCAAAGGGCGAAGAACGCGATCGAGTGAGGGGGCTGGATGCTGGTGCTGATGATTACATCGTCAAGCCATTCTCCGCTCAGGAACTGCTGGCTCGAGTTCGTGCTGTACTGCGCCGCGCAGAACGTCAAACAGTGGACAGCTTTCATGAGCCAGTCTTTAAACACCATGAGTTGCAGATCGACCTCCCACGGGCCCATGTCTCAGTGGCAGGTAAAGAAGTATCACTCACCGCGACAGAATATCGCCTGCTCCAAACCTTCGCCGCTGAACTTGGGCGGGTACTGAGTCCGGAGCATCTGTTAACCACGGTTTGGGGGCCGGAGTACAGTGATGATAAGGAGATCCTTTGGGTTTGTCTAAGCCGGCTTCGACAGAAAATTGAACCAGACCCAAAGAAGCCGACCCACATTGTCACCCGACAAGGGATAGGCTATCTCATGCCACCTGAATCGGGGGATAACCCATCGGAAGATTAATTGGGACGGACCCTCTCTCTTATCATCCTTGACGCGAACTGACGACTTAACGAGCACGATTTTCAGGTGTTTATGATCATTTTCCTGAGGAGGGGTAATGCCATGCTAGATCTACATCGTAGTAATCTTTTCTCTCCATTACGATGTAAAAAACATCTATACCCTGCCCATTCCTCTTCGCAGCCCATGATAGGATGCCCTTATTCAGATTGAGGTGGACTTCTGCTATAATCGAATCGGACTCATAGCTGGAGCAGATTGATGTCAGACCAACCTACGCTCACCTTACGGACAAAGATGCTTGGAGCGATGTTGCGGGAAGCCCGTCTTAAAGCCAACATGAGCCTTAAAGAAGTTGCCACATTAATTGGCTCTACAAGCGGTGCAGTTTCGTCTTACGAGCGTGGCCGCAAAGGGATTTCGCTTCCCGAGCTCGAACTCTTCGCATATCACCTAGATATCCCCCTAGAGCATTTCATAAACGGTTCAACGAGATATACTGAACAAAAGACGGAATTCGATCCCAACACCATGGTCTCCCTTCGACAGCGGATGGTCGGAGCTTTGCTCCGCAAGCACCGTATGGAAGCTGAAATGTCCATCCGGGCTTTGGCCGATACTGTCGGGTTGCCATCAAAAAGGCTTTCCGCATATGAACATGGAGATCGACCGATCCCGTTGCCAGTGCTTGAAAGGATAGTGAAAGTTTTGGGTCAATCAATAGAGGAGTATGTAGATCGAGAAGGCCCAGTGGGAGAATGGGCCTCCAACAAGCAAGCATTTGCAAACTTACTTCAACTGCCACCTGACCTGCGGGAGTTCCTTAGTACACCGGAAAACCAAAGTTATTTAAGGGCAGCCAAGCATATCAGTGAACTCTCAGTGGAGAAACTGCGTACCCTCGCCGAGAGTTTACTCGACCTCACCTTGTGACATCCGAAACTTCTTCACCCAACGAGCTTGAGCGTCTGGCATTGAACGCCTTTCATGAGGGACGACTCGACGAGGCTATCCAGGCCTTCACACTTGCACGCNNAGAGAGCAATAAAATAAAAGCAGCCGAGATGGCAAGCAGCCTCAGCGTTGTGCTTCTCAAGGTTAAACGGCCAAAAGAGGCACTAGAAGCCGCAACAGGGATTCCTGAGATCTTCTTCCAATCTGGTGAGGAAACTCTGGCGGCACAAGCTTTAGGTAATCTTGGGTCAGCACTTGAAGCCTGTGGGGAGCTTACGGGCGCGGAGGAAGCCTATCGTCAAGCCGCTGAACTCTTCCTCAACCTCGGCGACACCGAACATCACCAATACACCATGCAATCGCTTTCTCAATTACAACTGCGTCAAGGTCGACCGTTAGAAGCTCTCAGCACGATGCAACATAGTATAGATACCAAGCAACGCCTTGGTGTTCGAGACCGCCTGCTTCGCTACTTGCTCACATTACCTAATCGCTTGTTGGGTCGCTAAACTGCGACAACGAGGTATGTAGTCTACTGAAACTTAATTGTGACAACCAAACGTTGGTCTATCAAGCACGCAGACATCTCTGATCGAGCCAGCATATCAGCTCTGCTATCAACTGCTCGCTGGCAACATCAACATTTCGATTGGGTCAGTGCACTGGATTTGCTCGACGATGACCCTTTCATGATAGCACTTGACCGCGATCTCGTTGTTGGCTGTCTGGCATGCCCTCCCGACCCTCCTCATGTTTCTTGGCTTCGAATTTTCTCGGTCGCAGCGGAATATTCACCGGCATATATATGGGATCATTTATGGCCTGGAGCAGCCGCGGCGGTCTCTGCGAAACGCGTGAAACAAGCCGCGGCTCTCCTTAGTGGTGACTGGCTTGCACCAATTCTAAAAGGTTGTGGTTTCAAATACACCAATGATGTAATCTTTCTCGAGCGCCGTGGAGAAGCCCCACCGGCACCACTCCTTCCGTTTGGCAAAGTGCGTACCATGCAGCCAAAGGATATTGAAGCCGTTATTGAACTAGACCAGAGCGCATTCAAGGACATCTGGCAATACTCGGCAGAAACATTGCGCCAAGCGTATAAACACGCAGCTATCGCAACAATTATCGAACATAACAACGAGCCGCTTGGATACCAAATCAGCACCTCATCTATCTACGGGGCTCATCTGGCACGCTTGGCCGTCGCCCCCCAATGGCAGGGGCGTGGATTTGGTAAAGCGCTCGTTGTTGACGTTATTAATCGTTTCTTCCACCAAGGTGTACTCAAAATCTCGGTCAACACTCAAACCGACAATGAACAAAGTCTTCGTATCTATAGGAAGCTAGGCTTTCGCGATTCCGGCTCACGATATCCGGTCTATCAACTGCAGCTAAATGACTAGGCTTTCAAGATCAAGAGATGAATAGAATAGAATGTCCACAACACCTGCAAAGTAAACAAATAACAAGAGGCATGCGGCGAATTTCCCCATGTTGTTTACATGGATCCTTCATATCTTCTTGAGGAATAATGCTCTTCCCCACACACTGGTGAGGCTTAGCCATTATTTGGACAGTATTAAACTTGCTATCTTTAGCAGGCAATAAAATCATCACGAGAGAGGTCAGAGATTGTTAGGTTGCGATATTAATCTCTGCCTTTCATCCAAGGATAAGGAAAATCATGAGCAAATCACAAACTAACCGCTGTCAAAAGAAAATACCTTTCGATCTGGCATCCAACTCAGGATTTGACGGACGCAACAATCTCACATCTAAGATAAGAAGGTCACCGTCAATTGTTGGTTTACTTCTCATCGCCATATTAACCTTGAGCACTTCTCCCGGATGCACGCCTCAGACCGAGGCCACAGAGAAAGTAGCCGCCACCGAAGCGATTGAAGCCCTTGCACAAGATCTCGAGCCTTCTGCTGAGGCAGTTGAACAAGGACCCGTTGAGATCGGTCATGCTTTAATCGAACATATTGAATCGGTTTCGGAAGATGAGACCTCAGGCCAAATCCTCACAGTCCAAGTGACAAACCCTACAACCGATGAAATCGTCGTGACAATCCCGTGCGGGTTGATCTTCAATCCCGAACCCGAGAGCGACGAACAACGTCTAATGGTCATCCAAGAAGCCTCCGTATCTCTCTTACCCGATGAGGAGGCCAAACTAACGCCTTACGTAATCTGCATCGATAGCAGCAACGCCGTACCCGAAAATGGCTCAACATACAACATAGGCGTCATGGCAACCGGTGACCTGCTAAAACTAGCTCAGTGTATTTGCAACGAGACCTTGTCGGATGTCGAAGTAGACCCTCTCGCCTTCATGGACCAGTTTGGTCTGCAATTTGCGGTGTGGACCGTTAGCGATGGGCTCTCCTTCGAAGAGATGTTTGAAAGCATGGAGGAAGCAGGAGGGGCTCTCGGGGAGATAGGTGCAGAGGAGTTCACCGAGGAAATGGAAGAATTGTTTGGAGGGGTACTGCAGATGTTCCAGGGTGTCGGACAAGATTGGCTAGAGAAGTGCCAGATCGAAATCAACCCCTGAAGACCAATCAGCTCACTGCCATGAGAACCTACCCGGCTCTCATGCAAGCGCCGAGTGCGTTCCTCTATACTTCAGGGGAAACTCTCAGCTTGAGTAACCCTTCTAGTATGTCTACCGGTACGGGGAAAATGATGGTGCTGTTCTTTTCCACTGAAATTTCGGTAAGTGTCTGCAAGTAGCGAAGTTGAATCGAGACTGGCTCTTTAGACATCAGTTCAGCCGCCTGTGCCAAGGTTTGAGCAGCAGAATATTCACCTTCAGCGTGCACGATTTTCGCCCGTTTCTCACGTTCAGCTTCCGCCTGCTTAGCCATCGCTCTTTGCATGGGCTGGGGTAGCTCAACGTCTTTAACTTCGACGATACTGACTTTAACGCCCCATGGCTCTGTCGCCTCGTCGATGATCTGCTGAAGCTTATGATTGATCTCCTCGCGATTAGCTAACAGATCATCGAGCTCTGATTGACCCACGACATTTCGAAGCGTTGTTTGGGAGATGTTCCACGTCGCACGCTGGAAGTCTTCCACTTGCACGATAGCATCACTGGGATTCACAACTCGGAAAAAAACCACCGCATTAACTTTGACCGTCACGTTATCGCGGGTGATAACTTCCTGAGAGGGAACATCCAACGTTACGACACGGAGATCCACCTTAGTCATCCGGTCGACGATCGGGATGATAAAGAACAACCCAGGACCTCTCGCGCCAACCAGGCGCCCAAGCCGGAAAATAACGCCTCGCTCATATTCCTGCACGATTTTAATCGCGGCAGGAACAATCGAGATTAACACTAAAATGAGGAAAATGATGGGTAAATTGATTAAGTCGAATATGACATCCATCTCGAATCCTTTCTAATCATCACCATGTTTTCATTACGATTATAGTATGGTACTGTGTAATTGTGGTGTTGATTCGATTACATACTCAGATAAGTCAGTCCGATGAAAGATACTAACAGCCTTCTTTTCTAGGAAGGGGAAAACTTACATGCAACACAAGCAGGACCAGTTAACGGCAAGCGATAACGTGCAACTGTTTTGGCGAGCGTGGGAACCGGATGTGCCAGCCCGCGGAACCGTCTGTCTTGTGCACGGTCTTGGTGAACACTCAGGTCGCTATGAACATGTGGCGGCTTCATATACAAGAGCTGGCATCGCCTTTCATGCTATTGATCTGCGCGGTCACGGACGCTCAGAAGGCCCGCGAGGCCATACCCCGGGTCTAACACAGTGGCTCGAAGACATTGCATTGTTGCTTTCACGAGCGGATCCAGAGAAGACGCGCTTTATTTATGGTCATAGTCTGGGCGGCACTTTGGCTTTGAGCTTCGGCATTCATCGACCCGAAAAACTCGGCGGTATTCTCGTTAGCGGTCCTAGTTTACGGATTAGTGCAGACGTGCCCCGACTGAAAGCGTTTATGGGGAAGGTTATGGCCGGCGTATGGCCCACTTTCTCACAACACAGCGGTCTTATCGCCGCAGATCTATCACACGATCCGCTGGTTGTCCAGGCGTATATAGATGACCCTCTGGTCCATGATTGGATAAGCAGCCGATTGTTTGTCGAAATGCTCGCAGCTGGTGAGGAAGTAATGGAACGGGCTACTGACTTCCACTTACCGGTGTTCCTTATCCATGGGGAAATCGACCGCTTATGCGATCGGACAGCGACAGAGGAGTTCTATGCATCGGTCGGGAGTCCAGACAAGACCTTACACATTTGGCCCACCCTTTTCCATGAAGTCCATAACGAGCCAGAAAAGGATCAGGTCATACGAGAAATGGTCGAGTGGGTTTTGGCACATCTCTAATCCAGCATCTCGAGCTGCTTCAAGCCAGAAATATCAAGTCGCAAATCATATGTTGAAGTCTGCAGTTCCATTAAGAACCCGCTTCCAAACTCATCAGCACAAGTGACGGTTTTTATATGCTGAGAATGAAATACACCGATCAGATATGGACAATTATCGTCTTTTATGGGAGGATTGAAAGCACCTCAATAAGCTAGGGGTTGGCATGAGCAAACGTGCTGAAATACGCGAGAAACGACGACGTCAGCGTCGGCAGCGACAATTCATCACCATTTTCATTGTCCTCGGGGCTGCTCTGACCCTTCTCGCGATCATCATCTGGCCTCAATTCGCTCCCATTGAGGATATCGTTCTTCCTCAAGGAAGATCCTACCCTTTAGCGGAAGGCTCCAGCATGGGAGATCCTCAGGCACCGGTAGTGATCGAGGAATTCTCTGATTTCCTTTGCTCATTTTGCGGAAATTTCCACAGAAGCACCTTAGGGCAAATTGTTGAGCAGTACGTTGTCCCGGGACAAGTTCACTTGGTTTTCAACACCTTCCCTCTTCGTCAGGATTCAATTCCACCAGCTCACGCCAGCATGTGTGCCTCTGAGCAAGGACAATTCTGGCGATACGCCGACATACTGTTCGCTAATCAAGAAAGTTTGTCTTCGACGAGAAATATCAATCGTCTACTTGAAGCTATCGCGGAAAGTGCCAACCTTGATGTTGATCGTTTTCAAACTTGTATGCGTGAGGATCGGTATCAAGATCAAATCCAAGAAGCCCACCTTAACGGTATCAGTAACGGAATTGACACTACGCCCAGCTTTCTGATCAATGACAAGCTGATTACCGGAGCGCTTCCTTTATCCATCTTCCAGGATGAGATCGAGGCCGCTTTAGGAGAGGTCGCAAGTCCCTCTCCGTAAATTCATTCTGTCCGTAACACATAGCTTAAGACAACTCCTCCTATATGCCTTAGCCTGATATGCCTTCTCCTCCTCGCAAGATGACCTCCCATCATCCAAGCCCTCTCCCCACAGGACAAAGGGAATAATCAGAACCCTCTCCGTGGAAGCAACGAGAGGGCTTTTGTGAAATTAAAATCATTTTAGTATTGACTTTCAACCTAGAGCGGGGCCTATTTGAAGCGGCCTTTGATCAACCATGCCCTCAGAAACGATCCGTTCTACTTAATACCTAACAACCGCATGATAAACACTAGGATGGGTGCCACGAGCAATGCTGGCAGTAAATTACCTGCGCGAATCGNNAACAAAGTTCCGATGGCGAGACCCAAGAGTAGTACACCGCCCACGGCGGACATCTCGGCCAACATCACCTCATCCAGGAAAACCTAAGCCTGCGCGGCGATTAAACTCATCCTACTCTGGTAGCTCAGAACTACAAGTGCTGAGAAAAGGACACCAAGACCTAGCGTTGAAGCGAGCGCTAACGCTGCGAACCCATCGAGCACCGATTTAATCGCGAGCAATTGGTAATCCCCGCTCAGACCATCCTGAATCGATCCGAGAATCGTCATCGGACCGACGCAAAAAAGTAGGCTCGCTGTCAAGAACCCACGGACAAACCTGCTCCCCTCCGTTGATCCCACACTGCGAGTGAATCTGACCTCCAATGAGGCTCCCAAAGATTTCAACCGACGCTCAATCCTCCACCACTCTCCTATCAATCCTCCCAGGAGCAGGCTCACCAACGGTACGAGTGGGTTCTCCCCCTCTACGTTTAGACTCTCAATGAACATACCTGCTCCAACAACCAACGTGAAGAGGCCCAACGCTATGATAACCGTCTCTCGGAATCGTGGTTTCAGTCGAGGACAGAATGTTAGACCTAGTGTGCCCCCAACCAGTACGGTAGCGACATTGATGATCGTCCCAGTCACACACCCTCCCCCTTAGCTTGGGTCGTGTGTTCAACACCCGCAACACGGTTCTCCCACAACAAAAGTACAAAGCATAAACTGGACAAGCGATTGAGGTACCGCAGCAAGTTTGGATTCGATAATCCTCCCTCATCTTGCAATTCAGCCACCAAGCGTTCAGCCCGGCGAACGATCGTACGTGCTAAATCGAGAGCGGCTCCCGACATGGTATCCCCGCCCAAAACAAACTCACTTGGCACAGCGAAATCACTGCCAAACTTCTCGATCTGTACTTCCAGCCACTCAATATGTTTGGTATCGATCGTCCTGAACCGTTCCGCTACCTCTGGCATTGCAGCGACTTCAACCATCAGGTGGTAAAGATCACGTTGTACATGAAGCAGTACTTGCCGAGTTTCTTCCGAACCTACCAAGGACCTCGCCACCCCCAATGCCGCGGAGGCCTCGTCCACGGTTCCATAGGCCCACGGTCGGAGATCGTGTTTAGGTACGCGACCTCTTCCAAGCAAACCCGTGGTCCCATCATCTCCTTTACGTGTAAAGAACCGTGGCATGCATCGATTATAATGGGTTTGGCAAGGTGCGCCTATTACCCTATAATGGCGTTATCCATGCTGTTTGATTAGGGGGAAAGTATGTTTCAAAGCAGCAGAACATTTCTGGCCGGTCTTATGATCGGCTTGATCTTTTCTGGCGTCTTACTGCTTGTTATCTCTGAGCCACGCGGACGTCCCATTGAGCTACTTGCGCCACCTACGCCTGCATCGCTTCGTGTTCATGTAGCAGGCGCGGTTACTGAACCTGGAGTTTATTTTCTGCCCATGGAAGCGATCGTCGCCCAGGCGATCGAGGCGGCTGGCGGACCTCTCGAAGAGGCAATCCTGGATATGGTCAACATGGCCGCTGTACTCGAAGATGGTCAGCAGATTTTCGTTCCGGCTAAGGGCGAAACCTCCTCTGAGATCTACCCTTCCCTTCCGGTCTTCGTTCCAACTTCTGCGGAGAAAATGAACATCAACACCGCTTCCGAAGTCAAGCTCGAAACTTTGCCGGGGATCGGTCCTAGCCTAGCAAAGAAAATCGTCGAGTTTCGTGAGACGCATGGTCCTTTTGTCAAGATTGAGGATCTGCTCAACGTCTCAGGCATTGGACCGGCCAAGCTTGAAGGGATCAAGGATCTGATCACCGTACGTTGAGATCTTAGCCTGGAACTGTCTTCTGATAGTTAGGATAACTCCTTTATCCAGAGATGCCGAAGTGATGTCGAAGGGGGGCGGTTAATTTCTTCCACCCCGATGTCATTTTGAGTGAGCGGAGCGAGCGAGGAATCCCTATGATGAGGCTTTGGAATTAGTTACAACTTAGGGATTCTTCGCGCCTTATGGCGCTTAGAATGCAATGAATCAAGGGTTCTCCTTTTCGATTTCATCCTGAGTTCTTCGACTAACTCCTTTCGGCAAGCCTAGGACTGGCAGGACATAGCAGGCTACGAGGGTTTCAGCCAGATTGTTTATCAAATCCGGGGTAACGGAGTACTGGTTTTCGTCCGCCCCCTTACATTCGCCAAGTATTTATTCCAAGCATAGTGAATTGTATAATCTTCCCCAGATGCCTGAATTACCTGAAGTTGAGACCATTGTGCAGACCTTGCGTCGCGGAAATGGTTCCCCGCCGCTTCCCGGTCAGCGTATCAAGCGGGTGACCATTCGCTGGCCGCGCCACATCGCGATGCCTTCTGTAACCACCTTTAGACGACGCATACGTGGTCGATCAATCACGGAGATTGACCGAAGGGGAAAATATATTGTCTTCCGACTCGATCGAGACACAATGTTGATCCACCTCCGAATGAGCGGCGATATAACATTGGTCCCACCAGATACGCCAGCAGGGCAATACGATCGGACCGTCTTCTATCTCGAAGATGATCAAGAACTGCGGTTCAGCGACGCCCGAAAATTCGGTAAAATCTTCCTGCTTAATGATCCCGATATCATCCTTGGCAAACTCGGCCCGGAGCCTCTGGAGACAAGCTTCACTCCCCAAATCCTGGCCTCACGCCTTCTCAAACGGCGGAGGGCTTTGAAACCCCTGTTAATGGATCAGACATTCCTCGCCGGTTTGGGGAACATTTACACAGATGAAGCGCTGCATCACGCTCGGTTGCATCCCCTACGTCGCAGNNCGGCTGCACCCCCTACGTCGCAGTGACAGCCTCGACACGAATGAGATAACAGCACTATGGCAAGGTATCCGAGATGCGCTTACACTGGGATTACACCACACCGGCGCAAGCATCGATTGGGTTTACCGTGGTGGCGATTTCCAGCACCACTTCAGGGTTTACCAACGATCCGGAGAACCGTGCTATAGATGTGGCGCAACGATCGAAAGGATCATCGTTAGCCAGCGCGGGACCCATTTCTGCCCGAGATGTCAAGGGGAGGTTGACGCATGACCCCGGACAATAATTTAATCATCGGTGTTGTGCTGATCGGTATCGCGCTGATTCTCGCTTTCTTGGCCTATTACATCCTCACAAGCAGTAGAGAAGAAGAGACCGACGAAGAGATGGAAGTTGCACCTGAGCCTGATGCGTTAACGAACGAACAAGAAACCACCGAGGACGAGCGACTCTCTTTCCAAGATGATGAAGAGGTGTCCAACGATGAAAGTCCCACTCCTCAATCCGAGGATCAACCTGAACCTCCTACGATCGTAGAAACTGATTTACAAGAAGCGCCCGAAGAAGAACCTGAATTAGAACCCCCCCAACTTGAACTTTCCAAGACAGACCGGGTCATGATCTCTGTCGCCACTTTAATGCGAGATGAGGTCACTGGCGAATTGATCGTACAAGTGGGCGATCGAGAATACACATCTGCGGATNNACAAGGGCTGAAATCGATAAACGAATCCCGGAGAGCGAACCTGAAAAGACTCCCCAACAACATACAAGTATGATCGAGCAGATCAACGAGATTCTTAAACAACAACTAGCTGAGTCTCCTGAGGAGAACAAAGCTGTACGCTTGATCGAAGGGCCAGGAGGTACCGTGAGGGTGCTCGTTGGCGTCCACAGCTATGCTTTCGACGAGGTGCCGGATTCAGAGGTTCAAAGAGTTATTCGAGAGGCGGTAGCTGCCTGGGAAGAGGATCAATGAGAGGTTGAGCTGCTTCGATCGGCAGGATTTCTTTCTTTCCGTCACGTTCAATTAGGTGGACGATAGGCATGAGCGGGTCATGCTCAAGGAAGAGCCAAGCCCGCTTATTTAACGCCCAGATTTGCCAGCGCTCTTTCGTTTTTACATTCTCCAACGGTAAAACATCGTAAGCCGTTAACCAAGAGAGGTGGGCGAAATGCACCGCATAAGTGGCCATATCACCAAGATACAGTCCATCCCAAGATT
>JABAOF010007346.1_pt3 | contig 14353 bp, 9 predicted proteins | sample 7062171 | NCBI WGS metagenome assembly JABAOF01 (sample SAMN14538628, study PRJNA623070) | marine sediment metagenome | biome: marine biome [ENVO:00000428]; feature: marine pelagic biome [ENVO:01000023]; material: deep marine sediment [ENVO:00002113] | place: India: Gulf of Khambhat ...
CTCGAAAAGAGCCCCCATGGCCGCCGGAGGCACTATACTATACTACCTCTTTTTATATCCTCTGGTCTTAACTTTCTTTGCAATAGAATCTCTTCCAGGTTCAGGGGCAAATTGAAATAACGAATACCTACCGCATTACGAACCGCATTGGCAATCGCTGCCGCAGTAAGCTCCAGCGTGGGCTCGCCAAGAGACTTAGCACCCCAGGGACCATAGGTTTCCTTTCCTTCGACAAAAATAGGAATGATTTCACCAATATCTTTACTGGTGGGGATCAAATATTGATCATAATTAAGTTCCCGAATGTGTCCTTTATTAGTGGTGATTTCTTCAAATAAACCGTATCCGGCACCCTGTGTAACACCTCCGTAAACCTGCCCCCGGGCGCCCAATAAATTAATGACTTTTCCCGGATCGTGTACCGCTGTTACGCGGTCCACAAAAACTTCGCCGGTGCCTATATTAACCCTGACCTCTGCCACCTGGCAGCCATATACATAGGTGAAATAAGCAGGCCCCTGACCCACAGATTCGTCCCAATGGACTTTTGGTCCCGGGTACCAACCAATAGCAGCCAGGTTTACGGCCTTGTTGTAGGCAAGGCTGCACAGGTCTGTAAAAGATATTTTTTTCCGTTTATTGCCTTTAACGGAAACCAGGTGATCTTTAAATATAAATTCGCAATCCTCCAGGTTCCAATGGGTTTGCAATAATTTTTCCAACCGCTGGCGAACGATTTCAGCGGCTGCCTTTACTGCACCTCCGCCCATCAGCGTGGAACGGGAAGCAACCGTTGGGCCGCTGTCCGGTACAAGACCGGTATCCTGTTCCAGGTAATAAATATCTTCAACAGAAATGCCCAGGACTTCTGCCGCAATAATAGAAAAAGTGGTACGTAAACCCTGACCGTTTTCTGCCAGACCGGACAGCAGGTAAACCGATCCATCAGGCTGCACAGATAAGTAGGCAGCCGCTGCATCGATGCCTTCCGCACCTAAAGAACAACCGCGAAAACTGGCGGCCAAACCTATGCCTTTTTGCAGTAATTGATCCGGGGGAATAAAATTCTCAACTGCCACTTCCTCTTCGGTCAATTCCTTTAATGTAAAGCCGGGAATAGTGGGATGCCGCTGCTGGTTTTCTTTCCATTTGGCTTTGAAACCGGTTTGTTCAACCGCCGTATCCAGCACTTTAACCAGGTTAACATCGTGGTTTTCCAGTTTTTGTCCACTGGCCGTGATAGAACCGGAACGCAAACCATTGATCCTGCGGATTTCATCCGGCGGCATGCCCAGTTTAACCGCGATTTCATCCATTAATGATTCCTGGGCAAAGACCGGCTGCGGCGAACCAAAGCCCCGCATCGCACCGGTATAAGGATTATTAGTATAAACCGCCCGGATATCGGTCCACACGTTTTCAATCTCATAAGGGCCAGTCGCCTGCACCACGGATCGCCAGGTGACAAAGGGGCTCATAGAAGCGTAGGCACCGCCGTCAGCTAAAATATCGATTTTCATGGCCTTTATTTTGCCATCCTGGCAAAATCCCACTTTGTGATGTATAATGTAAGGATGACGTTTATAAGATTCCATGATGGACTCTTCGCGAGTATAGCGAATTTTTACCGGCCTCCCGGTTTTAAGAGCACCAACAGCCGCACGAGCGGATAGAATACACATAATATCATCTTTTCCACCAAAAGAACCACCCATTTCTGCCTGTACTACCCGAACCCGCGCCAACGGCCAACCCAAAGCCGTTGCCACTATTCTCCTGGCAGTAAAGGGATTTTGAATACTACCGATGATTTTAATTCCTTTACTGCCTTCAAGAGGAACAGCCGTCACAGCTTCCGGCTCAATATAAGCATGCTCCACATGCGGCGTGGTATAGGTCTGCTCAAGAATAAAGTCACTATCAGCAAAGCCTTTTTCAATGTCTCCTTTCCGAACCGGATAATGAACGATCAGGTTACTTTCATATTGGGGATGAATCAACGGTGCATCCGGGGCCAGGGCTTTGCGTGGATCAGTGAGTTCCGGCAGAGGCGTATAATCGATTTTAATTTTGTCCCGCAGCGAGATTAAATCCGTTTCCGATTCTCCTACCAGCATCGCCACCACATCACCCGGTGTCACTATTTTTTCATCACAAAAAACCGGTTGATCCCGCCGAACCACCCCGGTCAATTTCTCACCAGGGATGTCCCGGGCATCACAAATTGCCCGAAGCACAGGATGATTTTGTATTGCCGAATAATCGATCTTATTGATTTTTGCATGGGCCACCGGCAAACGAACCATAACTCCGTATAACTGTCCGGGAAAATCATAATCATCCGCAAACTTCGCCTGTCCCAAAACTTTCTCCAAACCATCCTGCCGAATTACAGGTTTTCCAATTGTAAAAAAATTTCTATTTTTATTCATTATAATTTTTGCCTCCACCAGCCCACCAGGGGGGCTCTTTTCGAGAAAACTGCCCCCCTGGACCCCCCGCAAAAGCTTTTAATACATGGTCAGCCTGTGTTACCATGCTTCAGTCATCCTACCCCATTGGTATCATTTTACTTCTTAACTTCCTCATTTCTTCTCTTCTCTTCCTTCGCGTCCCTTCGCGGCTCAAAAAAATTTAATTAGATTTGTGCTTTCAAAAATTGTCCGTTTTTTAAGCTCGATGGTGATTCCTTTTTTCTTATTTGATCTACTATTAATTGGCCCCGCAAAAACGTGGCCTCTACAATGGCACCAAAAGACACACCCTCAAGTGGAGTATATTTGCCTTTACTGTGCATGTCCGCGCCCCTGATTACCTGCTGCTCCCACAAGTTAATAAGTGCCATATCAGCATCTTTTCCCGGTTCAAGACTTCCTTTTGCGTGCGAGATTCCACAAAACCCGGCCGGGTTGGTAGATACCACATCAATGGTTTGAGATAATGTCAGCCTTCCTTTTTTGAACCCTTCACTAAACATGAACGGCACACGATGCTCCACACCGGGGATACCGCCGTAAACCTTCCAGAAATTGTTAGAAGATTTTTCTTTGTGTGGATCACATCCGGCATGGTCAGTGGTAATAAACGATAGTGTCCCATCCTTTAATCCTTCCCAGAGGGCCTCCTGGTCCGGTTTTGCTTTTACCGGCGGAGCGGTCTTAAGGAAAATAGAAATTTTAGGATTAGCAAAATCATCCCCTGTAAAATAAAGGTATTGGGGGCATGTCTCCGCACTAAAATTCAGGCCCTTTTCCCGGGCACGTCGAACCAATTCCAGGCCGGCTTTTGAACTTAAATGAACAATATGAACGCGGCTTTTACTCTTGCGGGCAATATCTATCATGGTTTCCACTGCCTTTGCTTCAGCCTGGACATCCCTTACCTGACAGTAAGCCCGCCAATCATTAACACCTCTTTGTTGCAGGTAAGCCTGCCGTTTAATCACCAGCGATTTATCTTCTGCATGAACCGCCAGGGGAAGCTTCCTGGATATTGATCGAATCCATTTAGCCGTTTGCAGCATCCGGTCAGGGGTTAAATCAGTAAATGTTTCCATTCCCGAAATTAAATAGGCTTTGAAGCCAACCACTCCAGAATCAGCGAGTTCCCGGATTTGACGCTGAATGTCTTTTTTATTTTCAAAATCATTCCCAGATACCCCTCCCCAAAATGCATAATCCACCCAACTGCGGCCGCTGACTGCCTCCAGCTTGATACGCAAATTCCACGGGGAAGTCACCGGCGGTATGGACGTGCACGGCATATCCACAACCGTAGTAACACCTCCAAACGCAGCCGCCAGAGAACCGTGATCAAAATCATCCCGATCTTCAAATCCCGGCGTATTAAAATGAACATGGGTGTCTATTGCCCCGGGAATAAGCAAAAAGAATTTTCCATCATAAATCGAAGAATCAGTAGATTCTTCCTGTAAAGAAGACGAAGAAACCGAAGTTATTTGTTTTTGAAATTTCTTCCATTTATCCGGTGTTGAAATTTCTTCCCAGCCTATTGTCCTGTCTAAACAAGGCAGAATCCGAGTGACTTTTTGGTCAAACCATACGTCCACCAGCCGCAACAGATTCCCACCCGCACTGATAAATACATTCGATAGGACCTTTAGATTATTTTGCATTTTATAAATATAGAAACTTCAACACCTTCTCCGGCGTGATAGGGGAATCGAAATATATGCTCTTTTTCGGCCGGAAGGCTTTCATAGCATTGAATATGGCAAAATAAGTACCGATGCCGTACATAAACGGCGGCTCTCCAATAGCTTTGGAACTTAATACAGCTTTAGGATTGGCCGCATCCTCCAGGAAAAACACGTCAACCTTAGCCGGCGTGGATTTGATATCGGGTATTTTATAGGTGCTGGTGTTATCGGTTATAAGACGGCCATCTTTGCTATAGATCAATTCTTCCATGGTCATCCAGCCAATGCCCTGGATGAGTCCTCCTTCAGCTTGCCCCCTGTCAACCAGGAAATTAAGACTCCTACCTCCATCATGGACAAGGTGAACTTCATCAACCTCATATATCCCACGTAAACAATCCAGCGTCACCTGGATAATGGCAGTTCCAAACACATGATACGCAAAAGGTTTTCCTTTTTCTTTGCTTCGATCAAAGTAAATACCTGGCGTGGCATAAAACCCCTGGGCCGATAGATTAATTCGTTTCCAATACGCATCATTAACAACCTTTTCCCAGGTGAGTTGAGTTTTTTGCCCGGTGAGGTAAACCTGCTCATCCCGGACTTCAATATCTTGCGGATTGGAATGGTCCAGTAAATCTGCGGCCACCTGTTTCAGTCGTTCCAGTATTTGTAAGCAGGCGATTTCTGCGGCTTTTCCATTCATATCTGCCCCTACACTGGCAGCCGTGGGAGACGTGTTGGCCACACGAGTCGTATTGGTGGTCTCAATTTTGACACGCTCCGGTGCAATAGAAAACGTATGGGAAACCACACGGAGAATTTTCATATTGACTCCCTGTCCCATTTCTACAGCCGCAGTACTTACACTGACACTGCCGTCAGTATACACATGCACCAACGCACCAGCCTGGTTTAAAGCGGTATTAGTAAAGGAAATTCCAAAGCAGACCGGCATTACGGCCGCGCCTTTTTTCTTTAATTTGTTGGTTTTGTTAAAGGTTTCAACATCCCGGTATATTTTAGCAAAATCATAACGTTCCTCTGCTTCTTTCCAGCACCTGCGGGCACGGCAATCTTCGACTTGCATGCCGTAGGGAAACGTATCTCCCTCTTTTAAAAGGTTTTTCTGCTGGATAACAGAAGGTTTTATATTCATCTTTTCCGCGGCTTTTTGCATGGCTGATTCGATGACAAACATGCCCTGCGGTCCGCCAAAACCGCGGAACGCAGTAAAAGGCGGAAGATTGGTGTAACAACTGGCTGCCGTGGCTTTGACATTAGGGATATGATAGGAGTTGGTACTGTGAAAAAGAGTTCGTTCCAGAATCGCTGTGGAGAGATCGGCAGCTGCCCCGGCATTTTGGTAGAACGTCACTTCATAGGCCATGATGGTTCCATCTGCTTTCAATCCCAGCTTAAAATCCGAAGAATAGGGATGTCGTTTACCTGTCATCACCATATCTTCGTGGCGATTCAAGGTCAATTTAACCGGTTTTTTCAGGTTAAAAGCAGCCAATGCAGCCATGGCCGCCCAGGGAGTGGCCTGGTCTTCTTTCCCGCCAAACCCGCCGCCAAGCCGGCGTACATCCACTTCCACTTTGTGCATGGGCAGTCCCAGGACCCTGGCAATAGTCCGCTGCACCACAGTAGGCGACTGGGTAGATGAATAAACTTTGATACCGTCGTTTTCCAGGGGTACAGCCATGGCAGCTTGCGGTTCCATGTAAAAATGTTCCTGCCCCCCGGAATCCACACGCCCCTCCACGATCACGTCACATTGATCCCAGGCATTGTCTACATCTCCCAACACAAAGGTCCGGACCGGTGCCACCAGGTTACCCTTTGCATAGGCCTCCCTGGGATCAACAATCACCGGTAAAGGTTCTATCTCTACTTCTATATCCTTAAACGCTCGTTTTGCTTCGGCTTTGGTTTCGGCAACTACCACAGCTATAGAGTCCCCAATAAACGAGACTTCATCCTGCGCCAGCAAAGGTTCATCCTGGATGATACCGCCTACCTGGTTCTCCCCGGGAATGCTTTTATAAGTAAGAATATCTATAACACCTTTATTGGTTTTAGCTTTTTCTACTTCCAGTCGCTTAATTTTCCCGTGAGCCGCCGCTGAAGTAAAAACCGCTGCATAAAGCAAACCTTCAGGTAGTTGAATGTCATCCAGGAAAACCGATTGACCTTTTGTATGTAAAATATTATCGACGTTCTTCATAGCATCAGCTCCTTTTCCAGGTTCTTCTTGGGGAAAAGAGTAATAAAATGAGCGAAGATCAGATTTTGCAGTAACAGGGTTTTGTACCGCGCTGACCCCCGCACATCGCTGATAGGGGATATCTCTTGCTCCATGACGTCTACTGCTTCGCGGAGGGTTTTTCCGGTTATTTTTTTGTCTCTTAAATAGCCGCAGGTTTCTTCCAGGTAAAGGGGGATAGGCGCAACCCCACCGGCAGAGAGATGAATGTCGGCGATGATACTCTGCTCCACTTTTATACTTATTGCGGTGTTACATGAAGCGATATCCAGGTATTTACGCTGCGAGACTTTTTCAAAATGAAAGCGGTAACCCCAATCGGGTTGAGGAATGGGAATCTCAATGGTTTCAATGATTTCCCCTTTCTTCATATCCATCTGTTTGTATCCTTTGAAAAAGTCTCTTAACGGCAATTCCCGCCGGGTTTTTCCTTTTACCAGACAGATATCGGCATTCAATGCCAACAACATGATGGTCAGGTCGCCGATAGGTGATGCATTGACAATATTGCCCGCCACTGTGGCGCGGTTGCGCATAATAGTCGAAGCAACCAGGTTGAGGTACGTTTTCATATTGGGAAAGAGTTGATTCATCAGTGGAGACTGTCTCATCTCTTCCACGGTGGTCCCGGCGCCGATAAACAGCCAATTGTCCTTTTGTCGGATTCCGGTTAAATCCTTGCGATGAGATATAAAAAACAGGTCACTGTCCTGCAGTTCCTCGGGTTGCTGAATGTAGAGGTCAGTGCCGCCGGCCACAATAATTTCACTCCGCCCTTTTCGTTTGCTGCGGGGTCCAGGCACAGGAGTGGATGCACCCCGCGGCGCTGCATCCACTCTCATCCCTTTTAATTGTTCCGGTACTTGTAAAAAATACCCGGGCAAAATAGACCATTCAACCAACTGCTCTATCCGACTTTTCTTTTTATCTATTCGCGGGGCAAATGTATTACTGACTTTGCTGGCAGCTCGCTGAATAGGAACATACCCGGTACACCTACAGATATTGCCGTCCAATGCATCCACTGCATCCTGGTAATCAAGGGATTCAGAAGTCAGGAAAAACCCGGTCAGAGACACAACAAAACCAGGAGTGCAAAAGCCGCACTGGGAAGCGCCCTCATCCACCAGTGCTTGTTGTACAGGTGTCAGGCTGTCGGTATTCAATCCTTCAATTGTTACAATATGCTTGCCGTCAATTTCTCCTAACGGCAGCAGGCAGGAAGCAACAGCCTTGTACTGAACTTTATTGCCGTTTAATTCACCCATCAATATCGTGCAGGCACCACATTCACCTTCCCGGCATCCCTCTTTAGTACCTGGCAGTCCCTGATGCTGCCGGATAAAATCCAACGCAACCATTCCAGGTGACAACAAGGTCTCTACTTCCCGATCATTTATAATGCATTTGACAGCCTTTTTTTTCATTCAACCTCCATTTTACTGTTACATGCTGATCTTAAGTGTAGGTGAGACAGCTTTTTTAAGGCTTGACTCCAGGCCATTGAGAAGTTCTTGTTTGTGTCGTTCATAAATTTCCGCTGCTTTCTTCATTTGCTCCGGGCTGAGAATTTCTTTTGTTTGCGTATAAGCACGCAGCAGCAGGCTTTCATGCTCCCGAAAGAGTTGGGCATGGCGGTCCAATAGTACCAGCTTTTGTTTTATATCAGCGTCAGGTTCTACAAGGTCCAGCTTCGCTGTAACATTGGCAAATTCAATCGAGACTTTTAAATATTGTTCTTGATACTCTCTGGCAATGTCCAGCAGATGCCGGATTTGTTTGTCACTAAGCCCTACCTCGTCATAGTTTTGCAGCACCCGCGTGAGGATTGCCGGGGGTGCAAACGATTCAACGTCAGCCGAAATTAAATATCCCGGCGCTAGTTTTAAATGATCCACAATACACATTTCTATCACCTCCTTATTTTACTGACTCTTCAGGCACTGGATTCCATTTTTCCAATGCTTTTGTATCTTTTAAACCGTTTCCAGTGAGCATTAACAGCACCCTGGAATTTGATATGGTTTCCTTTGATTTTACTTTTTGAAAGCCTGCCATGCTGGCAGCAGCCGCAGGCTCTACCAGTATTCCTGTTTGTAGGGCAAGGAGTTTTTGTGCCTGTAAAATTTCGTCATCTGGTACGGAAATGGCTTCGCCGCCGCTTTCTTTAACTGCATAGACTGCCATATAGAGATTCCTGGGCGCACCCGCACAAATGCTGTCCGCAATAGTTGCAGCGGTTCGATATTCAAACCGGCCGGTATCCAGGTAACGTACCAATGCATTACTGCCTTCAGCTTGTACAGCGATCAACCGCGGTAATTTTTCAATCCAGCCCAACTGGTGTAACTCCCAAAATCCTTTAAACATCCCGGAAAGAATCACGCCGTCCCCCACCGGAACAAAGATAATGTCCGGTACATTTCCCCTGGAAGCGATAAATATATCGTAAGCGGCTGATTTTTTTCCCTCGACGGTTAAGGGGTTATAAGCGGTATTCCGGTTATACCAGCCTTTGTTTTTCGATATTTCCAGGCTCAGGTCAAAGGCCCGGTCGTAGTCTCCCTGTACCGTGTAAATTTGTGCGCCGAATGACTGGATTTGCAGCCGTTTGGCTGTAGGGATAGTTTTAGGAACAAATAAATGAGCATTCAGCCCAAGCCGGGCGCAAATACCTGCCAGTGAAGAACCGGCATTACCTGTTGAGGCAGCAGCAATTTCATTAATTCCCATTTGCACAGCTTTTAATGCAACAATAATCGATGCGCGGTCTTTGTATGACAGGGTCGGGTTCCGGGTATCGTCAAAAACCAAAATTGGCCGGTCATCTATTTTGTATTCCAGCATCGGGCTGGAATTCAGACTAAGCCTGCGTAGTTTCCCCTCATCTTCCCGGTAATCCAGGGGCCACAGTTGTGGATAAAGCCAGAATTCCCCGCACTTAAAATTAAGGAAATGTTCTCTATCCAGCCGCTGTTTTAATTTCTTATAATCGTATTCAATCCACAGGACGCCTTTTAACGGTTGCTTCTTCTCTGCCTTTCCGCATCGTGGACAGAGGTATTGAAATACAGGTTCAATCTCCTCGATTGAAAATTGCGAATGACAATCAAAACATTTATAGGAATAATGATTCATTTCAGGAAAAAAGGAAACCATATAACCACGAAGGCCCGCGGCGCGGGCAGCCCATAAAGAAGGACACGAAGGAACACGAAGAGAAGAGAAAAAAAGATAAAAATTACAAATTCCAAATCACAAATTACAAACAAATTACAAATTACAATGACCAAAAAATCACAAAAATTAATAAGAAGCGGATTACAACGATCATAATCTGGCACGATATCAAGAAGCGAAGTACAATGACTGACCATGTATTAAAAGCTTTTGCGGGGGGTCCAGGGGGGCAGTTTTCTCGAAAAGAGCCCCCCTGGTCGCCGAAGGCCTTTATAAAATCAATGCTAATAAGGCTTTCTGTACATGCAGGCGGTTTTCTGCTTCCTGGTAGACGACTGAGTGTGGACCGTCGATTACTCCTGGTGTGACTTCTTTGTCGCGGTCTGCTGGCAGGGGGTGCATATACAACGAATGTTTTTTTGTCATTTCCATTCGTTTTTCACTGCAAATCCAGTCAGGGTATTTATCGATCAGCGCAATGCCTTGTTTTTCATCTTGTGTATGAACCAGGGGTCCCCATGATTTGGGAACCACCACATCGGCATCTTTAAACGCTTCATCCATGTCATTCGTGATAGTGAATTTCACGCCAGCTTCTTTTGCATTTTTTTGTGATTGTTCGATGATTTGGGGCATGAGTTTAAATTCCGGTGGATGAGCAAGTGTAACCTCGATGCCGAAGCGGGGCATCATAAGGATCAGGCTTTGGGGCACGGAAACCGGACGCATATAATTGGGTGCGTACGTCCAACTTACACCCAGTTTTAGCCCTCTCGTGTTGTCACCGAAATGTTCTATAATGGTAAAATAATCTGCCAATATCTGTGCAGGATGATATATATCGCACTGCATGTTAACCACCGGGCTTCTGCTGTGCTGTCTGAGTTCTTCTAAATATCGATTACCTTCACCGTATTTGCAAAGGCGTACCGCGATCCCCTGGAGGTAGCCGGAAAGCACTTTGGCAGTGTCTTTAGCACCTTCGCCGTGGGAGATTTGCATGGCTCCGGGATCAAAAAAGATGCTGTGCCCACCCAATTGTGTCATGGCAGCTTCAAATGATGTGCGCGTCCGGGTAGAGGGATCGAAAAAGATCATCCCCAATGTCTTGCCTTCTAAAATATGGCTAAATTTCCCGGAGGCAAAATCCAATTTATATTGTTTTGCTAACTCAAAAATAGTCTTGAGTTCTTGGATCGTCCAATCCTGTGTAGTAATAAAATGTTTCCCTTTTAATTTCGTTTGCATATTTTTCCTTTATTTGCCTTCGGCGACCAGGGGCTCTTTTTATAAAAACCGCCCCTGGACCCCGCAAAAATTTTTTATACATGGTCAGTCATTGCAATTTGCTTCTTGATATCGTGCCCCATTATGATCGTTGTAATTCGATTCTTATTAATTTTTGTAATTTTGGTCATTGTAATTTGAAATTTGTTTGTGATTTGTAATTTGTAATTTGTAATTTTTATCTTTTCTTCTCTTCGTGTTTCTTCGTGGCTTCGTGGCTTCGTGGTTTACTTATCTTTGGTCGCTTCGCATAACTGGAACGGGAACAGGGCATAAAATTGCGCGGCTTTGAGTAAATCATCCAGTTCTAATTCCTCTCGTGACGAATGGGAGAGTTCTTCTTTCCCCGGGGCAAAACCGATAGTGGGAATCCCCAGTTGCCCGGCAGTGGCAACGCCATTAGTAGAGAACGCCCATGCACCGCTTTTGGCTGATGTGCCGGGAACTTTTTCCGCGGTTTTCAAACCTGCCTGGACCAGGGGGTGGTCTTCTTCTATAATCCACGTGGGAAAATAGGCTTCCTGCTCGAATTTTGTGCCTTTCCAACTAACACCGGAATACCGGGGAATGGATATATTTGCATCTATTCCTGTCTTGTTTACAATTTCTTGCAGTTCTTTTAAAACGCTTTCTTGATCTTCATCGAGTGTCAAACGCCGATCGATATGGATTTGCGCATAATCCGGGACTGAGCAAAGAGAAGGGGCACGGGAAATAATCTGGGTCACAGTGATAGAACCTTTTCCCAGGGGTTCTTTTGCAGGTAATTGCCGGTCCAGTTTTTCAATTTCCGCGATTACAGGGGTCATTTTGTAAATCGCATTGATGCCCTGATCATTATGTGCCCCGTGAGCAGAGCGGCCCACGGTTTCGATATTGATTTCCATTCGCCCTCTTTGACCCCGGTAAACCCGCAAATCAGTAGGTTCGCCCAGCAAAACAAAGTCAGGTGTGATCCCCTCGTTTTTGACTAAATGCATAAGGGGATAACCTTCAAAATCTTCCTCAAACACCGAACCCACTACATAAAGCGTGAAAGGCAGAGTTTCATTACCAACATGTTGTTTTATAATTTTACCTGCCATCAAAAAACCGGCCATGGCAGGTTTTTCATCCACAGCACCGCGACCGTAGATTTTATTGTCAACGATTTTACCTCCGAAAGGCGGATATTGCCATTCTTCTGATTCTGTCACTTTTACCGTATCGATATGGGCATCGAAAAGTATTTTAATGGGTCCATTCCCGATGCGGCCGACCGCACTGCCCAACCCATCGGAATATGCCTCATCAAAGCCAAAATCCTTCATTTTTTTGATAATATATTCAACTATTTCTTGCTCTTCACCGCTGTAGCTGCGGATTTGAATGAGCCGCTGGATCAATTGATTTAATTCCAACTGCTGCGATGCAATCCCTGATAAAAGCGCATTTTGAATTGTATTCATATTTTCCATTCTTCTCTTCCTACTTCTTACTTCTTACTTCTTACTTCCTACTTCCTACTTCCTACTTCCTACTGACCGGGTTGTTTGTTGAATCGCTTCTATAATTTGTTTATAACCGGTACACCGGCACAAATTCCCGGCGATGGCTTCTTTTATCTCTTCTTCGGATGATTGAGGATTCTCATTGAGTAATGCGTAAGCGGATAACAGCATCCCCGGTGTACAGAATCCGCACTGCACAGCCCCGTATTTTAAGAAGTTCTCTTGCAGGGGATGAAGAACACCGTCTTTAGCAAGACCTTCTACGGTTATTATATTGGAACCATGGGCCTGTCCTACCAGGACAAGGCAGGAATTTACCGCTTTACTGTGCAGCAGAACCGTACAGGCCCCGCATTCGCCAATGGCACAACCTTCTTTTGTACCGGTCAGGCCGAAATCTTCACGTAAAACATCCAATAACCGGCGGTTGGTTCGCGTGGTTAATTCAACAGCTTTACCATTTAATGTAAATTTTATCTGAATTGTACCAGACATCTTTCTAGATCCTTCTTGCCAACTGCCTACTGCCAGTTGCCAACTGTCCCCTGGACAGGCTTCCGCCATTGATCTCTGTGTGGCTGGTCAAACGGGTATGTTTGTGTTGATTCACGGTTCGTTTTTTAGAACTTAATGGATACCACAAACGGGAGATAATTTCAAGCCCTGAATGCGCTTTACAGTTTGCCCGCGTTTTAATGAGCTTTCTTATAAGCTTTTTTCCTGCAATTTCCTTGCTTTTTTCTCTGGAAAAAGGGAGTGGAAAAGTGGAAAAGAGGACAGGCAAGAAACTGAAAAGAAATAGGCTTAAAAAGCCGGGGAAACCACCTCTTTCGGTGAAAGACAATATAATCAAAACCGAATGTAATAGGAACATACATTGACAATTCCTAGTAGGAATTGAAGGAGTAGACGCAATCAAAACTTTTAGTTCTTACTTATTCCTTTTCATGACATTGGTGTGAAAAAAAATTAGAATAACAGGTAACGGTAAGCGGTAACGGGGTCGCATATTGCATGCAGTGCAACATTTTTGATGATATAATTCTTTCTTCAACTGTGAGCCGGGCTGTCAAAAAGCATGAAAGCATGAGAACAACTGAAAAACAGAAAGGCAAAAATATTGCACTGCAAGATCAGACCCCGTAAGTTAAGCGTAAGTCGTAAGTAAAAAGGGGCGGAATGATGGAATGGTTTTCTTAAATAGGAGATTGATTTTCTTTAAAAAATGTTGTATTATTGTACCATGGGTACAAAAAAAGAACAAAATCTTAAGAAGTTGTTTCAGATCAACAGGGAGATTCCAATTACTACCGAAAAACTAAAAACAATGGGGATTTCACCCTTTCTTGCCAGGAAGTATAAAAAGAGCGGTTGGATTGCATCCATTGGGTTTGGTGTCTACAAGCTGCCCAATTCGAGCTTATCAATTGAGGGATTGCTTCACTGTCTCCAGGATGACCTTAGTCTCAACCTGCATGCCGGTGCAAAAACTGCCCTTGAAATGGGAGGGGTCAGGCATTTTTACCGGGAAGAAGAAAAAGTCTATCTTTTTATCGATGGTAAAAGGAATGTTCCTTTATGGGTTAGAGATTTCTATAAAAAAGCCAAAATCATACGCACATCTAAATGGAACCAAAAAAAATTCTTATATAACCCGGGAACCAAAGAATTTGACTTTTTTATTGCCAGGAAAGAATTGGCTATTTGGGAGCAAATTGAACTAATTAACCGGGGAGAGACTTTTGAAGAAACAGCACAATTATTCGAATTACTCACCAGCCTGGACCCAAAATTGATAAATGAGTTAATAAAAGATTCATCCTTAAAAGCAAAACGGATTTTTTCCTTCCTGGCAGATCTATATAATCACCCCTGGGTAAAGGGGATCAATAAATCACTTCTTGATTCCGGTCAATCGGAAATAACCGTTGAAAAAGGTGGAAAGTACTTGAAAGAATATCATCTCAT
>JABAOF010022900.1_pt1 | contig 14352 bp, 15 predicted proteins | sample 7062171 | NCBI WGS metagenome assembly JABAOF01 (sample SAMN14538628, study PRJNA623070) | marine sediment metagenome | biome: marine biome [ENVO:00000428]; feature: marine pelagic biome [ENVO:01000023]; material: deep marine sediment [ENVO:00002113] | place: India: Gulf of Khambhat ...
TTTCCGATATCCGGCCGGCCGCCTGAGCCGAGTCCTTTGGTCAGCTCTGTGCCAATCTGGACTTTGATGCCGGATTTGTTGTTGCTCAGGGCCTGAAGGTCCGTGTTGACAGCGATGAACTCGACGCCAGCGATTTGTGTCTCGATCATCCTGTTGACAGCGTTTCCACCGCCTCCTCCAATCCCGATGACCTTGAGATTCGCGCCAACGCGTTCTTCCACTAGATGGAATTTTAACTTGTCTTTCATTGAATGACTCATATGTTCCTCCTATGCCTCTTTGAGCCAGTCTTTAAACTTAGCCCAAAATCCTTTTTTCCTGTCCTTTGACATGCCTTTCTCCTTCCATCGATCGTATCCATGAAGGATGAGACCGACCGCAGTGGCATAGTCGGGCGTACTGACCCTGTCGACCAGTCCCCCTATGCCGCTGGGGTCGCCTCTCCTCACTGGCAGATCAAAAATTTCCTCAGCGATTTCTTCCAGGCCGTCCAGCAAAGCTGTTCCGCCTGTCAGGACGATTCCTGAATTCAATGATTTTTCGTACCCCATCCTTTTGATATCGTTGTCGACCAGCCGGAAGATCTCCTCGGCTCTGGGATGAATGATATCCGCCAAAATCTGGCGGGAGAGGATGCGCGGTTTTTTGCCCCGGCCGACAGAGGGCACTTCGATGGTCTCCTGTTCATCCTCGAGCGGAGCAGAGGCGCAGCCGAATTTCTTCTTGATCTTTTCTGCCTCTGGAATGGGTGTGCGCAGCCCGACGGCGATATCGTTGGTGAAGTTATCCCCACCGATGGGAATGATGGATGTGTACCAAAGGCTTCCGCGTTCGAAGATAGCGATTTCTGTAGTTCCCCCCCCGATATCGATCAGACCTACCCCGAGTTCCATCTCATCATGAGTCAAGGTGGAGGTGCTGGTGGCAATCTGATTCAATACCAATTGTTCGATTTCAACTCCGGCTCTGGCCACACAGGTTCTTAAGTTCTGGACAGAGGTGATGGCCCCAGTAACGATATGGACGTTGACTTCGAGTTTGATTCCGCTCATCCCGAGAGGATCTTTGATGCCGTCCTGTTCGTCGACCACGAATTCCTGTGGAATGATATGGATGATTTCTCTATCCGGGGGGATGGAGACGGCTTTGGATTGATCGATGACACGTTTGATGTCTTCTCGGGTGATTTCTTTGTTTTTTCCCGAAACGGCGATAACGCCTCTCGAGTTGAAGCTCTTGATATGAGCGCCAGAAATGCCGATAAAGGCGGAGTCGATTTCAACGCCAGCCATAAGTTCGGCTTCCTCTTGAGCTTTCTTGATGGCCTCGACTGTGCCCTCCAAGTTGACTACAACACCCTTTCGCAATCCTTTGGAGTCAGCTGTCCCGATGCCGATGATTTCTTTTTTCTTCTCTTCTGTGATCTCGCCGATGATGGCAGCTATTTTTTTGGTTCCGATATCAAAGCCGACGATATAACTATTCTTTGGCATTTGATTGCCTCCTTCTCAGACTTGGGAATGGAGATCCATCTGAATTCTGCCGGGTTTTGAAGTAGAGTCGATCGTGGAAACGCAGATCGACGTACTCGAGTGGTTCAAACTCTTCCAGCTGAGGGCGCCAGTCTTGAAGAGATTGCAGCTTTTCAGGAAACCGGTCTGCCCCGAGTTTGAGGTAGGTGGTCGATCCTTTAAGACGGACGACGACGTTCTCGTATTCGGAAAGGTCCAGAACATCTATTTTCTTTCTCTCTAGAGGCGTTAGACTGTCCAAACATTTCCAAGCTAGTCTGAGTTTTTCTTCATATTTTTTAACAAAGAGGTCTAAATCCACGAGTAGAGGAAACTCGCCTTTTTGTTGAGGATTAATTTTTTCGAGCAAGATTCCCTCTTTGTCGATGAGATAATAATTCTCTTTTTTCAACACTGCCACAGGTGACCTTTCTTGAACTTCGATCTTTAGGGAGGAGGGAAACAATTTTCTTACACTGACATCCGCCACCCACCTATGGCCTTCCAGGATTTCTTGGAGATGATCGATGTTGAGAAGAAGGATGTTTCCGAGTCTTTTTCCGTCGAAGAATTCTTGGATGTCTTTATCGACAGATGCATTCTGACAAACAATCTTGATGCCCTTGACATTCAGATAATCCCAGGAGATCAAGAAGAGATATGTCTGTTGAATCAAGAGGAATATTCCTGACATGACGAGGAAAGAGAAGAGAATATGGATGAATTTAACCTTTAACTTTCTTTGTATTTTTTTGGGATGGATTGTTCCCCGGTGCCGTCTGAACTGGAAGGATTGTGAAAGCAACTGGTCTCCTTTGATCCTGAGGGCTTGGTCCAGGTCAACAGCCATTATTTTTTCCTCCGAGGGATTTTATGATGTCAGGTATGATGCGGTATATGCTGCCTGCCCCCATGACGATGATCAAGTCCCCGGGTTGGATGATGTTTTTGAGCGAAGCCGGAATATTCTCTATGTCGGGTTCGAACAGGACATTCTTGTGGCCAAAATTCTGGATTTCCTCGTAGAGAGCCTTTCCTGAAACCCCTGGTATGACTTTTTCCCCGGCGGGGTAGATTTCTGTGAGGATCAGGATATCGGCCTGGTTAAAGGCTGTGCCGAAACTCTTCATCAACAGGTGAAGACGTGTGTACCGATGGGGTTGAAAAATGCCCACGATTCTTCGGGCCCAGCCTTTCTTAGCGGCCTCGAGAGTCGCTTTGATTTCCGTGGGATGATGAGCATAGTCTTCGATAATCATGATATTGTTAATTTTTTCTTTCAATTCGAAGCGGCGGCCGATACCCTCATAGTGCTCAAGGCCCTTAAATATCGTGGAGGGGGCAATATCAAGATCGAGCGCAACACAAATGGCAGCCATGGCGTTGTAAATACTGTGTTTTCCTGGAACGTTCAGTTTGAGTTCGGCTAGCCTTTTGCCCTTCCAGAACACCGTGGAAGTACTCGAGAAGGCATCGAACTTCGGGTTCTGGGCGAAGACANNAGACATCAGTTTGAGTAGAGAAACCATAGGTGATGATTCTCCGGTCAAGGGAAGGGATTAGGCTTTGCAGATTGGGATCATCGAGACAGAGAATAATGGGGCAGTAAAAAGGAACCTTATTGGCAAAATGGATAAATGTGCTCTTAATCTCATCGAGTGTTTTGTAATGATCTAGATGTTCATCGTCCAGGTTGGTCAGGACCGCGATGAAAGGAGAAAGATACAGAAAGGAGCGGTCGCTCTCATCCGCCTCGGCCACGATCCAGTCTCCTTCTCCTAACTTGCCGTGCGCTCCGACTGTTTTTAGACGTCCTCCGACGACGACGGTCGGGTCGTATCCGGCATATTCGAGGACCTGAGCGATCATGGAAGTGGTGGACGTTTTGCCGTGGGACCCCGCCACGGCGATGCCGTATTTCATCCGCATCAACTCAGCCAGCATCTCGGCTCTGGGAATCACAGGAATTTTCCGACGCCTGGCCTCTTGGACTTCGACGTTATCGTCTCTGATCGCAGTGGAGATAACAACCACATCCGCCCCTTCCACTCGCTCGGCCTCATGGCCGATAGAAATTTTAACGCCGAGGCGATCTAGCCGCTTGGTGGCTTCGTTCGGAATTATATCTGTCCCGGAGACATTGTAACCTAAATTCAGGAGGACTTCTGCGATGCCACTCATTCCCGTACCACCGATGCCGATCATATGGATGTTATCGAGCTTCTTGTAAGTTTGTTGGGCCATTTACAATTCCTTTTGTTTGGGTTCCATGATTTCAAAACAGAGAGAAGCGATTCGCTCGGCCACGTTATCCGTTCTGAGGAGCTCAAGATTTTTTTCCATGGCTTGAATTTTTTTCTGGTTATAGAGAAAATCCAAAATTCTCGAAGCTAAGTCTTCTGGCTTGAACTCTTCCTCCAGGATGACTTCGGCTGCCTTGAGTTTTTTCAGTTCTCGGGCATTCAGGACTTGATGATTGTCCGCGGCTTGGGAGAAGGGAATCAGTATGGAAGCCTTCTGGGAGGCGATTAATTCGGCGATCGTGGTCGCCCCGGCCCGACTGATAATGATGTCAGATTTCTGGAAGTATCGAGGCATGTCAAAGAAATAAGGCTCGACCACCACATCCTTGAAGCTGTATTCCTCATAATTCTCTTTTACCCATTCGAGGTCCTGTTTTCCGGTTTGATGGAAGATTCTCAGGTGGTCTTTCTTGTTTCTCAAGAACGTCAGAGAAGCAACAAGGCTCTGATTCAAGAAATGGGAGCCCTGGCTTCCTCCGAAGACGAGGATGTTTAACTTTGAGTTTTGTTCTCTCGGCGTCAGATAGTAGAACTCTTCTCTAACCGGATTTCCGATAAAAATGCCCTTTCCTTTAAAGGAAGGAAGGGATCCGGCAAAGGCGACAACAGCTTTCCTAATCCAAGGGATAAGGAGTCTGTTCGTGAATCCCGGTTTCAGGTTTTGCTCCATTATGATTGTCGGTCTTTTCAGCCACGAAGCGAGGAGAACAATCGGGCCGGAGCTATACCCTCCCACACCAACCACCAGCTGCGGTCGTAAGCGGAGGAGGATAAATAGGGATTTTAGGAAAGAGAAAGGAAGGAGAAGAAGAGATTTAATGATTTTCAATCCCTTGCCTTTCAAACCCTCTATATTCAGGGAGATGAACTCCGCTTTATGGTGTCTCATGATTGTCTTTTCTAAAGCACGCCGTCCCCCCACGTAAATCAGCCTTAGATCAGGATCTTTTTCCTTGAGTTTCTGGCCGACCACCAAGGCAGGGTAGATATGACCGGCTGTGCCTCCCCCACTAATGATGATTCGTTTTTCGCTCATTTTTTTCTTTTGATATGTCCTTTTCTCTGGGAGATGTGGAGCAAAATCCCGATGCTGAACAGAGTGCAAATCAAACAGGATCTGCCGAAACTGATCAAGGGAAGAGGTACACCAGTCGGGGGGCCTAGACCTAAAACGACACTGATGTTAAGCATCGCTTGGAAGAAAATGGCTAGGGTCAGTCCGGCTGCAACAAGTTGACTAAATAGACTCGGCGCATTGAAGGAAATAATCAGTCCTCTCCAGAATAAGACCAAAAAGAGGAAGAGGATGGCTACAGTTCCGATCAAGCCAAACTCCTCACCCACGATGGCATAGATGTAATCTGTATGGGCACAAGGGAGGAAATAAAGTTTCTGAATGCTTTCTCCGATACTGACGCCGAAGAGACCACCAGAGCCGACAGCCAATTTGGATTGAATAATCTGGAATCCCGAGCCTTGGGGATCCTTTGCCGGAGAAAGAAAAGCCAGGATCCTCGTCATCCTGTAGTCGGCCTGGAAGAGATAAAAGGCGAAAAGCGCGGAGGATATGGCGCCTAGAATAAGAAAGTGTTTCAGCTTCACTCGGCCGATGAAAAGGAGGATGGAACATATTGCCATGATCAGAAAAGCGGTCCCATAATCTGGTTCTTTGATGATCAACAGCAGAAACATAAACAGGAGGCTCAACGGAAAAATCAGGATTCGGAAGTCAGCCAATTTATCTTTTTTCCGGTCGAGATAAAAACTCAAGAAGAGAATCAGACTGATCTTAGCCAGCTCAGAGGGCTGGAACCTCAGTCCGGAGAACTGAATCCAACGGTTGGTGTTGCCGACGGCTGGCATGAACAGACAGAGAGCTAGGAGCAATAGCGAGAAGAGGAGGAGCCCGTAGATGAACAGTGGATTTTGGTAGAACGGTTTTCTGATACTGATAATAAGAAGAATCATGATGAGACCCAAGGCCGCTCCTATGATTTGATGGATGAGGAAATAGAACGGCTGATCATACTTTTCACTGGCCAGAATACCCGAAGAGCTGAAAACCATGATCAACCCGATGGCGATGAGGGCCAAAGTGGTGACGAAGAAGATTTTATCGAATCCGTATGGCTTGAAGATCTCCATCTTAGCTTCTGTTTTCCTGTTTCTTTTTCAGTTTGAGGACTGCGTTTTTATAAATTTTTCCCCTTTCTTCGAAATTTTGAAACATGTCAAAGCTCGTGCAAGCTGGAGCCAGCAGAACCACATCGCCTGGCTCGGCTTCTGCAAAACCCATATTCACGGCTTCTTCTAAAGAAAGAGCCTTGTTTATCGGAGCTGTGCCAGTAAGCGCTTCCGAGAGTTTCTCCCTGGTCTCTCCGATCAGGATTATCTTCTTGACTCTCTGCGCGACGGATTCTTTGAGCTTTTCAAAATCACCGCCTTTGTCCCTTCCCCCAGCAATCAGGATGATAGGCCGGGTGAAACTCTGGAGGGACTTTGTGCTGGCATCCACATTCGTGGCTTTTGAGTCGTTGAAGAACTCCACTCCATCTATTGTTGTCACTTTTTCCAAGCGATGTTCGAGTCCTTCAAAACTTCGGATCGACTCGCGAATCCGATCTGGCGAGAGGAAGAAAAGATATCCGACTAAGGCGGCTGCCATGACATTCTCTTGGTTGTGAATCCCAAACAGAGGGACATCCGAGATGTTCATCACTTTCTTTTGTTCTCCGTTGGAGATGTGAAACCAGTCATCTTCAAGAAAACATCCGGGACGGACTCTGTCTTTTCGGCTAAACCAGTAGACTCGAGATCTTGTCTGGGAATGCAAATCCCACACAAGGGGATCATCTCGATTGAGGATAGCCATATCGTCTTCCTGCTGGGAGGAGACGATTTTCTTTTTGGCCTCATAGTAGTGGGAGAAGGAGGGATGCCAATCCAGGTGGTCAGGAGATATGTTAAGGAGGACTGAAATATTGGCTTTGAAATGCTTGACGTATTGAAGCTGGAAGCTGGAAATTTCTGTCACGTAGACATCATGGTTTTTGCTGTTGTTGACAAAGCTTATTAGGGGCGTTCCAATATTCCCTGCTAGAAAGGATGGCATCCCGCCTTCCAGGAGGATTTTATGAGTAAGGGAGGCTGTGGTCGATTTTCCGTTCGAACCTGTTATCCCCACAATTTTGCCCTTTAAGAAAAGATAAGCAAGCTCGATCTCCGAAAGAACTCTCACACCTCTGGCTTGAGCCTCTATGATCTCGGGGAGAAGAGGCACTCCAGGGCTGGGGACGATCAGGTCGGCCTCGAGGAAAGAACGAAGTTCGTGCTTTCCCGCCTCTATGGTTATGCCTTTGTCTTTCCAGAAAGATATTTTCTGAGCTAACAGATCTTTTGTTTTCTTTTCGCTCACTTTGATCTGAGCGCCCTGGGGAAGAAGGAAGTGGCAGACAGCTTCACCGGTTATTCCGAGTCCAACGACGAGAATCTTTTTCCCTTTCAAATCCATATTACCTCAACTTTAAAGTGGTGAGACTGAACAGGGCGAAGATAATAGCTGCGATCCAGAAGCGGACTACAATCTTTTGTTCGGACCAGCCCTTGAGCTCGAAATGATGGTGGAGAGGAGCCATCTTGAATACTCGTTTCCCGCCCGTCATCTTGAAATAACCCACCTGAATGAGCACAGACAGGGCTTCCAGGATGAACACCCCAGCCACCATGAAAAGCAGGAATTCTTGTTTGATCAGGATGGCCACTGTCCCGATCGTGGCCCCCAAAGAAAGGGCTCCAACATCCCCCATAAAGATTTCGGCTGGGTGGCAGTTGAACCAGAGGAATCCCAAACAGGCACCTGCCATAGCGCCGACGAAAATTGTCATCTCGGCTGCTTGGGGAACCCGGGCGATGTTCAGGTATTCTGACCACTGAGCATGCCCAGCTATGTAGCAGAGAGCGGTGAAGGCGCTGGCACTGATGAACGTGAGGCCGATGGCCAGTCCGTCCAGACCATCGGCGATGTTCACGGCGTTAGAAGATCCGACCAAGATGAACATAATCCAAGGAAGATACATCCAGCCCAGATAGGGAACCCATTTCTTGAAGAAGGGAAAAGTCAGTGACAGGCCAAACTCCCCTCTCAAACCGAGTAAGACAAGGATTAGGGCGATGAGTCCAGAGAGGATAATCTGGAGGAGGAATTTTCGGCGGATGATAAGGCCTGAATTTTTCTTCTTTATGATTTTAAGATAATCATCCCAAAAGCCAAGGAGACCAAAGAAAATCATCGTCCCCATCGCCAACCAAATATAGGTGTTGGTCAGGTCTCCCCAGAGAAGGGTCGGGATCAGGGTGGATCCGATGATAAGAAAACCTCCCATCGAAGGCGTACCTCTTTTTCCCGTATGTGTATCTGGAACGTCGGGTCTTATTTCTTCCCCAATCTGGTATTTTTTCAAGAGTTTGATCACCAAGGCACCGAAGACAAAGCTGATGAGAAGAGCTGTGATACCGGCTAGGGCGGTCCTGACGGTGATGTAGCGGAAGACGTTGAAGAAAATAAAGTATTCCTTCAGCGGCACCAGAAGATGATACAACATACTATGGACCTCTTGATTTCAGTCTGTCGACGATTTTTTCGGTGTGAATCCCATGCGATCCTTTGACCAGGATCAGATCCCCATCATGGATGAGCGACCAGATGGCCCCGGCGGCTTCGTCGGAATCCTGGAAAGAATGAATTCGATTTTTTCTCATCCCCGCTGATCTGGCTCCCTCAGCCATATGAACGGCCAGCGGTCCTACAGTAATCAGGAAATCCCAGCCAGATTCCACCACCTGTTTTCCGGCCTGATGGTGGTATCGTTTCTCTTTTTTCCCGAGTTCGAGCATATCGCCCAAGACAGCTACCCTTCTCTTAGATGGGAGCTCGGCCAGGCTTTTTAAGGCAGCTCTCAAAGCATCAGGATTGGAATTGTAAGAATCATCGATGAGTTTTATGTTTTCCTTTAGAGCGATGAGGACCCCTCTTCTTGAGATGGGCTTCAGAGTTTTCGTCTTTTCGAGCACATTGTCGAGAGGGACGGAGAAGGAATAGGCTGTAGCTGCAGCTGCTAGTAGGTTGTACAAAAAGCTGTCGTAGAAGAAGGGAAAGTCGATTTTTCTCCTTTCCTCTCCGTAAATAAGTTCTAAGGACATTCCTTCGTATCCTTGCTTTTGAATGTTTTCGGCTCGGATATCACATCCCGGAGAGAGGCCGAAAGAGATTCTTTCTCCATCCCAGCCGTCAGCGATTTTTTTGACCCGGGGATCATCACCGTTGAGCACGGCCGTGCCTTCTGGTTTTATACCCTCCAGGATTTCTTTCTTGGCGAGGCCTATTTCCTCGATACTCTTAAAAAATTGGAGATGAACGGGTCTGATATTGGTGATCACAGCCACATCAGGTGGAGCTACTCGGGTCAACGCTCGTATCTCCCCCGGGGCGCTCATGGCCATCTCCAAAACGGCCACTTGATGAGAGTTGTTCAATTTAAGGATGGAGAGTGGCAGACCAATCAGGTTGTTAAAGTTTCTCTCAGATTTAAGGACATTGAGTGTGGAGGAAAGGAGCGCCGAGCAAAACTCTTTGGTTGTTGTCTTACCGATGCTTCCCGTAATACCGACCACTTTTACTCGGTGTTCAGCTAGGACTTTTTGGGCCAGGTTCTGGAGAGCTACGAGAGTGTCCTTAACCCGAATCAAGGCGATTTCCTTATCAGGGAGTTCTATCTTGTGAGAAACGACCGCCCCCGAGGCTCCTCTTTGGATGGCATGGGGGACAAAGTCATGCCCATCCCGGGCTGCTTTCAGGGCAAAAAAGAGGTTTCCAGGTTCTATCTTTCGAGAATCGATGTTGAATCGGCGAAAAGATAGAGCAGGGGAGCCCTGAAGAATGGTTCCTTCCATCTTATCCGCTAGTTGATCGAGACGCAGTTCAACCACTTCTTCTATTCTCCATTTCTTGGAGGATATCTCTAATCACTTCGGCATCTTTGAAGGGCAAAATCTTATCGCCGATGATTTGATAATCTTCGTGTCCTTTCCCGGCCACGAGGATATAGTCGCCTTCCTTCCCGATGAGAAGCGCTTTTCGGATGGCTTTTCGCCGGTCTGGTTCGATCTCGTATTTTTTTTCTCCTGTGTTCTCGAATCCTGTTTCTATCTCAGAGATGATGGCCAGGGGATCCTCGGAACGTGGATTATCCGAGGTGAGAATCGTCCAGTCGGCCAGCATATCCGCGATTCTGCCCATCCTGGCNNTCCCGATCTCCGCCAGCGCCGAAGACCAGGAGGATTCGATTTGGATTCTGCTCACGGACAGTTTCCAGCAGGTTTCTCAAGGCATCATCAGTGTGGGCATAGTCGACAAAGATATGAAGTCCGAAGGAATTTTTTATCTTCTCGAATCTTCCCGGAACACCATGGAGCGAGGCGATGCCTTCTTTGATTGCCAGATAGGGAATATTCAGAGTCAGGGATACGGCGACAGCCGCCAGTATGTTGTAAATATTATGTTTACCGGGGAGCTGGGAGGTGAGAGGGAGTGTACCCGCAGGGAATTTGACCACGAGGTCCACTCCCTCTTCTCTCAGTTTATAAAAATCGCCTCGGATGATGGCTGGTGGATCGAGTCCGTAAGTGATGGCCTCTAGAGGGACTTCTGGGATGAGCCTTTTTCCCCATGGATCGTCGGAGTTCATGACAGCTATCCTCTCCCTATTCTGATCCAGGAAGAAAAGCTTTTTTTTGGCCTCGAAATAGTTTTCCATCGAGCGGTGGTAATCGAGATGTTCGCCGCTCAAGTTTGTGAACACCACAACGTCGAATTCGATGCCATTCACCCTTTTAAGCTCTAAGGCATGAGAGGAAACCTCGATCAAGCAATGTGTCGCTCCACGCGAGACCATTTCACTCATCATCTTCTGGAGATCCGGAGCTTCTGGGGTCGTTCTTTCGGCGGAGATTTCTTCGTTCGGCAGTTTGTAAGATATGGTTCCGATGACACCGGGGAGAAAACGGGCTTTTTTCAGAATAGCTTCTAACAGGTAAGTGAGTGTCGTTTTTCCCTTGGTCCCGGTGATACCGATGACTTTCAACCTTCGGGAGGGGTGAGAGTAAAAATTGGCCGAACAGAGAGCTAGGGCTTCCCGGGCATCAGATGTCTGAATCCAGATGCCGGAGAAGTCTTGAGGTTTAGGTTCTTCGGATAGGATGGCCAGGGCGCCTTTCTGGAGAGCTTCATGGATGAAATGGATGCCATTCGTTTTTTCTCCTTTTAAGGCGGCAAACAGATATCCTGGCTGAGTTGTCTTTGAAGAGTAGGAAAGGCCTTGAATCTCTTTATCTTGATTTCCGTCGAGTTGGGTAATGTTAACGCCTTCCAGTATGTCTTTGAGTTTCATTACTCCACGATCCTCCCCAGTTTAGAAGCGATAATGGTTCGAGGAGGAGATTCCTGGGGTGAAATACGGAGATATTGGAGGACTTGAGAGGCGATATTCCGGAAAAGAGGAGCGGCCACTTGACCTCCGTAATATGGACCTTGAGGATCGTCAATGACTACAATCATAGAGAAGACAGGTTGTTCCGCGAGAACAAAGCCCACAAAAGAGGCGATGTGGGCAGAGGAGGTGTACGATCCGATAAAGGGATCAAATTTTTGGGCAGTGCCTGTCTTTCCGACGATCCTGTAACCGTTTATTCGTGCTGCGGTCCCTGTGCCGTGCTCCACGGCTTTTTCGAGAAAAAAGCACAAGCTCTGAGCTGCTTCTTCAGAGACAACTCTCTGCGAGCGAGAAGGATCCTGCTCGAACTCTGAGTTTAAGACTTTCTTGAGAATTCTTGGAGTGACAGAAACTCCCCTATTAGCGACGGTGTTCATGGCCTGGAGCATCTGAATGGGGGTCACGGAAATCTCATACCCTATGGAGAGGGATGCGAGAGAAAGCCGAGACCAGCTTTTTATGGGCCTGAAGATTCCTGTCTCCTCAGCCGGGAGATCAACGCCAGTTCTCTGGCCGAAGCTGAAAGCTTTTATCGTATTATATAGAGTTCTTCCACCGAGGCGCTGGCCAATCTGAATCGTCCCCACGTTTGATGAGTGGATGATTACCTCCGGAAAGGAGAGAATGCCAAGTTTTTTATGATCTCTGAATGTCTTCCCAGCTATGGGAATCACTCCCGGGCTGCAATCGAACTCCTCATCAAAACCGATGGAATTCGACTCAATGGCTGCCGCGAACGTTATGATTTTGAATGTCGAGCCAGGGTCGAACATGTAATGAATCGCTGGAATTCTGTCCAGCTTTTGAGGATTGGAGGGAAGATGGTTGAGGTCAAAGGATGGATAGTTGGCGATCGCCAATATTTCTCCTGTTGCCGGATCCGAGATGATGACTGATCCCCATCGAGCCTCTTTTTCCTCGACGATCCTCTGTAGCTCTCGCTCAGCAATATACTGTATGGTTTCATCGATCGTGAGGATTAAGTCGATTCCGGGCTCCGCTTCCTCTAGGGTCTCAAAATGATATTCTCTTTGTTTGGCATCTCTCAGGATGAGACGCTTTCCTTGTTTTCCAGACAGGAGGGAGTCATATTTGAGCTCGATGCCGCTTTGACCGGCCTCATCTATGTTGACTCTGCCCAAGATGAAGGAAGCCAATCTTCCATGAGGATAGAATCTCTTATTCTCCTCTAAAAAATTGATCCCGCCGAGCTGTAAGTCCTTCACCTTTCGAGCTCTTTCAGGAGTAATTTTCCTCTTTATCCAGATGAAAGACGTGTTGTTTTTAATCCGCTCCTTGATAGCCAGGTGGTCTTTTGAGGATAAATTCAATACCTTTTTGAGTTTTTCGATCTTGCGAAACTGCTCTTCCAATAGTTCGTCTCTACCAGGAGCGTAATAAAAGGATAAACTCGGTATGCTTCGGGCGAGAATATTTCCCTGGCGATCGTAAATCGTTCCACGCTTAGGAGTGATGATGTTGATTAAACGATTCTGCTCGATGACATCCTTTCTCGAGCTTAAATGATCGATAACCTGAAGCTGGACGAGCCGTAAGATCACCACCAAAAGCCAGAGGAAAGAGAATGAGGCAAGGATGAGCGTTCTTTTCTTGACTTTCTTCTGAAACAACCTGCTCATGAGTACATAATCTAAGGTATAGGATTTTCATCGTTGTAGATGATCTGTTCCGATTTGGTATTTTGGAGCTTTAATTTTTCTTTGGCGATGTTCTCCACTTTTTCCAAAGCAAGAAGGGATGATTTTTCTGCCTCCAGTTTCTCGACATCTTTCTTCAGGTTCTCAAGATCCGCCTCTAAATTTCCTGTCTTGTATCCCAACCTGATGGATTCAATTTGACTCCAGATATAGAAGGTGAGGATGACGATGACGATGAGTGTCCAGGCCGCCCCGATGAGAATGTCTCTTTTTCTGACCTTTTTTCTGACCATTTATATTCTCTCGGCGGCTCTTAATTTGGCTGACCTGGCTCGAAAGTTCGTGGCTATTTCTTCCTCGGTGGGGACAAGGGGTTTTTTCGTTAGAATTTTTAAATACGGATGAGCCTGCTCTGGAGAGGACAAAGAAGCAAAGGAACGTTTGATGATTCTGTCTTCCAAAGAGTGGAAAGAAATGGCGATGATGCGCGCCCCTGGGGGAAGGATGTGAACAGTTTTCTCTATGAAATGGGAGAGATCCTTTAATTCTTGGTTGACTTCGATCCGGAGGGCTTGAAAGACCTTGGCAGCAGGATGAATCTTTCCCTTTTGGGGTCTCCACCGACAGATCTCTTCGATTTTCTGGCGGAGCTCAGTCGTCGTTTCGATCTTCTGAATTTTTCTACGGGAAACGATTTCCCGAGCCAATCTTCTGGCCTGTCTGAATTCACCGTATTCCTGGAATATTTGAGCGAGTTTATGCTCTGAGTATTTATGGATAATCTTAAAAGCTGTGATTTTGTTTCGGTGGTCCATTCTCATGTCAAGCGGACCCTCTTGATTAAAACTGAACCCTCTTTCAGGGGAATCGAGCTGAAAGGAAGAGAGCCCCAAATCCATGAGAATTCCTCTCACATGGACGAAATCGATGTTGAGATCGGGCAGATACCTGAAATCTGAATGATAGAGGGTAATCCGATTTGAGAACGGTTCGAGTTTTTTTTTGGCCCTCAGGAGTGAACGTTCGTCGATATCGAAACCGATGAGTCGAGCTTTCGGGTTTCTTTTGATGATTTGAAAGGAATGCCCCCCCACTCCAAGAGTACAATCAATATATATGCCTTCTCTCTGGATAGCCAGATAGTCCAGGACCTCCTCGAGAAGAACAGGAATATGGTTGTTTCCGTTCATTTCTTTTTATCTGGTGGAAGGAGATCAACGATATTTTCAAAATCTTCATTGGTCAATGGCCCCTGTTCGATGTTTTCATCGAGGACGGTTGTATTCCAGATCTCCAGATGATCGGAAAGGCCTATAACCTCGACCTCATCCTC
>JABAOF010038518.1_pt1 | contig 14349 bp, 12 predicted proteins | sample 7062171 | NCBI WGS metagenome assembly JABAOF01 (sample SAMN14538628, study PRJNA623070) | marine sediment metagenome | biome: marine biome [ENVO:00000428]; feature: marine pelagic biome [ENVO:01000023]; material: deep marine sediment [ENVO:00002113] | place: India: Gulf of Khambhat ...
GGCTCCCCAGGACCTGACTGAAATCAGAAGCGCCAAGACGAATATAAAAGCTAACCACGCGACTGGTTTTTTCATATGCATTCCTTGTTTTAAGCTCGATCTCAACAAACTATAAAATATTACCTATCTGAAATTCCCTTCGTTTGCCACATCGCCAAAATTTAACTCAGCTTGCAGCAAAAAGGAACATTTTCAAAAAAGAGCGGTTTTTGTCTTTCCCCTAGAATCACCATCCCTTCACAGTCTTATTCACTATATCCTCAGCCAACTTCTCGATGGCTCTTTCCTTACCCAGATCCTCCGTTTCATCCAGTGCTGAATAGATTCCCCATCCCAGAAGATTCTCGTCCTCCCAAATGGTCTTTTTGTTCTTTTTCTCCTCGAAGGAGACTTTTACCCAGATTCTGACTATGTATTCTTTGATGTTCTCCTGTTCATCAAAGGTATGACTCTCCCTGTTGTATCTTATGATCACACCACGCACTATGGAGTCTGCCGTTTTTTCGTTGACCACCTTGAGGGTGTTGTCTTGCACGAATCTCTCCGCGATTTTCTCGGTGAGCGCTTCCCGGATGCCGTATTCCTGGGTCTGGTTGTCAAACAGAGGCACCGCTACAGTGTTGATTCCTGAGAGACCGGAGCCGGAAAAGGAGTAAACCCCGCAACCTGACACGGAAAACAGTAGACAGCAAACTGAAGACAGTAAACAGAAGACTACAAGAAGCTGGATGGATTCTTTGAGCTTATTTTGCATTCTTTTATTGTGGTATTTCTGTCTTTAGTTATTGCTCTACCAACCGAAGTTGAAAATCGGATATTCCCTGATTTAAGATCGATTTTTCTAGCCGAAAGCGTATTATTCTCCCTTCTGACTCCCAATAATCGCTACTCGGCGAGAAGCTCGATACATACTTTGCCACTAAATTGTTTGTGTGATAGTCATACAATCCCACCTCGTTGGTAGAAAACTGGATCCCATAAGTTTCGCCATCGTATTGGGCGTCCGGAAGATGTTCAGCGAATTTCCGGCTCCTGTAGCTTTCTTCGACAGACGATGAACTACTCTTCATTAAGATTACCCCGCTTGAAGTATCTGTCATCGCTCGAATTTCAAAAAGGTAAACATCATCCAAATCCCAAATTTGTGCGTAAATATCTGCCGAACGCAAAATCATCGTCGGCTCATTGGGCAGAAGGTTTCCCCCGGGAACAAGCCCACTGAACTCAAACTGTTCCCAATAACCTGCAAACTTGTTGCGAATGTCTACCCACGACATTTCATATATCTTCGAGACCTTCGATTGGATATCTTCAACCGAAAACGAACGAACCGTTGCTTCCGCGCCAGAAAGGCCACGATAGAGTGATATGAATCGCCCTATCCCGAATTGCTCGACGAGGAACTTTACAAATATGCCGCTGAGAGGATATGAAAAATCCGGATTGTTTACCGTTCTGTGAAACCCGTCATAAGTCAACACGTCTTCTAAGTGAAAGATCTCTTGAGCAAGCGTGAAATGTCCAATCTGGAATATCACCCCAGGCGATTTACCCCAACGCCCGCCCAGACACACAGCGATACCTTCCTGCAAACACGGCAATGTATAAAGTGGCAATTCCTTCAGCGAATAATTCATCAATAAGTGTACCATTTCATGGTAGTGTGGCAAATAACGTGAGATGATGACATCAAATTGGAGATTTGTCATCCCCGGTGTGGAAAAGCCGGTGAGTTTTCTTGTTTGTTCTTCTGTGCAAAGGTAATAGTCTATTTTCTCCTCCTCCAAACGTTCCATCTCCAACGGGGAAAGTACAAAATACTTGCCAACCGACACCACGAATCTGTCCAATTCCTCCAATGCATATTTGTTAATTAAACTTGCATCGCTGAAGTGGACAGTGAAATATCGAGTATCATGCGTTTTCCAATTCCTCGTATGGATGAAAAGAGGTGAGACCAACCGCCAATCTCCTTCAGATTGCATAAGATAGTAGGAAGCTTTAACCGAGTCATTGGCAGTAGTCAATTGAACCGACATCTGCGCCCAATCGTCATGATAAGTCGTTTCTGCAACCGAAACTTTCACATCGCCGCTCTGAACACCCTCTAGCGCACTTATCAGTGGAGAAGCACAGTCATATTTCACCTTTGTGCCAGCGTAGGTAATGTCTAACCTCTTGGATTTGCGAATCTCCTCGGGCAGCCAGTACGTTTCCGCCTTCTCCCAGTCTTCTGCGACCAATGCCTGAACGTACGCATTAAATACCGTTTCTGGCTGAGCGTGTAACGGTTGAAGGCTGCTTACTGTAATGATAGAAACAAGAAAGCATATCTTTTTTACCCTATTCATTTCCTTCGTTAAGGCTAGAATTTCCGATAAGTTGTGCATAAACGTGTTGCGTACATACTCCCCATTTGACGGTATAGGCACAATGCGGTCAGATGACCGCTGGTATGGGCGCAGCTGCCTTTGGCAGAATGTCCTGACAACTCCTATGCTTCTCTTATCTCATTTCCAGATTCTAACAAATAAGGGTCTTAAGCTTGTCGGCCGTCTCGCCTTCGGCGGAAAGGTCGACCTGCGAAATTGCCCCCTCACCTTTTATCCCTCTCCCCAGAGGGGAGAGGGAATTTTAATGACCTTCCCGCTCTTTATGACTCGATCGACTAAATTTACTCCATAATGATATGGAATCTCTCTGTAATCTTGAATATTCCAGATAACTAAGTCCGCTTTCTTCCCCACCTCTATGCTTCCCACTTCTTTCGCCTTATCTACGGCATAGGCCGAATTGATGGTTGAAGCGGTCACTGTCTCAGCCGGAGTCATTCTCATCATCAGGCAGGCAAAGCTCATGATCATGGGCATGGATTCGGTCATGGAACTCCCCGGGTTGAAATCGGTGGCCAAGGCGACGGGCAGACCTTGATCTATCATCTTTCGGGCCGGGGGATACTCCCTCATTCCTAATCCAAAACAGGCCCCCGGTAGCAATACTCCGATAACCCCAGCATCCTTCATCATTCGAACGCCCTGGTCATCTATGAACTCCAGGTGATCGGCGGAGACGGCTCCAAGCTCGGCGGCGAGTTTCGATCCGCCCAAAGCTGAGAGCTGATCCGCGTGTAACTTGAGTTTGAATCCGTGATTCTTCGCAGCAGTTAAGATTTTTTTCGATTCTTCGATGCCAAAAACTCCCGTTTCGCAGAAGACATCGCAGAAAACAGCCAGCTTCCTTCTCGCCACCTCAGGGATCATCTGATTTACGATTAGATCGACGTACTCGCTTTTCTTGTCCTGGTATTCAGGAGGAACCTCATGCGCTCCAAGGAACGTCGGAATCAGATCAATTGGATGACGAGCATCCAACTCCTGTGTCACCTCCAGCATCTTGATCTCGTCCTCTAAGGACAGACCATATCCGCTTTTGGCTTCGATGGTGGTGGTTCCGTATGAGAGCAGTCTATCCAGATAGGGCAGAGCAAACCCGATCAATTCCTGCTTGGACTTCGATCTTAAGCTCTTTACGCTGGATTTTATCCCTCCTCCGGCGGCAGCGATCTGATGATAGCTCTTCCCCCGCACCCTCATGTCGAATTCCTCTTCTCTGGTGTTGGCAAAGACCGGATGGGTATGGCAATCAACGAAGCCGGGGAGGAGCACCTTGCCTCTGGCGTCGATAACATTCGTGTTTTTAGCAGTCTTGATTTGCCCCAAAACCTCTTCGCTTTTTCCCACGGCAACGATCTCGCCCTCAGATACTGCAACTGTCCCATCTAGGATCAACCCCACGTCGTCCATGTGGCCTTCTGTGCGAGGGCAACCCTGATCTGATCTCATGGTTAGAAGTTGCGAGGCATTCCGGATAAGTAGACTGACTGGCTTCATGTCGAATAGCAGGTTTGAATGTAGGGGTCAATCTTCAGATTCCCCCGACTCTCTTTTCGGGTGGCGCTAAAGCTCCACCTCTCAAGTCCTCCGCTCCACCTCAGGTCAAGCTGAAGTCGTAGATCTCGCTTTGGCCGAGTTTGACACTCCCATAAATTCACTTTTGCCTAGTGGCTGAATCGGTGTTTTCGCAGGCTAAAGCCTGGGACTACCTGTCTTGTCCTTGAGCTTGCTCCTGTTTGACGATTTCTTCCTGTTCTATTTCAGGTTTCGCTGCGGGTTTCAGCATGGGGATTTTTATACCCTTTTGCCGGGCGACCTTGATCGCCTCCTCGTAACCCGCGTCTGCGTGGCGCATGACCCCTGTCCCTGGATCATTGGTCAAAACCCTTTCCAATCGTAGTCTCATCTCTTTGGAGCCGTCCGCGACTATGACCATTCCGGCATGAATGGAGTTGCCGATTCCCACTCCGCCGCCATGATGCACGGAGACCCAGGAAGCGCCGGAAACCGCGTTCAGAAGTCCGTTTAAAATAGGCCAATCGGCGATGGCATCGGAATGGTCCTTCATTCCTTCGGTCTCCCGATAGGGAGAGGCGACCGAGCCGCAGTCCAGGTGGTCCCTTCCGATGACGATGGGAGCTTTCAGCCTGCCCCGTTTGACCATGCGATTTATGATATCGCCAAAGCGCGCCCGCTCACCATATCCCAGCCAGCAGATTCGAGCTGGCAGCCCCTGAAATTGAACCTTTTTCCGGGCCAGCTTGATCCACCGGGTCAGAGCCTCATCCTGTTTGAACTCTCTCAGAACCACCTTGTCGGTCCGAGCGATGTCTTCCGGGTCACCGGAGAGCGCAGCCCAGCGGAAGGGCCCCTTTCCCTGGAAAAACAGCGGACGAATGTAAGCAGGAATGAATCCGGGATAGGCAAACGCGTCTTTGACCCCTGCCTTTTGCGCCTGCCCTCTGAGGTTGTTTCCATAATCGAAAACGACCGACCCCTGCTTCTGGAAACCGAGCATGGCCTGAACGTGCGAGGCCATTGATTCCATGGATTTTTTGACGTAGTCTTCCGGATTCTCCTTTCTCAGTAGCAGGGCCTCTTCGTAGCTAATTCCGGCTGGCACATATCCGTTTAATTCATCATGAGCGCTGGTCTGATCGGTGACCACGTCTGGTATTATCCCTCTTTTCAGTATCTCCGGATGAGTTTCTGCGCAGTTGGCCAAAAGTCCCACTGAAAGCGGCCTTTTCTTCTCTTTTGCTTTGAGAATCCAGTTTAAGGCTTCGTCTAGACTGTCGGTCATCTTTTCGCAGTAGCCTTTGGAGAGTCTTCTTTCGATTCTCGTTCTGTCCACCTCCACGCAGAGGATTGCTGCTCCGTTCATGGCTCCTGCCAGGGGTTGGGCACCACCCATCCCTCCCATGCCCCCGGTGAGAATGAACCTGCCCGCTAGATCACCTCCGAAATGCTTTTTCGCCACACTGGCCAATGTCTCGTACGTTCCCTGGAGGATGCCCTGCGTCCCAATGTAAATCCAACTGCCTGCGGTCATCTGGCCGAACATGATCAGGCCCAATCTCTCCAGTTCCCGAAATTTCTCCCAGGTCGCCCAGGCGGGGACAAGGAGCGAATTGGCGATCAAGACCCTGGGTGCGTAACTGTGTGTTTTGAAAACTCCCACTGGCTTGCCTGATTGGACCAAAAGAGTCTCGTCGTTTTCCAGATTCTTTAGACTTTCGACGATGGCGTGATAGCATTCCCAGTTGCGGGCAGCTTTTCCCGAGCCGCCATAGATGATCAACTCCTCCGGCTTTTCTGCCACTTCTTCATCCAGATTGTTGTTGAGCATCCTCAAAGCCGCCTCTTGCTGCCATCCCTTGCAGGAGATTTTGTCACCTCTGGGAGCTTTTACTGGTTTGTATTCCATCTCAAACCTCCATTCCTGTCTTAGCCAAAATGCTCATATGCCCGTTCTGGAACGAGCCTGTTTTAGTCAAGCATTTCCTTAAATGACTTCTATCAAGGGCGTTCTTAAACTACGAAATTTCTGGGGAAAAAGCAATAGTTCCCGGGATTGTGGGAAGGGTTGGTGCCGGGTGGTAATGGTGAAAAAGCCCACGAGCATCCCCGCTAAGGATTTGGGATTTTCGATTCTGTCAGCTTCAGGGATGTTCTACGAGCGTCCCAAGTCTTCAAGAAACTCGGAAGGGGTGATTCATTTCAGATGCCTTCAAACGGCTTGTATTTGTTTATCTTTAACTTGGTGATCGATCCTTCCAGATACAAAGTCAGTTTACGATCAGCCTGTTCAAAATCCGGCGTCTCTTGCCCCTCTCCTGCTTGCTTTAGGTTAAGCCAGGAGAAGCTGGTGGAGCTCAGGTTACTCCGGTTCACGATCCTCAAGCCCATATCCTCCGGATAGTAGATCGAGGTCTTCGATGCCCTGGATGAAATTTTTGCGGTCACATCATCCACCAAGTTTCCTATTCTGATATCAGCCAGGGAGGTTTTGGCTTCCAAATCGAAATCTTGGATCATCAGATCAGAGAGATCCAAATCCGCGTCGCCGCCTTTGAGGTAGACTCTCAGATTCAAGGGAACCAGATCAGTCAGTTTGATCTCCCATATCTTCTTTTCCCGCGCCTCCCAGAATCGTACCCTGTTCCACTCCCATTTAAGCCATCTCCTCTCCCTGTCGGTGATCTTCACCGTGACCGTGCTATCCGGGTCAGAAATCTCCGATATGGCAAGAGGTCTCCTTTTGAAATAGTCCAGCTCTGCGGAGACCAGTTCATCCGTTCCAGACGAAATCTCCAAATTCCCATTATAGAGCCGCACTGTCACACTTGCCTCAGCCACGGTAGAGTCCAGTTCCTGGCTCCAATGATATGACCGGCTGGTTCGATAGATCTCGCCTAGATCTGATTCCCAGAAGAAAGCTGGACCTAAGATAGCGGCAAAGAATAGAAGCGGTGACAGGACGGTGATGAATGAGAGATGGGTTTTCTTAAGTAACAACTCAATCCCGATTGCTATCAGAGCCACCGGCCATAACGAGAGAATCCTGGGCCATACCGACCAGGAGAGACTTCCGGTGGTGTTCATCAGCAAAACCACGCCTGCAGATATGAGTATGGCTCCGTTCCTTATTCTTCCGATTTTCATGCTTGGATCACCTCTGATTTCGATTTAAGAGGGAGCTTCCCTTTTTTGACTTTTGAGGAGCAACGCCACGCCCAGGACAATCAAAACCAAGGGCCACAGGTAGCCGAATCCGAACCAGGGCACCAGATTGTTGAGCAAGAACACCAATCCTATGACTATCAAAGCTAACCCGGGCAGAAAGCGACTGTATTCGGGCTCTTCAGACGCGACCGCTTCTGCTTCCATCTCTGAGCGCCGAGGAATGATTATCCACCCTATAAGGTAAGCCAGAAGCCCGATGCCCTTTGCAAAGATCAGAAGCACGGCCACCACACGGATAATGGTGGGGTCAACATTAAGATATTCTCCCAGTCCTCCGCATACGCCCGCAATCATTGAATTGGCCCGCGAGCGATAAAGCTTCTTTTCCATAATAATCTCCTGTATTCGGTGGTCTACTGGAGTATACGATAAGTCGGCGGTGACAGATTCATTTTAATATAAAGAGGAGGCAATATCGGTGAATGTGGACAGGCAGTTCTCGATTTCACCGGGACCGGAGAGTGGTGTTCTTCCTCCTCACAGAAAGGTAGTTCTGTTTTTAGACTGTATTCGCATGGGGGGCGTGATCCGAAGTGCCGGGTCCGGGATGATGCTCCGGGCTTGACCGATCTCAGTTGTTCTTTTCCTTCGAACCGCCTCGGGTAGAGTGATCATTGCCCTCTTGCCTTCGACCGGACTCTTTTCCTTGTTGTTTCCCCTTCTCTTGCTTTGACTGGTTTGGGGCCACCCGATCTTTTTCTTTCTGGGCAGAGGCTTTTTCTTCCTTTTTCTGTCCGTCTTTTTTTATCTCGTCCAGATAATTCATTCTCAGTTCAAACAGGGTGTGCTCCAGAAATTTCTTTTCATTTTCCGACAGGTTGTTCTTGGTTTTGTTCTGGATCATTTCCAGCATGTCGATGGAAAATTCCGCCTGATCCAAATTGCGTTCAATCTTCTGAGTGATGGGATTCTGCACCTTTCCCATCTGCTGCATAGCGGCGCTTTGAAACATCAGCACCAACTGGACAAAGTGAAACTCATCCTTTTTTCCAGATTCATTCTGAGCCATTTTTTCCTCTCTGTGGATTTCTCCGTATAGCCAGATATATTGAATTGACGAAAAACGCAGGCTCGTTTGAAATGGACACAGCTAACCTTTGGACCTTTTCACCCCGGCTTTCTTGCTTTTTCGTTGCTTTCGGTCATGAGCCTCCAGCAATCTCTGTGCCAAGGCAAGATTGTGCCGAACGTCCAGACACTCGGCGTCGATCTTTTTTAACAGTCTCTTCAGGTCGTAATCGTCGACTTCCTGGATGATCTGCTTGATCTCTTTTTCCAATCGGCTTGCTTTCTTAGATATCTGACGAATTTTTGCCGGGGTCTTCATATACTGCTTTCCCTTTCCCTGGTAACCTGTCTTATTGACTCGACCTTCTTTAGTTCTCCCCAGACAGGCTGTGATTACACGGCCGGTTATTCAATCCTTCTGGTCTTACAAAGTCTTTGAGAGATCAGCCGCATGTCCAGTCGATATTGATCCATTACAGCTTGGGAGATATCGTCCGGATCGATCCCGTAATCATCAAGTCCCTTGGTCTTCACCGGCGTATTCTTGCTGGAGATGTTTATTCCGAGATGGATCTTGGTAGAGACCGAGGTCCTTAGCGTGGCAGACACGGTGAGTTTGTAACCCGTGTCAAACAGGTCATCTCCCCATCTTTGCAGCACGTCTCCTTTGAGCCGATGGTTCAGCTTATCCTTCAAGATTTCCACCAGAAGCTTCTGCCTCAGGACTGCTTTCTCCAAGTCCAAATCGAAGTGCTCCACCAGAAAGTGAAGCATTCGCTCACTTTTAATCTGGCTTTTTTTCTGGAAGTGATCTATACCGACAATGAATTTCTGCTCCACCTGACAGGGCCCGATGAAAGCCACGATGTTGTCCCCCAGGATGTCATAATTCTTATAAGCCCAGAAGGAGGTTAGCTGTTCTCCGGTGAAGAAAATTTCCTCTCGAATGAAAAGTGATCTCATGGTCCTATCCTCTTGCCGAAGCCCTCAGAATGATTGTTCTTCACGCAGGGCCGAGAATTCATACTACCCCGCGAGCTTGCTCTTTTGCGCAAAGAGTTAACCTGTTTCCACTAAAGAGAACCTCTTTTTGTATTTTCGGATGAAAGTTGATCTGATACGCTGGTTTTCGTCCTTAGTCAACCTGGGATCTTCCTCAACTATCCGGAATGCCCAACCCCTTGCCTGGTACAGAAGTCTGGCATCGGTGACGATATCTGCGATCTTAAGCTCGGGCAGCCCATGCTGCCGGGTTCCGAAGAATTCGCCGGGTCCCCTCAGCTTCAAGTCTATCTCGGATATTTTGAACCCATCATTGGTTGCGGTCATCGCTTTTAGTCTTTTTTGGGCCTCTTGGGAGAGAGGCGGATTTGCCATCAACAGACAAAAGGACTCGTCTGCTCCCCTGCCAATCCTACCTCTCAACTGATGCAGCTGGGAAAGGCCGAATCTTTCCGCGTGCTCGATGACCATTATCGTGGCGTTGGGAACATCCACCCCCACTTCTATAACCGTGGTGGCAACCAGGACGTCATAATCTCCGGTGCGGAAGGCGTGCATAATTGCTTCCCTCTCCTTGCTCTTTATTCGACCATGAAGCAATGCCAATCTACGGTGGGGAAAGACTTGGTCTTTCAAGAATTCGTAACTTTCGGTTGCTGCCTTCAGATCCGCCTTCTCTGATTCCTCCACCAGAGGATACACTATGTAGGCTTGATGTCCTTTTTCCAATTCCGCTTCAAGGAACTCATACATCTTCTGTTTGGAGCTTTCGGTAAAGATAGAGGTCCTTATTGGTTTTCTTCCCGGGGGAAGAGCATCTATCACGGAGACGTCCAGATCGCCGTAGGCGGTGAGGGCCAGGCTGCGGGGAATCGGCGTGGCGGTCATCACCAAAACATCCGGCGACGGACCCTTCTTCTTGAGCTGTGCCCTTTGCATCACACCGAAACGGTGCTGCTCATCTATCACCACCAGACCCAGTTTGGAAAACTCCACCTTCTCTTGAATCAAGGCATGAGTCCCAATGACCGCCTGAGCTTCGCCGGTTTTTATGTCTTTAGTGACGACCTCCCTTTCAGCCTTAGTTACGGAGCTGGTAAGCAAGACGACTTTCACGCCCAGGGATTCCAGCATCTGATGGATGGTTATGAAGTGCTGTTCTGCCAGAATCTCAGTAGGCGCCATGAGCGCGGACTGATATCCGCTTTCGACCGCCATGAGCATGGCTATCAGCGCAACTACGGTCTTGCCGGAGCCCACGTCACCTTGGAGCAGCCTATGCATGCCGTTTTCCGACATCATGTCAGCAGAGATTTCTCGCAGAACTTCTTTTTGAGCCTCGGTCAGCTCGAAAGGCAGCATCCTCAAAAGACCCTTCACCAAATCCCCTGGTTTTCGAAAAGTTATTCCCTCCTCCCGGTGAATTCTTTTCTTCCTTAAGGCCAGCATCAACTCCAGATAGAATAGTTCATCGAAGGCGAGACGGGCTCTTGCAGCTTCAGCCCACTTCAAATCATCCGGGAAATGAATTTTTCTGATCGCCTCGGGAAGTGAGGGGAGTTTCAGATCTGCTATCACCTTGTCAGGCAGACACTCCTCAACCAGAGAGGGGACCTGGTCCAGAAGAGGTTTCAGAACTCTCCTGAAGCCCCGGCTGTCAAGCCAGATTTTCTTCAACCCGGCGGTAGAAGGATAGAGAGGTATGACCCGGCCGGTATGAATCAGTTCATCATCCAACAGCTCCTCTTCCGCCTTCTTCGACACTATCTCAAATTCCGGGTGAGCCATCTGCAAGCCGCGATAGAAGGTCACCTGACCGGAGGCCACCACCAGATCATTTTCTTCAAAAACGTTTTTGACCCAGTTCAATTTGGAAAACCAGACCAGCCGGATGAAGCCGGTGTTGTCCTTCAGAATAACGTGAAATTGGGGTCTCCTGGTTCTGGCTCTACCGAATGCCTCCACCCTTCCAATAACCGTGGCAACAGATCCCACTTTCACTTTTGCCATGGGAAGGATGGTGCTTCGATCCAGATATCTGCGGGGAATATGGTAGAGGAGGTCTTCTATGGTCTCGATGCCGGCGGACCTTAAAGCTTTTGCCCTTTCCGGGCCAATCCCCTTTAGATATTGGACTGAATCTTTTAGCTCCACCCGAAGGCGTTTTTCCGTCTTTGTCTTCGTGGCTGCCAAGCAAACTCCGTGTGATAGGTGCGCACCGCTTGAACGACTCTCAATATAAGACCCGCTTGAAATTGATGTCAAGAACATTTAGACTACAACAGAATTTTCCCTGGCAAATCTTGTATGGCTTTGGTGGTGATAGGGATGACTCGGGAGTTTCTGAGAGGTTGCGCGAATTCCTTATCCGAGGATAAGCATGATATCTGTATGGTCTGTGAAAGATTTTCTAAAAAGGGCTTTTGGGAGACAGGACAAACGGACTCAAAGGACTTTTCCGGTAGGCACTAATGTTTCATTCGATCAAAGATGCTCTCTGATCAGCGGGCCGCAGCAGAATGTCAAACAGTTTCCCACGTCACCGATTTCGAGAAGGACTTCCTACGCGGATAGGGCGGAGCTTGTTTTACCGCAATCCTGCTTTCACGACAATTCTTTTCGCATCAAACTCTGTCGCTTCCTGCGAGACAACATTCCCATCCTGAACTCAGCGGTCTGGACCTGGACACGCATATGCGCCTCCCCCAGCTACTTTGAGCTGAAAGGTTCAGAGGATTCCGCCCTTTTGGATAGGGCGACCGAATTGATCAGCAGCTTGGATCGCCGCATCTACCAGCACACTTTTCAGAAGTTCGGTGGCACGGATGCACTTCTGGCCCAGTTTTTCCGATCACTCTTCACCGACGGTGCAGTCTGCGGCGAACTGGTTCTGACTCCTTCCCGAGATAGGTTGGATAAGTTCTATTTCATCGATCCTATCACCATCGGATTCAAACTGAAAGATGAGAAGACCTGGGAACTTTTCCAGGAGGTGGACGGAAGTCAGATCACGCTGAACCCACATTCCACCTTTTACGCTGGTTTAGATACTGATCCTGACGATCCACGAGGCAAAAGCATCTTGAGCTCCATTCCTTTCGTAGCCAGGGTGGAGCAGAAGCTTCTTGAGGACATGAACAAGACCATGCATAATGCCGGTTATCACCGCCTTCACGTCAAGATCAAGCCGCCAGACCGGTTCTCCGGCGAATCCGAGGAGAATTACCTTGCGCGTGCTAACAGGTATTTCGAGGATACGGTGGACATGATGAAAAAGATCGCCCCCGAGGACAATCCTATCACCTGGAATGACGTGCAGATTGAATACGTCGGTCCTTCCGGACACGTCTCTTCCTCCAATTACTGGTACATCAATCACAAGGCTCTGGTTGAAGACATTTGCGCGGGAGTGCATCTGGACCCGCTTATTCTGGGCTACTCGTACGGTCCCGCACGGAGCTGGGCGCAGTTCAAATACGAGTTGGTGCTGCGGAACGTGATTTCCATCCAGAGTTGTGCCAAAAGATTCCTGGAATGGGTCCGCAACATCGAGTTGGCCTTGCGGGGACTGCCTCTGGAGTGTGTCCATCATTTCGATAACCGCAAGTTCTTCGGGATGCTGGAGCAGAGAGAGGCGGAAAAAATCCACCTGGAGAACATCATCCGGAAGAAGGAAGAGGGATTCATCACCGAAGATCAGGCCAAAAGGGAGGCAGAAAGCGGGGGATAGAGGCGTCAACGGATTGAGCGGATTGAACGGATGTGACCAGAACCTAGCTTAAGGCAGGTTCTGGTTTTTACTCTGTCGGATGGATAAAAGGATGATGAATTGCCAAGGTTGGAAAGAGGCATCTGGCGTAAAGCGGTATCTGACCCGGTCGTATTTGCCAGGGAGTTTTTGGAGATTGAACCACATCCGGGACAGGTAAAATGGCTGCTTAATTCTACTAGACCGGAAAATGCACTTCATACCGGCAACCGCTGGGGAAAGAGCCTGGCGCAAGCCATCAAAATCCTTCATCGTTGCCTTTTTAGGATCAGAAAATCAGAGTACAGTCAAATCGCAAAATACGAGGCGGTCAACGCTTCTATCACGTTAGATCAGGCCAAGATCATATTCGAGAACGTGGTCAGACTGGTCAAGGGCAAACCTCAGGTGGAAAGGTTGGTCAAGGATGTAAAATTCACCCCTTTTCCTCACGTGATTTTCGGGAACGGAGCCATTTTCTGGGCAAGGTCGACCCAAAGGAGAGGGGAGTATCTTCTGGGCCGAGATTACGATTATTTCAACTTCGACGAGGTAGCTTTTGAGCCCCATCCGGAATATGTGGTGAATCAGGTGATTATGATGAGGCTGGCGGACCGGGCGGGAATGCTGGACTATACCTCAACGCCGAAAGGAAAAAACTGGTTCTACCGGAAGTGCTGTGAACTTAAGAAGAATGCCCGACTAGGCTATGTTCAAAATGGCGATTCACGAGAAAATCCTCACATAAGCAAAGAATACCTGGAAAGAAAGCTAAAGAGCTTGTCCCCAAGCAAAATCGAACAGAACATAAAAGGCCTGTTTATTGACGATGCTAACCAGGTGATAAAAGAGGAGTATATCCGGAATGCGCTGACTGCTTCCACCGGATTGTCAGAACCGATTCAGGGGCATCGGTACTGTCATGGCTGGGACTTGGCTCGCAAAAGAACCTTCACGGTCGGCGTCACTCTGGACATAACCACAAAGCCTTATCAAGTAGTGGCGCTGGAGCGATTCCAAAGGGACTGGAAGGATGTGTACGAGGCCATCAGAGGGAGGCAGAAGGAGTATGGGGGAGAGGTAATCATAGATTCCACCGGGTTGGGAGATGTGGTTTTATCGGAGCTATCGGATATTAAGCCCCAGGGATTCAATTTCGGGGAAAGGGGTGGAAAGGCGAAGCCAGAACTCGTTGCCAATTTGGAAAAGATGCATGCTCTGGGCAGAGTGGCCTATCCCCACATTGAACAGATAGAAGATGAGGGAGAGCTGTGGACATTGCAGGACGAATTGCGAAATTTCTACTGGGACAAGAATTCAGAATGCGATGCGGTGATGGCGTTAGCTTTAGCTCTGTGGTTGGTGAGAGAAGGGGACAGGTCATCTCTCATTCTGTCCCCGAAAGTGGAGAAGATTTGAGAGATCGGTCAACGGATTATTGTAGCGGAAGGC